>Ga0307511_10001269_pt1 | contig 26749 bp, 21 predicted proteins | sample 13_EM_MG_FD_200266 | JGI IMG/M metagenome (GOLD analysis project Ga0307511, IMG submission 200266) | Populus trichocarpa ectomycorrhiza microbial communities from riparian zone in the Pacific Northwest, United States - 13_EM | ecosystem: Host-associated > Plants > Roots > Unclassified | place...
GCCGCGCGCTGGATCATCGAGCGGCAGGAGAACGACGGCTGCTGGGGCGGCATCCAGCCGCCGGCCGTGTACTCGGTGATCGCCCTGCACCTGCTGGGCTACGACCTCGAACACCCCGTGATGCGCGCGGGACTTGAGTCGCTGGACCGGTTCGCGATCTGGCGCGAGGACGGGGCCCGGATGATCGAGGCCTGCCAGTCCCCGGTGTGGGACACCTGCCTCGCGACCATCGCCCTCGCCGACGCGGGCGTGCCCGCCGACCACCCCCAACTGGTCAAGGCGGCCGACTGGATGCTCGGGGAGGAGATCGTCCGCCCCGGCGACTGGGCGGTGAAGCGGCCCCAACTGCCGCCCGGCGGCTGGGCGTTCGAGTTCCACAACGACAACTACCCCGACATCGACGACACCGCCGAGGTGGTGCTCGCGCTGCGCCGGGTCAGACACCACGACCCGGAACGCGTCGACCGGGCCGTCGGACGCGGGGTCCGCTGGAACCTCGGAATGCAGTCGAAGAACGGCGGTTGGGGCGCCTTCGACGTCGACAACACCAGCCCCTTCCCCAACCGGCTGCCGTTCTGCGACTTCGGCGAGGTCATCGACCCGCCGTCGGCGGACGTCACCGCGCACGTCGTCGAGATGCTCGCCGTCGAGGGTCTCGCCCACGACCCGCGCACCCGGCGCGGCATCGAGTGGCTGCTCGCCGAACAGGAGCCGGACGGCTCGTGGTTCGGGCGCTGGGGCGTCAACTACGTCTACGGCACAGGGTCCGTGGTGCCCGCCCTCGCCGCCGCCGGGCTTCCCGGCTCGCACCCGGCGATCCGGCGCGCGGTGACCTGGCTGGAGACCGTGCAGAACGACGACGGCGGCTGGGGCGAGGACCTGCGCTCCTACAAGTACGCCAAGGAATGGAGCGGCCGGGGCGCCTCCACCGCCTCGCAGACGGCCTGGGCCCTGATGGCCCTGCTGGCGGCGGGGGAGCACGACTCCAAGGCCGTCGAGCGCGGCATCGAATGGCTCGCGACCACCCAGCGGGAGGACGGCTCCTGGGACGAGCCCTACTTCACGGGGACCGGCTTCCCGTGGGACTTCTCCATCAACTACCACCTCTACCGGCAGGTCTTCCCGCTCACTGCGCTCGGGCGCTATGTGCACGGAGAACCGTTCACCCGGACCGTCTCCCCGGCCGTCTCCCAGACCAAGGGGGGCTGATGAGCACCCAGCCCGCCGCTCCGCCGCTGTTGATCGCCTGCGCGCTCGGCATCGAGCACCTCGCCCTGCGCACCCGCGACCGCTCCGGCGCCGGCGGGCCGGTCACCGTCCTGCGGACGGGCATGGGGCCCGAGGCGGCCGAACAGGCCGTCACCCGGCGCCTCGCCGACCCGGCGCTGTCCGAGGCCGCCGTACTGGCCACGGGCTTCTGCGCCGGACTCGCCCCCGGGATGCACCCCGGCGACCTGGTGGTCGCCGAGGAGACCCGGGACCCGCGCGGAACCGTTCCGTGCGTCGCCACCGACCTGCTCGTCAAGGAACTGGTGCGGGCCCTGCCCGGACGCACCGTCCACACCGGCCCCCTCACCGGCTCCGATCACGTCGTCCGCGGTCAGGAACGGTCGGATCTGCTCGCGACCGGCGCAATCGCGGTCGACATGGAGTCGGCGGCCACGCTGCTGAGCGCCGTGCGCACGGGCGCGCGCCCGGTTGCGGCCGTACGGGTGGTCGTGGACGCTCCTGAACATGAACTCGTCCGGATCGGCACGGTGCGCGGTGGAATATCGGCTTTCCGCGTTCTTCGTTCCGTTCTTCCCGCTTTTTTCGAATGGCACCGTTCTTTGCTGCTCCCTCGGAGGTGAGCCAGATGGCCATGCCGCTGCGCCAGACAATCAAGGTCGCTACATACTTGGCTGAACAGAAGCTCCGCAAGCGGGACAAGTTCCCCCTGATCGTGGAGCTGGAACCGCTCTTCGCGTGCAACCTGAAGTGCGAGGGCTGCGGCAAGATCCAGCACCCGGCGGGCGTGCTCAAGCAGCGCATGCCGGTGGCGCAGGCCGTCGGGGCGGTGCTCGAGTCCGGTGCGCCGATGGTGTCCATCGCGGGCGGCGAGCCCCTGATGCACCCTCAGATCGACGAGATCGTGCGGCAGTTGGTGGCGAAGAAGAAGTACGTCTTCCTCTGCACCAACGCCATGCTGCTGCGCAAGAAGCTCGACAAGTTCAAGCCCTCCCCGTACTTCGCCTTCGCGGTGCACATCGACGGGCTGCGCGAGCGGCACGACGAGTCCGTGGCGAAGGAGGGCGTGTTCGACGAGGCGGTGGAGGCGATGAAGGAGGCCAAGAAGCGCGGCTTCCGGGTCACCACCAACTCCACCTTCTTCAACACGGACACCCCGCAGACCATCATCGAGGTGCTCAACTTCCTCAACGACGACATCAAGGTCGACGAGATGATGATCTCGCCCGCCTACGCCTACGAGAAGGCGCCCGACCAGGAGCACTTCCTGGGTGTCGCGCAGACCCACGAGCTGTTCAAGAAGGCCTTCGCGGGCGGCAACCGCAGGAAGTGGCGGCTCAACCACTCCCCGCTCTTCCTGGACTTCCTGGAGGGCAAGGTCGACTTCCCGTGCACGGCCTGGGCGATCCCGAACTACTCGCTCTTCGGCTGGCAGCGCCCCTGCTATCTGATGAGCGACGGGTACGTGCCCACGTACCGGGAGCTGATCGAGGAGACCGACTGGGACAAGTACGGCCGCGGCAAGGACCCGCGCTGCGCCAACTGCATGGCGCACTGCGGCTACGAGCCCACCGCCGTCCTCGCCACCATGGGCTCCCTCAAGGAGTCCCTGCGGGCCATGCGCGAGACCGTTGCCGGAAACCGCGACTGACGTCATGACCGCCGTAGCCCTGGGCGTCCCCGAGATGCCGGTCCGGCCGATCGCCGAGCGACGTGTGTCGCGACGCATCCAGGTCGGACCGGTGGCGGTCGGGGGCGGGGCCCCCGTCTCGGTCCAGTCGATGACCACGACCCGTACATCGGACATCGGCGCCACCCTCCAGCAGATCGCCGAACTCACCGCGTCCGGCTGCCAGATCGTCCGCGTCGCCTGCCCCACGCAGGACGACGCGGACGCGCTGGCGACCATCGCGCGCAAGTCGCAGATCCCGGTGATCGCGGACATCCACTTCCAGCCCAAGTACGTGTTCGCCGCAATTGAGGCCGGTTGCGCGGCAGTTCGCGTCAATCCCGGCAACATCAAGCAGTTCGACGACAAGGTCAAGGAGATCGCGCGGGCCGCCAAGGACCACGGCACGCCGATCCGGATCGGGGTCAACGCCGGTTCCCTGGACCGGAGGTTGCTCCAGAAGTACGGGAAAGCGACGCCCGAGGCGCTCGTCGAGTCCGCCCTGTGGGAGGCGTCTCTTTTCGAGGAGCACGGCTTCAGCGACATCAAGATCTCGGTGAAGCACAACGATCCCGTGGTGATGGTCAACGCCTACCGGCTGCTGGCCGCGCAGAGCGACTATCCACTGCACCTCGGGGTCACCGAGGCCGGGCCCGCCTTCCAGGGCACGATCAAGTCGGCGGTCGCCTTCGGGGCGCTGCTCAGCGAGGGCATCGGCGACACGATCCGGGTGTCGCTGTCCGCCCCGCCGGTGGAGGAGGTCAAGGTCGGCCTCCAGATCCTGGAGTCGCTGAACCTCAAGCCCCGCCGATTGGAGATCGTGTCGTGCCCGTCCTGCGGGCGCGCACAGGTGGACGTCTACAAGCTCGCCGACGAGGTCACGGCGGGCCTGGAAGGCATGGAGGTGCCGTTGCGCGTCGCGGTGATGGGCTGCGTCGTCAACGGACCCGGCGAGGCGCGGGAGGCGGACCTCGGCGTCGCCTCCGGCAATGGCAAGGGGCAGATCTTCGTCAAGGGCGAGGTCATCAAGACCGTGCCCGAGTCGAAGATCGTGGAGACCCTCATCGAGGAGGCGATGAAGATCGCCGAACAGATGGAGCAGGACGGCGTCGCGGCGGGGGAGCCGGCCGTCACCGTGAGCTGAACAGCACGGACCGAAGGGGGCCCGACGTGACGATTCTGGAGAGCATCCGTCAACCACGCGACCTGAAGGCGCTGTCCGAGGCGGAACTCGGCGAACTGTCCGAAGAGATAAGGGAGTTCCTGGTGCACGCGGTGGCCAGGACCGGCGGCCACCTCGGGCCCAACCTGGGCGTGGTGGAACTGACCATCGCGCTCCACCGGGTCTTCGAGTCACCGGTCGACCGCATCGTCTGGGACACCGGCCACCAGAGCTATGTGCACAAGCTCCTGACGGGACGTCAGGACTTCTCGAAGCTGCGCGGCAAGGGCGGTCTGTCGGGCTACCCCTCGCGCGAGGAGTCCGAGCACGACATCGTCGAGAACAGCCACGCCTCCACCGCGCTCGGCTGGGCCGACGGCCTCGCCAAGGCCCGCCAGGTGCAGGGCGAGAAGGGCCACGTCGTCGCGGTCATCGGCGACGGCGCGCTCACCGGCGGCATGGCCTGGGAGGCGCTGAACAACATCGCCGCCGCCAAGGACCGGCCGCTGATCATCGTGGTCAACGACAACGAGCGCTCCTACTCGCCCACGATCGGCGGCCTCGCCAACCACCTGGCGACCCTGCGTACGACCGACAGCTACGAGAAGGTCCTCGCCTGGGGCAAGGACGTCCTGCTGCGCACCCCGGTCGTCGGAAACACCGTCTACGAGTCGCTGCACGGCGCCAAGAAGGGCTTCAAGGACGCGTTCGCCCCGCAGGGCATGTTCGAGGACCTGGGCCTCAAGTACGTCGGCCCGATCGACGGACACGACATCGGCGCCGTCGAGTCCGCGCTGCGCCGCGCGAAACGCTTCCACGGCCCGGTCCTCGTCCACTGCCTCACGGAGAAGGGGCGCGGCTACGAACCCGCCCTCGCCCACGAGGAGGACCACTTCCACACCGTCGGCGTGATGGACCCGCTCACCTGCGAACCCCTCGTGCCCTCCAACGGCCCTTCCTGGACCAGCGTGTTCGGCGACGAGATCCTGCGCATCGGGGAGGAACGGGACGACGTCGTGGCCATCACGGCCGCGATGCTGCACCCGGTCGGCCTCGGCAAGTTCGCCGCGAAGTTCCCCGACCGGGTGTGGGACGTCGGCATCGCCGAGCAGCACGCGGCCGTCTCGGCGGCCGGGCTGGCGACCGGCGGTCTGCATCCCGTCGTCGCCGTCTACGCCACCTTCCTCAACCGTGCCTTCGACCAGCTCCTGATGGACGTGGCGCTGCACCGCTGCGGGGTGACGTTCGTCCTGGACCGCGCCGGGGTGACGGGAGTTGACGGAGCGTCACACAACGGCATGTGGGACATGTCCATCCTCCAGGTCGTGCCCGGCCTGCGGATCGCCGCCCCGCGCGACGCCGACCAACTCCGCGCCCAGCTGCGGGAAGCGGTCGCCGTCGACGACGCGCCGACCCTCGTCCGCTTCCCGAAGGAGTCGGTCGGACCGGAGATCCCCGCGATCGACCGCGTCGGCGGCCTCGACGTCCTGCACCGGGGCGCGGAGACACCCGAGGTGCTGCTCGTCGCCGTAGGAGTGATGGCGCCCGTCTGCCTCCAGGCCGCCGAACTCCTCGAAGCCCGCGGCATCAACTGCACGGTCGTGGACCCCCGTTGGGTCAAACCCGTCGACCCGGCGCTGCCCGGCCTCGCCGCCGAACACCGCCTGGTGGCCGTCGTCGAGGACAACAGCCGTGCCTCGGGCGTCGGTGCCGCCGTGGCGCTGGCCCTGGGCGACGCCGAAGTCGACGTCCCCGTACGGCGGTTCGGCATCCCGGAGCAGTTCCTCGCGCACGCCAAACGCGGCGAGGTGCTCGCCGACATCGGCCTCACACCCGTCGAGGTCGCCGGACGGATCAGCGCAAGCCTGGCGGTCAAGGACACGACCGGCCACGCAGCCAAGGAGAAACCCGAATGACCAAGGAGTTCGACCTCACCGCGCTCTTGGCCGAGCGCGGAGCCGAGCGCTACGAGCTGCACAGCAAGTACCTGAACCACCAGCTCCCGCGCATGCTGCACACCATCGGCTTCGACAAGGTCTACGAGCGCGGCGAGGGCGCCTACTTCTGGGACGCGGACGGCAACGACTACCTGGACATGCTCGCCGGGTTCGGGGTGATGGGCCTCGGCCGCCACCACCCCGTCGTCCGCAAGGCGCTGCACGACGTCCTCGACGCCCAGCTCGCCGACCTCACCCGCTTCGACTGCCAGCCGCTGCCCGGCCTGCTCGCCGAGAAGCTCCTCACCCACAGCCCGCACCTGGACCGGGTGTTCTTCGGCAACAGCGGTACGGAGGCGGTCGAGACCGCGCTCAAGTTCGCCCGGTACGCCACCGGGAAGCCGCGCGTCCTGTACTGCGACCACGCCTTCCACGGCCTGACCACCGGCTCGCTCTCCGTCAACGGCGAGGACGGCTTCCGGGACGGCTTCGCCCCGCTGCTGCCCGACACCGCCGTACCGCTCGGCGATCTCGACGCCCTGGCACGGGAGTTGAAGAAGGGCGACGTCGCCGCCCTGGTCGTCGAGCCGATCCAGGGCAAGGGGGTGCACGAGGCGCCGCCCGGCTATCTGCGCGCCGCGCAGGAACTCCTGCGCCGGCACAAGGCGTTGCTCATCGCCGACGAGGTGCAGACGGGTCTCGGCCGTACCGGCGACTTCTACGCCTACCAGCACGAGGACGGCGTAGAACCGGACCTGGTGTGTGTGGCCAAGGCGCTGTCCGGCGGTTATGTGCCGGTCGGAGCCACTCTCGGCAAGGACTGGATCTTCAAGAAGGTCTACTCGTCCATGGACCGCGTGCTGGTCCACTCGGCGAGCTTCGGGTCCAACGCCCAGGCCATGGCGGCCGGCCTCGCCGTGCTGTCCGTCATGGAGAACGAGCAGATCGTCGCCAACGCCCGTGCCACGGGGGACCGGTTGAGGTCACGGCTCGCCGCGCTGGTCGACAAGTACGAGCTGCTCGCCGACGTGCGCGGCCGGGGCCTGATGATCGGCATCGAGTTCGGGAAGCCCAAGTCGCTGAAGCTGCGCAGCCGTTGGACCATGCTGCAGGCCGCCCGCAAGGGCCTGTTCGCGCAGATGGTGGTCGTACCGCTGCTCCAGCGGCACCGCATCCTCACCCAGGTCTCCGGCGACCACCTGGAGGTCATCAAGCTGATCCCGCCGCTGATCGTCGGTGAGCGCGAGGTGGACCGGTTCGTCGAGGCCTTCACGGCCGTGATGGACGACGCGCACAGCGGTGGCGGGCTGATGTGGGACTTCAGCAGGACGCTCGTGAAGCAGGCGGTCGCCAACCGCTGAGCCGCCGGCACCGGGCTTTTGCCTCTGTGGCAAGAAATTTGCCGCAGAGGCACGCCTGCGGCTGAATGGAGGGCATGAGCTCCTCCGAGACCGAGCCGGAACCCCCGGCCGGACCGGCCGACGACCTGCCGGCCACCGTCGCCCCCCAGCTCCGAGCCCTGCGCCGCCGCGCCTCCCTCACCCTGGAGGCCGCCGCCCGCTCGGCCGGACTCTCGCCCGCCCATCTCTCCCGCCTGGAGACCGGGCAGCGCCAGCCCTCGCTGCCGATGCTGCTCGCGCTCGCCCGCATCTACGGTACGACAGTCTCGGACCTGCTCGGCGAGACGGTCACCGACCGGGAAGCCGTCGTACGCGCCGCCGACATGGAACCGACCCGGGCGGGCGGCTGGACGTACTGGCAGGCAGGCGCCCCCGGCCGCGGGATGCAGTCGCTGCGCGTCCGTATCCCGCACGGCTCCCAGGGCGACATCGTGCGGGTGCACCCCGGCGAGGAATGGCTGTACGTCCTCACGGGGCGACTGCGGCTGCGGCTCGGCGACACCGCGCACATCCTCGCGCCCGGCGACAGCGCCCACTTCGACTCGCTCACCCCGCACCGCCTCGCCGCCGCCGACGAGAACGGCGTCGAGGTGCTCTTCGTCCACACCCTGCTGCAGAGCCCCACGGCCACCCTGTGCCTGGGCCCGATCACCGGAGACACACCATGAGCGGCAACAACATCGAGGACAGGTTCCCCCGTGCCCTGTGGGTACGGCTCCTCATCTACATCGCCGTCGGCCACCTCTTCGCGGCCTTCATCTACCTGTTGTTCTCCGTGGGCGCCAAGTAGCCCGCCGCGGGCGCGAGTTCAGTCGAGCAGTCGCTCGCGCAGCCGCTCCCGGATCTCCGGGGTGATCCCCAACCCCTGTTCCAGATAGGCGTCCACGCCGCCCCAGGTCTCCTCGACGGTCTCGAAGGCCGCCGTCAGATACTCGGCGCGGGCGTCGAAGAGGGGGCTGAGGAGCTCCATCACCTCGGGGGAGTAGGCCGCGGCGGAGGAGCCGCTGCGGCGCACCTTGTAGCGGCGGTGCTTGGCGTTCGACTCCAGGTAGTCGGCGACGATCGCCTCGCGCTCCACACCCAGGGCGAGCAGCGTCACGGCTATCGACAGACCCGCGCGGTCCTTGCCCGCCGCGCAGTGCATCAGCGCGGGAACACTGTCCTCGGCGAGGGCGTGCAGCACCTGGGAGTGCTCGGCGGTGCGCTGGGTGACGATCGTGCGGTACGAGGCGATCATGCGGTTCGCGCCCTTGTCGCCGCCGAGGATCTCGCGCAGCTGCTCCATCTCGCCGTCGCGGACCATCTTCCAGAACTCGGAGCCGTCCGCCGGGTCGCTTAGCGGCAGGTTCACATTGCGCACGCCGGGCAGCTCGACGTCGGGGCCCTCCAGCTTCTGGTCCGACGCGTTGCGGAAGTCGAAGACCGTGTGCAGACCCAGCGAGGCGAGGAACGCGGCGTCCTCCTCGGTCGCGTGCGCGAGATGGCCGCTGCGGAACAGCACACCGTGCCGCACCCGCCGTCCGTCCACCGTCGGAAGGCCGCCCACGTCCCGGAAATTGCGCACTCCGGACAACTCCGGCTCGGTCGACGGAATCTGCTGCGTCACGAGGGCTCCTCCCACTCGGCCCGACGACGCGGCTCACCGGCGGGCACCCTGTCGACGATACGACATGCGTACCGCGGCCCGGAGGCCGTTGACGCTCTGACCAGGCTCTCTCGCCGAGGGTGGGGGCCCGTCATCAGGGCAGGATCGAGTCGACGTAACCCCCGTCGACCCGCAGCGCACCGCCCGTCGTGGCCGAGGCCTGGTCGGAGCTGAGGTAGACGACCATGTGGGCGATCTCCTCGGGTTCGATCAGCCGTTGCAGCAGGGACTGCGGCCGGTGCCTGCGCATGAACTCGCGCTGCGCCTCGTCCCACGGCAGCCCGCGGTCGACCAGTTCGTAGACGAAGTCCTCGACACCGCCCGTGTGCGTGGGGCCCGCGATGACCGAGTTGACCGTCACGCCCGTGCCCGCCGCCTGCTTCGCGAAGCCGCGGCCGACGGCCAGGAGCGCGGTCTTGGACATGCCGTAGTGGATCATCTCGGCCGGGATGGCGATCGCCGAGTCGCTGGCGATGTTCTGGATCCGGCCCCAGCCGCGCCCGGTCATGCCCGGCAGGTACATACGGATCAGGCGTACGGCGGCCAGCACGTTCACCTCGAAATAGCGGCGCCACTCCTCGTCGCTGATCTCCAGCGGGTCGGCGGCGCCGAACACGCCGAGGTTGTTGACGAGGACGTCGACCTCCGGCAGCGCCTCCAGGACGCGGGCGGCGCCCTCCTCGTTCGTCACGTCGGCGGCCACGGGCACGAAGGCGCCACCGGGCACCTCCGCCGCCAGCCGTGCCACGCCCTCCGCGACCCGCTGTTCGTTGCGGCCGTTCACCCCCACCCGGGCGCCCGCGCGCGCGAGTCCGGCGGCGATCGCCGCGCCGATGCCCTGGGTCGAACCCGTCACCAGCGCGGTGCGTCCCGTCAGGTCGATCTGCATGTGGAACCAGTCCCTCTGTGCGTCCGTCTGTCCGTCCTGCGTGCCGGTGCGTCTGCCGTCAGCCTGGCGGCAGGGCGACCGGCCCGCCACTTCGGCCGCTGCCCCGAAAACGGGGCCCGAGTCCCTAGACGTGCATGTCGACGACCACCCAGGTCGCGTGGTCCATCCAGTGGGCGATGGCGGCCAGATGCGCGGGGTGATTGAAGTACCGCTGGAAGGCGGCGGTGTCGTCGAAGAGGCTGTTCAGGGCGAAGTCGTACGAGACGGGCGTCTCGTCGAACGCGTGCCAGCCCACTTCCCACTGCCGGATCTCGGGGATGTCCCGCTCCAGGTTCCGCACGAGCTCGAATCCCTCCACGACCTCCGGGGATTCGCGGGTGAGACCGTCGTTCAGCTTGAAGAAGACGAGGTTCCGGATCATTTCCGCTCCTGCCGTGGGTGCCGTGTTTCGGTGGACGTGGACGTCTACGGGGCCCCCGGCGACTCGGTTCACCTCCCGGAGCGACGCGCCGACAGCCCTTTCGGCGCAGTCGGCCGCCGACGGCAGAATGACGGCCATGCTCTTTCGACTGCTCGGCCGCCCGGAGTTGGTGAACGGCAACGGAGCGATCGCCCTGCCCGGCGCCGTCTCCCGGGCGATCGTGGGGCGGCTGCTGCTCGCCCACGGGGCCGTCGTGCGGCGCGACACCCTCATCGAGGAGCTGTGGGAGGAGCGCGGGGCCAAGGATCCGGTCAACGCGCTCCAGGTACAGATGGCGAAGCTGCGGTCCGCGCTCACGGCGGGCGGCGAGGACACCCGCCTGCTGTTCGGGCACGGCGGGTACCGGATCGTTCTGGGGCCGGACGACGAAATCGACGCAACCGCTTTCGAGGCGGGGGTCCGGGCAGGGCGTGAGCATCTGGCGGCGGAGGAGTACGAGAAGGCCGAGGGCGAGCTGCGGTCGGCGCTGGCGATGTGGCGGGGCCGCGCCCTGGACGGCCTGGAGGGACGGGTCTTCGAAGCCGAGCGGACCCGTCTGGAGGAGCTGCGGCTGGGCGCCCTGGAGGACGTGGCCACCGCCGGTCTCGCCCTCGGCCGGGCACGGGAACTGGTGCCAGAACTGACGGCCCTGGTGTCCCTCGCACCCCTGCGCGAGCGGTCCAGGGCCCGCCTCATGCTCGCGCTGCACCGCTGCGGGCGGACCGCGGAGGCCCTGGAGGTCTACGAGACGGGCCGCCTGCTGCTGCGGTCGGAGCTCGGCGCCGTTCCGTCGTCGGAGCTGCGCTCCCTGCACACCGCGATGATCCGCCAGGACCCGGCGCTCCAAGGCCCTGCCGGCGCGTCCGGCTGCCCGTCCTCGCTGTCCTCCCTGCGTACGGATGTCCGGCCGGCGGTCGGCGAAGGCGGACCGATCCGGCCGCTCGGCCCGTTCGTCGGCAGGCACAAGGAGCTCGGCGCGCTGCGGGAGGTCGTGGACCGCGAGCGGCTGGTGACCGTACTGGGGCCTGGCGGCGTCGGCAAGACGCGGCTGGCGCTGGAGGTGTGCGCGCTCCTGCAGCCCTCCCGGGGCAGCGTCTGGTGGGTCGACCTGGCCCCCGCCGACGACGCCAACGCGCTCGCCGTGGTCGCCGCCGCGCTCGGGCTCTCCGACATGTCCGTCCGCCCGGACCAGCCGCCGCACGACTATGTGCACCGGATCACCTCGTTCCTGACGGTCCGTCAGGCCGTGCTCGTGCTCGACAACTGCGAGCACCTGCTCGACGCCGTCGCCCCGCTCGTGGCGACGCTGCTCGGCCGGTGCCCCGCGCTGACCGTGCTGGCCACCAGCAGGGCACCGCTGGAGGTTCCGGCCGAGGTGCTGTACCCGCTGGCGCCGATGGCGGACGAGGAGGCCGCCGACCTGTTCGGTGCCCGCGCCGCCATGATCGACCCGTCCTTCGCCCCGGACGAGGCGGCGCTGCGCGACATCCGCTCCCTGTGCCGCAGGCTCGACGGGCTGCCGCTGGCGGTCGAACTCGCCGCCGCACACGTCCGGTTGCTGTCCGTCCGGCAGATCGAGGCCCGCCTGGACAACCGCTTCGCCCTGCTGACGAAGGGGGAGCGCACCGCACCGGCCAGACACCGCACCCTGCGCGCCGTCCTCGACTGGAGCTACGCCCTCCTCGACACCGCCGAGCAGCGACTGTTCACGGAACTGTCCCTCTACGTCGGCGGCTGCTCCCTCGACATGGTGGAGTCCGCCGCCGCCCTGCACGGTGCCGACGGTGCCGAACTGCTGCACGTACTGGCCCAGTTGGTCGACAAGTCCCTCGTCGTCCCGTTCTCCACCCCGGACGGGACCCGGCTGCGGATGCTGGAGACGGTCCGCGAGTACGCGCTCGCCCGGCTCCGGGAGGAAGGCCGGGCACCGGACGCCGAGGAACGGCTCATGGCCTGGGCAACCCACTTCGTCCGCGACGGCAGCGCCGGCCTCTCGTCCCCCGCCCAGAAGGAGTGGGCCCGCCGGATCACCGAGGAGTCCGCCAACATCCGGGCCGCGTCGGACCTGATGACGGCCAGGTCCAGAGAGGCCGAGGCCCTGCTGCTGGAGGCGCGGCTGGGCTACTTCTGGTTCATCGGCGGCCGGGAGGAAGAGGGCATCGACCGCCTCCACCGCACGCTGCTCGCCTACGACGCCGCGGCCGGCCGGCGGACCGCGGAGCCCACCGAGGAGGACGAGTGGGCGCTCTTCTACACCATCGCCTGGCTCACCTGGCTCAACCATGTCGCCGGACACCACACACAAGCCCGTTCCTACGGCGAACGGCACACAGCGGCCTGGCAGTACGCGAAGAACCCCGACCTCGCCGTCCTGGGCCTGTGCTACGACGCGCTGCACGCGATGCTCGACGGGCGCGACGACGTGGAGGAACGGTTCGCCATGGCGGAGGCCGCCGTCGCGGACACGGAATTCCACTGGGACCGGGCGGTCCTGCAGACGAACTGGTCGACCTACTGCCTGCAGCGCGGGGACGTCGAGGGGGCCCGAGGCCACGGTCTGCTCGCCGTGGCGGCCTCACGCGGGGCCGAGGACGACTTCGCCCGGGTCTTCTCCCTCACCCTCTGCGGCGACGCGGACGAGAGCGACGGCCTCCGCGCCCGGGCCCGCGAGCAGTGGACCGAGGCGGCCCGCATCCTGCGGGCCGTCGGGGCGCGCACCCGCTGGGCGTACACCGTGCTCAGACTGGCCTGCCTGGACATCGCCGAGGCGGAATTCGCCACCGCCGAGGGGCGGCTCGTGGACGTGAGCAGGCTCGCGGACGAACTCGGTGCGGACGACCTCCAGGCGGCCGTGGCCAATCTGCGCGGAGTGCTGGCCTTCCACGACGGCCGTTTCGCCGACGCGGAGAGGGTCTTCGACGGAGTCTGGCACTGTGCGGCGGCACCGGCCGACCGCAGAGCGGTCTCCGCCGTCGGACTCGCGGTCCTGGCGACGTTCGGCCCCCCTGGCCCCACCGCCGCCGACGACGCGCGGGCCTGGACCGACCGGGCCCGCCGGACCCAGGGCGGACTGCTGGAGCCGCTCGCACGGTACGCGGTGGGCGTACTGGTGGACCGGCTCGACGCCCACCACCGGTCCGGGGCGAGAGGGCGGGGCGACACGGACCAGGTCCGCGCCTGGCTGGCCGACGGTCCCTCGGTACTCGCCGCCTTCTGCTGACCGCCTTCGAACTTTCGTCAAGGAGGCACGCGCACGCCGTGAACCTCTTCGGAGTGTGCGCCGTAGCAGCCATCGGACGGCACCCGGTCGCGTCGGGGAGCCGTTTCCGCCTGCTTTCCGGGTGGCCGACGCTCCGACGAAAGGCACAGCAGCATGACCGAGTACCAGGGCCGGACCGTTGTCGGCGCAGCAGCCGTCACCGAACTGGCCGACCGGATCGGGGGATCCGTGTTCGTCCCGGGCGACGAGGGCTACGAGGCGGCGGTCGCGGGGTTCAACCTGCGGTCGCGGCAGCGGCCCCGCACCGTCGTCGCGGCCGAGAGCGCCGCCGATGTGCGGACCGCCGTCGCCTTCGCCGCCCGGCACGACCTGCCCGTCGGGGTGATGGCCACCGGACACCAGCCGTTCCCCGCCGAGGACGGCTTTCTGCTCGTCACGACGGGCGCGATGCGCACGGTCGACATCGATATCGAGCGTGGGGTGGCCCGCGTGGACGCGGGCGCGCGCTGGTCGGACGTCGTGGGACCCGCCCAGGCGGACGGTCTCGCACCGCTGAACGGATCCAGCCCGGACGTGGGAGTCGTGGGCTTCACCCTCGGCGGCGGACTCAGCCCCTTCCTGGGCCGGTCCTACGGCTGGGCCGCCGACCATGTCGTGGCCATCGAGGTGGTCACGCCCGACGGCACACTGCGCCGCGTGACGCCGGAGCACGAACCCGACCTCTTCTGGGCCCTGCGCGGCGGACGCAGCAACTTCGGTGTGGTGACCGCACTGGAGATCGGGCTCTTCCCCGTGACCTCCTTCTACGGCGGCGGCATCTACTTCCCCGCCGAGGACGTCGAGGCCGTGATCCGCGCCTTCCCCGAGGTGGTCCGGGCCGCGCCCGACACCTTTACCTGCTCGGTGGCGCTGCTGAACCTCCCGCCGGTCCCGCAGGTGCCCGAACTGCTGCGCGGCCGGTTCCTCGCCCACGTCCGGGTGACCCACCTCGGTACCGACGAGGAGGCCGAGAAACTGATCGCCCCCTTCCGGGCCATCGGCGCGGGGATCCTCGACACGGTCGCCCGGCACCCCTACGCCTCGTACGCCCTCGTGCACACCGACCCGGCGGAACCCTTCCCGTACGAGGAACAGGGCGCCCTGCTGGCCGAGTTGCCGGCCGCCGCCGTCGACTCGCTCGTGGAGAGCGCCCAGGTGGCCGACGGGGGGCTTGTCACGGTCCTGGAGCTGAGGCATCTCGGCGGGGCGCTGTCGGCCCGGCCGGCCGCGGCCGCTCCCGTCGCGGCGCGGGACGCGGTGTTCAACGTGTGGGGAGCGACGGTCGGCCCGCCGGAGGTCGTCGAGGCCGGGATGGCGATGCTGGGCGAGATGGTGGAGCGGCTGCGCCCGTGGTCCACGGGTCTCACGTACACCAACTTCGCCGGCCGTGACGACCGGGCGGAGAACGTGTTCACCGACGCCGACCTGGCCCGGCTGCGCCGCCTGAAGCGGCAGTACGACCCGCGGAACCTCTTCCGCGTCAACAACCACACCCTCACCCCGGAATAGACCGCGACCGAGGGACGGACGGCGTCGGCAGGCTGGAGACCGCACGGTGACATGCGAGCAGGAGACAACCGAACTGGCCGCCTACGCCATGGCGGCCCTCGATCCCGGAGAGGCCGCACGCGTCGGCCGCCATGTGCGGGCGTGCCCGGGCTGTGCGGGTGAGGTGGACGAGATCCGCGCCGCGCTCGCCGCCGTCCGGCTGCTGCCCGACGAGGAGTTGGTGGGCGACTGGTCCGGAAAACTGGCCGAACTGCGGGAGGCAGCGGTCCGGGCCGCCCTGGCCGAGGACCCGCCCGTACCCCGCCCGTGCTGACCCGGCCCGCGCGCATACCCGCTGTCCGCTTCCTTTCCCGCGCCTTTCCCCACGGGCGCGGGCGAGGAAAGCGGACATCAAGTGGCCGGCAAGAGGCCCCTCCCAAGGTTTCCCCGTTCAGCTTTCAACGAATTGGTGCGCCGCGCAGGACCCACGGCGCACTGGGGGAACGTGGCAATGAGGCAACACAGCACAGCGGTCCGGGACATACGGCCGACCCGCCCCGACGGCGGGGCGCGTGACCGGGCGCGGGACGAGGCGTTCATCCGCGCCGTCTACGACAAGCACGGCGCATATCTCCTGAGAGTGGCCACCGGACTGCTCCGGGGCGACGGTTACCAGGCCCAGGACCTGGTCCAGGAAGCGGTCCTGCGCGCCTGGCAGCACGCCGACATCCTCGACCCCGGGGCCGAGGGCATCCGGCCCTGGCTCGTCACCGTGGTCCGCAATCTCGTCATCGACGGTTACCGCGCCCGGCAGGCCCGCCCTCCGGAGACGGTCGACACCGCGCTGCGGGACCTGCCCGGCCCGGAACACGTGGACCCCGCGCTCACCAGGAAGATCGTGCGCGAGGCGCTGGCGGACCTGACGCTGCAGCATCGCGAGATCCTCGTCCACGTCGAGTTCCTGGACCAGTCCGTGGCGCGTACGGCGAGCATGCTGGGCATCCCGCCGGGCACGGTCAAGTCCCGAACACACCTGGCCCTCAAGGCACTTCGGGCCGCACTGGCGGAGCGGGGCTACACCCCGTAGGGGGTACCGGGAGTGTGCCTCAGGTGCGTGAACCGTTTCTGCCGTGCTCCTCGTGTACCGCACGTGACGGGCCCGGCGAGCGGCGCGTCCGAGCCCGTCACGTGTGATCCCGGGTTCACCGTCCCCTCGGGTGCCCGGCATCGCGTTCGCGGCACCTCACTTCCGTCGTGGAGGAACGACATGTCGAGTACCCCCGCAGATCTGCCCACCGCCCAGCAGGTCGTCGACAGCATGGAACGCATGCACGGCCTGTATCCGGGACACCGGCGTTCCGGCGCACGGGGCGTCTGCTTCAAGGCGACGTTCACCCCGACCGGAGACGCGGCGGGCCTCACCACGGCGGTCCATCTCCAGGGCCCGCCGACTCCCGTCGTCGTACGGTTCTCCAACTCGGAGGGGAATCCGCGCTCGCGCGACACCGTGCCGGTGGCCCGGGGGATGGCGGCCCGGTTCCAGTTGCCGGACGGCGGCGACACCGATCTCGTGGCGATGACAGTGCCGCTGTTCGTCGCCTCCACCCCGGGGCAGTTCCTCGAACTGACCGAGGCGCTGCGGCCGGACCCCGCCGCCGGGGCACCCGACATGAGCAGGGTGCAGGCCTACGTCGCCGCCCATCCGCAACTCGCCGAGGCCGTGACGCAGGTCCCACCGATACCGGTCGGCTACGGCACCGCCGCCTACTGGGCGATCCACGCGTTCGTCTGGACCGACGCGGCGGGCAACAAGCAGCCGGTGCGCTACCGCTGGGAGCCGGAGGCCGGCCGCGCGGAACTCTCCGCCGAGGAGGCGGCCGGCCGCCCGGACCAGTACCTGACCGAGGAACTCCACCGGAGTCTCGGGCAGCGCCCGGTGGCGTTCACACTCCAGGTCCAGCTGGCCGAGGAGGACGATCCGACGCACGACCCCGCCGTCGCCTGGCCGGAGCAGCGCAAGGAGATCACCGCCGGACGGCTGGAAATCACCGCGCCGGTCGACGACCAGGACCACTGGGCCGCGCAGCGCTTCGACCCCACTCGGCTCACCGCCGGGACGGAACTCTCCGACGACCCGGTACTCGCCTTCCGTGCGGGGGCCTACGCCGAGTCCTGCCGCAGGCGCAGCCGGAATCGCTGAACAGGACGCAGAAGAGCGGCGGGCACCGGAAACATCCGGTGCCCGCCGCTCTTCGGAATGCTGGGGAAGGCTATTGTCTCGCCCGCTCACGCGCCTCATTGACGGATCTCCTCTCCTCGGAGGTGAGGAGATCCATGAGCCGCTCGTTGTTGACCCAGTCGTTCAGCAGGGCGTGAGAGCCCCCCAGGCTGAGCGAGTAGGCCCACATACTTCGGCCCCGTCGTGTCCCGTTCCATTCCGCCGCCCAGCGGAGCAGGTGGTCTATGCGCTGCTCCGGCGTGAACCTCATGACCCGCATGCTCGTCACCTTTCCATGGTTACGAGAAAGCCTTTTCCTCTTCCGCTTGGTAAACGGGACGAGGAAGGAAGAGGTTCACAGGCGGATCAGAATCCGGTGAGCGTCACCTTGCCGATGGCGGCGCCGGATTCCAGGATGCGGTGCGCCTCGCGCAGATGGGCGGCGTTGACCGTGCCGAGGTCCCGGGTGGCCGTGGTCCGCAGGCTGCCCGCGTCCACCAGCCGGGCGATCTCGCCGAGGGTGCGGTGCTGCGCCGCATGGTCCGGGGTCCGGTACAGGGAGTGGGTGAACATGAACTCCCAGTGGAAGGAGATGCTCTTCGACTTCAGCAGCCCGATCTCCACGGCACCGAAGTCGTCGATGGCGAGCAGTCCGCCGAACGGCTTCAGGATCTCCGCGTACGCGGCGAGGTTCCGGTCCGTACCGGCCGTGCCGAAGATGTGGTCCACCCCGCCGGGCGCCACCTCGGCCACCTGCGCGGGCAGGGGGTGATGGTGGTCGACCACATGTGTCACGCCCATCCGGCGGGCGAACTCCACGGTCTCCGGGCGGGAGGCGGTACCGATCACGGTCAGGCCGGTGAGGGCCCGGGCCAGCTGGGCCACCATGGCCCCGACCCCGCCGGCCGCCGCGGTCACCAGCAGCGTGCCGGTCTGTTCCGGACTCTGCCGCAGACCCAGGCGGTCGAAGAGGCCCTCCCAGGCGGTGAGCGAGGTCAGCGGCAGCGCCGCCGCCTCGGCGAAGGAGAGCGTGCGGGGCTTGCGGCCGACGATGCGCTCGTCGACGGTGTGGAAGCGCGAGTTGGTGCCCGGCCGGTCGATCGCGCCGGCGTAGTAGACCTCGTCGCCGACCTCGAACAACTCCACCCGGTCGCCGACCGCGACGACCGTGCCGGCGGCGTCCCAGCCCAGCACCTTGGGCTCGCCGCCCGGGTCGTTGCCCTGCCGGACCTTGTAGTCCACCGGGTTGACCGCGATCGCCTCGACCTGGACCAGCAGGTCGTGCGGACCTGGCTGCGGGACGGGCAGTTCGAGGTCGAGCAGGCTCTCGTCGTCGTCGATCGGCAGGCTCTTGAGGTAGCCGACGGCGGGCATCGTCTTCGGGGTCACGCTCATCATGGATCTCCTCGATTCGTGCGGTGGCCGGTGAAGGGCCGCGGCCACGCTCCGAAAGGTATCCATCGGGAGGTAGTAACCATCAAGGGAGTCTACTTCCCATTGGGAAGTGTCCAGGTCAGGTCAGGCGGCGTCGGGAAAACGGTCGATGTTCTGCTCCACCCAGGTTCGCAGATGGGCGAGCGGTGCGCAGGCGTCCAGGCCGAGCGGGGTCAGGCTGTACTCGACGCGGGGCGGCACCTCGGCGTAGATCCGGCGGTCGACCAGGCCGTACTCCTCCAGGCGGCGCAGCGTCTGGGTGAGAACCTTGGGGCTCACACCCTGGAGCCGGGCGCGCAGTGCGCCGAAGCGCTGCGGGCCGTCCTCCAGGGCGCCGAGAGCCAGGGCGCTCCACTTGTTGGCGAGCAGGTCCAGCATGTCGCGGCAGGGGCAGGCGGCCAGATAGACGCTCTTGGGGTCGTCGCAGAGGCCCGATGTCTTCGTCATCCAGCGATGGTACCCAACGGGTACCAGCAACCCTTGCGGGTAACCGCCACCGCTTCCGTACGGTGGCCGACGTGCACGAAGGTCGAGACATGAACGATGACGGCATCCACTTCCGACTCCTCGGCCGCCTGGAACTGGCCGACGCGAGCGGTGCCGTCGCTCTGCCGGGTGCCGTCTCCCGCGCGATCGTCGCCCGGCTCCTGCTGGCCGGGGGAGCGGTGGTGCACCGCGACACGCTCATCGACGAACTGTGGGAGGAGCGCGGCGCGAAGGACCCCGTCAACGCGCTCCAGGTCCAGATGACGAAGCTGCGCGCGGCACTCGCGGCGCACGGCGGGCACCGGCGCCTCCAATCCCGTTACGGCGGCTACCAGTTGGTGCCGGCCCCGGAGGACGAACTCGACACGGTCCGTTTCGAGGCCGCGGTCCAGGAGGGGCGCGAGCACCTGGCGGCGGGCGCGTACCGCAAGGCGGAAGACGTTCTGCGGCAGGGACTTGAGCTCTGGCGGGGCCGCGCCCTGGACGATCTGAAGGGCCGGGTCTTCGACGCCGAGCGGCTGCGCCTGGAGGAACTGCGCCTGGGCGCACGGGAGGACGCGGCCGCCGCCGGTCTCGAACTGGGCCGCGCCGCCGAACTGGTCCCCGAACTCACGGCACTTGTCTCCGCCGCACCCCTGCGCGAACGGTCCCGGGCACGCCTGATGCTCGCCCTCCACCGCGGCGGGCGCCACGCCGAGGCCCTGGAGGTCTACGAGGCGGGCCGCCGACTGCTCCGCTCCGAACTGGGCGTCGACCCCTCCCCGGAACTGTGCTCCCTGTACGAGGAGTTGCTCACCCGCGACCGGTCTCCCGGGGTGCCGGCCACGCACGCCGTACGACTGTTCCCGGCACCCGCCGACTCCCGCCCGGCGCCCGGCCGGGGCGGGCCCGACCATCCCCTCGGCCCGTTCGTCGGCCGCGGGGCGGACCTCGACGGGTTGCGGGCGGCCCTGGAGCGGGAGCGGCTGGTGACCGTCGTAGGCGCCGGTGGGGTCGGCAAGACGCGCCTGGTGCTGGAGACCTGTGCGTCGCTGACGTCCTCGTACGACGCCATGTGGTGGGTCGACCTGGCCGCGGCGGACGGCACGGGTGTCCTTCCGGCGATCGCCGCGGTGCTGGGTCTGTCGGACGCCTCGGTACGGCCCGACCAGCCGCCGCACGACTATGTGCACCGGCTCACCTCGTTCCTGACGGGCCGTCAGGCCGTGCTGGTGCTCGACAACTGCGAGCACCTGCTCGACACGGTCGCCCCGCTCGTGGCGGTCCTGCTGGGCCGGTGCCCCGCGCTGACCGTCCTGGCCACCAGCAGGGCACCGCTGGCCGTCGCGGGCGAAAGGCTGTTCCCGCTGGCGCCGATGTCCGACAGCGAGGCCGCGGACCTGTTCTGCACCCGGGCCCTCATGATCGACCCGAATTTCAGCGCGGAGGGGCCGGAGCTGGACGACGTCCGTTCGCTGTGCCGGGGACTCGACGGCCTGCCGCTCGCGGTCGAACTCGCCGCCGCGCATGTGCGGTTGCTGCCCGTGCCCGAGATCGAACGCCGCCTCGACAACCGCTTCACCCTGCTGGCCAAGGGCAAGCGCACCGCGCCCGCCCGGCACCGCACCCTGCGCGCCGTCCTCGACTGGAGCTACGCCCTCCTGGACACCACCGAGCAGCGGGCGCTGACCGAACTCGCCCTGTACGTAGGCGGTTGCTCCCTCGACACGGCGGAGACGGCGCTGTCCCTCCCCGGCGCGGACCGCCACGAGACCCTTCGGGTGCTCGCCCAACTGGTCGACAAATCCCTCCTGTTCACCGTCCCGACGCCCGACGGGAGCCGGCTGCGGATGCTGGAGACGGTCCGCGAGTACGCGCTGGACCGGCTCCGGACCGAAGGCCGGGAGGCCGAGGCGGAGGAACGCTTCATGGCATGGGCCCTGCGCTTCGTGCACGAGAGCGCCGCAGGCATCGCGCCCGGCGACCAGGGGGAGTGGATCAGCCGGCACACCGCGGAATCCGCCAACGTCCGCGCGGCCTCCGACCTCCTGATGGCCCGGGCGAGAACGGCCGAGGCCCTGGGCCTGGAAGCGGGACGCGCCTACTACTGGACCATCAGCGGCCGGGAGGAGGAGGGCATCGACCGCCTCCGGCGCAGCCTCCGCGCCTACGACGTCGTGGAGCCCACCGAGACGGACGAACTGGCGCTCTTCCGCGCGCTCACCTGGCTCGTCTGGCTCAGTCACGTCGTCGGCCGGCACGCCGAGGCCGGCCTTTTCATCGACCAGTACCAGGTGACGTGCCGGCGGGCGAAGAACCCCGACCTCGGCGTCCTGGGCGCCTGTCACGAACCGTTCCACGCCATGCTGAGCGGACGCCACGACGACGTGGAGGAACTCTTCGTACGGGCCGAGAACGGCATCGCGGGCACCGCCTTCCACTGGGACCGGGCGGTCCTCCAGACCAACTGGACGACGTACTGCCTCCAGCGCGGCGACCTCGACGGCGCCCGCGCCCACGGCCGGACCGCCGTCGCGGCGGCGAGTGCCGCGGGCGACGACTACGCGAGGGCGTTCTCCCTCGTGCTCTGCGGCGACGCGGACGAGAGCGGCGGCTTCCGCGACCGGGCCCGCACGCACTGGACCGAAGCGGTCCACCTGCTGCGCTCCATCGGCGCGCGTGCGCTCTACGCGTACACCGCGCTGCGGATCGTCTGCCTGGACATCGGGGAGGGCGCGATCGCGACGGCCGAACACCGGCTGGCGGAGGTGGCGCGGCTCGCCGACGAACTGGGCGCGGACGATGTCCGCGCCGCCGCGGCCATCCTGCGCGGCGCCCTCGCCTTCCACGGAGACCGCTTCCCGGAGGCCAGGACGGTCTTCGCCGGCGTCTGGGACAGCCCCACGGCACCGCTCGACCGCAGGGCGATGGCCGCCCTCGGCATGGTGGCCGTCGCGGCCTTCGGCCCGCCCGCCCCCTCGGCGGCCGACGAGGTACGGCTGTGGAAGGACCGCGCCGCCAAGGCACACGACCGGGTGCGCGAGCCACTGGCCCGCCGTGCGGTCGGCGCCCTGCTCGACACCCTGGACACCTGTTTCCGGTCCGGTCCGGCAGGCGAGGACGGGGCCGACCGGGTACGGGCCTGGCTCGCCGACAACCCCTCCGTGCTGGCCGGCTTCAGCGGAGTGCTGAACGGACCGGGCCGGCATCGCTGACCCGGACGCGTGACACGGGTTTCCACAGGTTATGAGTTCTCCACAGGCGTTGCCTCGCAGGTCCCGCACCATTGATGATGTTGGCGCTTGAGTGGACTTGTTCGAATCTGTGAGGGACTTGATGCTGGAGACCGCCGAGAACGGCCGTACGTGGGTGCTGTCCGGACCCACGAGCAGTTACGCCGTCCATCTCACCGAGCGCGACGAACTGCTCCATCTCCACTGGGGTCCCCGTATCGCGCTCGCCGACGCCGAGGAACTCGCCGCCCGCCCGCTCCCCGGCGGCTCCTCATTCGAGTCCCCGCTCGACGGACACGAGGAGTACCCGGTCGAGGGCGGCCCCCGCTTCGTCCGGCCCGCCCTGTCGGTGCGCACGCCGGAGCGGCGCGGCACGGAGTGGACCTTCGACCGCTACGAAACGGACGGCGACGAGCTGCGGCTCCGCTTCCGGGACGCGGGACTGGCGATCACCCTGCACTACCGGACGCGCGGCGACGTCGTGGAGCGCTGGACCGTCCTCGACAACGAGGGGACCGAGCCGCTGGAGCTGCTGCGCGCCGACTCCGCCACCTGGACGCTGCCCGACCGGGAGGAGTGGCAGCTGTCGCACGTGCACGGACGCTGGGCCGCCGAGTCACGGCTGGTGCGCTCCCCCCTCACCTACGGTGAGAAGGTCATCGGCAGCCGCCGCGGCCACACCGGACACCAGTACCTCCCGTGGGTCGCCCTCGACACCGACGCGACCGAAGAGCGCGGTGAGGTCTACGGCTGCGCCCTCGGCTGGTCGGGGTCCTGGCGGATCGCAGTGGCCCAACTCCCGGACGCGCGCGTGCAGATCACCGGCGGCGCCGGGTACGACGAGTCCGGGCTGCTGAGCCTCGCGCCCGGGGAGTCCTTCACGACGCCCCTCTTCGCGGCCCTGTGGAGCGACGCCGGCTTCGGCGGCGCCAGCCGCACCTGGCACGCCTACCAGCGGGCGTACGTCATCCCGGACGCCGACCGGGACCGCCCGGTGCTCTACAACTCCTGGGAGGCCACGCAGTTCGACATCTCCGAGGAGCAGCAGGAGGTCCTCGCGCAGCGCGCGGCGGCGGCCGGCGTCGAGCTGTTCGTGGTCGACGACGGCTGGTTCGGCGCCCGCACCAGCGACCGTGCCGGACTCGGCGACTGGACCCCCAACCCGGACCGCTTCCCGGCCGGCCTCAAGCCGCTCGCCGACCGTGTCCACTCACTGGGCATGCAGTTCGGCATCTGGGTCGAGCCCGAGATGATCAACCCGGACAGCGACCTGTACCGCGCCCACCCGGACTGGGTGCAGTATCAAGAGGGACGAAAGCGGACGGAGTTCCGCAATCAGCTCGTCCTCAACCTGGCCCGCGAGGACGTCCAGGAGTACCTCTGGGAGCAGCTCGACGGGCTCCTCTCCAGCGCCCCGATCGACTATGTGAAGTGGGACTTCAACCGCTGCTTCACCGACGCGGGCTGGCCCGGCGACGCCTATCCGCAGCGCCTCTGGGTCGACCATGTGCGCGCCCTGTACGCCCTGTTGGACCGGTTGCGGGAGGCCCACCCCGGTGTGGCCTTCGAGTCCTGCTCGGGCGGCGGCGGCCGGATCGACCTCGGCATCCTCAGCCGCACGGACCAGGTGTGGACCTCGGACAACACCGACCCGCTCGACCGGCTCGCCATCCAGCACGGCTTCAGCCAGATCCACCCCGCGCGCGTGATGGCCGCCTGGGTCACCGACAGCCCCAACACCCAGCTCAACGACCGGGTCAGCAGCCTGCGCTTCCGGTTCGTGAGCGCCATGGCCGGGGTGCTCGGCGTGGGCGGCGACCTCTCGGAGTGGACCGAGGAGGAGCTCGCCGAGGCCCGCGAGTGGATCGCCCTCTACAAGGAGATCAGGCCGCTCGTGCAGCACGGCGACCTCCACCGGCTGCGCCCGCCGACCGGCGGACTGAGCGCCGTGCAGTACACGCGCGGCGACGAGAGCGTCGTCCTCGCCCTGCTCCAGGCGCAGCACTACGGCGAGCCGGTACCGGCTCTCAGGCTGCGCGGCCTCGACCCGACGGCGTCGTACGAATGCCTCGAAACGGGTGAAGTCCACCGGGGTGCCGTCCTGTTGCACCACGGGCTGCGGACCGGGCTGCGCGGTGACCTCGATGCGACGGTTCTCCGGCTGCGTCGCATCTGAGCCTTCTGTCCGAATTGCAGCCTTCGTTACAACTCGCTCTGGAATAAGGGAACCTGAGGGGTTGTACGTGAGCAGCGTCATATCCGTGACCGTACGTCGCTCGTCATGTTCACGTAATTGACATGCTTTTCCAGGGGAATTGAGGTCGAAGTCCGGTGGGAATTCACGGAGGGTGACTGTGAATTCCCACAGGAGATCACAAGAAACACAAAACCGTGGAACCTCCTGCTTGTCCCTTTGCGTCTTCCTCGCTTACGTTCGCCACCAATCCGGACGGACGCCCAATCCTGCCGCCGACCGGACTCCGCACACACCCACCCGTATGCGGCAGGAGCGGGGGACCCACAGGTAGGACGCCTGTTCCGGTCTCCGGAACGGGCTTGGGGTAAAGCCGCGACCAGCACGCGGCCGGGCATCTCCAGCCCGCACCCGACAGCTCACCTCGCAGGCGCCGGAGAGGAATTCGTCATGCCCGCGAAGGGTAAGCACCGCCGTCCTAAGTCCCAGCGCCTCAGCCGCTCGATAGCCGTAGCCGGAACCGGCGGCGCCGCGCTCGCCCTTCCGCTCATGGGAGCCACCGGCGCCCACGCGGCCACTTCGACTTCCGCTCCGGAAAAGGCCGTTCAGTCGGTTCCGGCAACTGAGAAGACGGTGACGCAGAAGGCGGCCACCGCCAAGACCGAGGGCGTCAGGACGTATTCGGTGAAGGCGGGCGACTGGCTCGCGAAGATCGCCGAGGACCAGGACGTCACCGGCGGCTGGAAGAAGATCTACCAGGACAACCGCGAGGCCATCGGCGCCGACCCGTCGCTGATCCACCCGGGCCTGAAGCTCTCCCTCGGCAAGAAGGCCACGACGAGCACGGACACCGGGGCGAGCACGACCAAGTCGTCCGGCTCTTCGTCCACTTCCTCCTCCTCTTCGTCGAAGAAGACGACCGCCGCGCAGAGCTCCGACACCAGCACGTCCAGCGGCTACACCCTCCCCGTGACCGGCGGCACCATCGGCACCGGCTACCGCGTCGCGGGCAGCATGTGGTCCAGCGGCTATCACACGGGCGTCGACTTCGTCGTCCCGACCGGCACCACCGTCAAGGCGGTCGCCGCGGGCACGGTCGTCTCGGCCGCCTACGACGGCGCCTACGGCAACGAGGTCGTCATCCGGCACGCGGACGGCGAGTACTCGCAGTACGCCCACATGTCGCAGCTGTCCGTCTCGGCCGGCCAGACCGTGACCGAGGGCCAGCAGATCGGCCTCTCCGGCGCGACCGGCAATGTGACCGGCCCGCACCTGCACTTCGAGATCCGGACCACGCCGTACTACGGCTCGGACGTGGACCCGGTCGCCTACCTTCGCTCGCACGGCGTCACCGTCGGCTGACTCCGGAGCCCGGCGCAGGGCAGTTCCCGGGCTCAACGCCCCTGGCCAGGGGCTTATTCCGACTTTGGACAACCCTTTACAAGTGGCTTATCTCACCGTCCGTCAACCCCATATTACGATCGCGTAGGTCACACTCCAGGGTGAACTATGGTTGCCGTGGCTAACGATTCGAAGAGTGACAACAGATCAGTGATCGGGTCGTACGTGGCGGTGGGGGACAGCTTCACCGAGGGCGTCGGCGACCCCGGGCCCGACGGGGCGATGGTCGGCTGGGCCGACCGGTTCGCGGTACTGCTCGCGGACCGGCGGCCCGAGGGCGACTTCGAGTACACCAACCTCGCCGTGCGCGGGAAGCTGCTCGACCAGATCGTGGCGGACCAGCTCACCCGGGCCAAGGAGATCGGCCCGGACCTGGTCTCCTTCTGCGCCGGCGGCAACGACATCATCCGTCCCGGCACCGACCCCGACGAGGTCGCCGAGCGCTTCGAGCGCGCGGTCGCCGACCTCACCTCCGCCGTCGGCACCGTGCTGGTGACGACCGGTTTCGACACCCGTAACGTGCCCGTGCTCAAGCATCTGCGCGGCAAGATCGCCACCTACAACGGACATGTGCGGGCCATCGCCGACCGCTACGGCTGCCCGGTGCTCGACCTGTGGTCCCTGAAGACGGTCCAGGACCGGCGGGCCTGGGACGGCGACCGGCTCCA
>Ga0307511_10001270_pt1 | contig 26745 bp, 32 predicted proteins | sample 13_EM_MG_FD_200266 | JGI IMG/M metagenome (GOLD analysis project Ga0307511, IMG submission 200266) | Populus trichocarpa ectomycorrhiza microbial communities from riparian zone in the Pacific Northwest, United States - 13_EM | ecosystem: Host-associated > Plants > Roots > Unclassified | place...
AACATCACAGTCATGTGACCCAGGACACTGTGAATGTCCTGACCATTCCCCAGGCCAGGGACACTGCAGGAAAACTGGCAGGGAAAATTCTGAATGTACTTGGGATGGACTGGGTGGGTACATCCCAAGTACTTTGTCCATTTCCTTGCGATGTACTTGCGATGTACCGGCCCAGTACACTGGCCCTTGCCCCCAGTGTGATAACAGCTCCTAGGAGTCAATCAGTACACCTTATCAAAACGGAGTAAAGAGGGACACCAACCTGACGAGTCCCCATGATCTTCTCCTCTCGGATAACCCCGACGGGTTAAAGGCTGTTCCGGAAGGACAGTCCTCGGAGAGACCGGGATGGCGGCGATCTTCCTGGTGACCGGACGATGGCCTTGTTTGTAATCAAGGAACGGGTTGGTGAAGTCCATCACGTCTTCATGGCAGTAGATGTCGGACATGGTAGAAGAGCGGAGGAAGAGATGGAGTGGCAGGAGAGTATTGATGGAAGATGATGGAGACATCAAAGGTCAAACCACAAGATTATATATATCCAAGACCGGTCTTCAATCAAGTGGCCTATCTCCAACAGATCTTATCCGGACCCCTATCTGTCCATCAAACCCTTTGCCCTGACAGTTCTTCGTGACTTCTTTCCTTTGACTTTATATAGTAATTCCTCTCACGATCATTAGCAATCTTTCCCACAGATCATCATCTGACATTTCACGACGCACCTTCTCCATACATTTCATATCTTCATGGTGCACTGTCACTTATCTTCAACATCCCCCATTCCCCATTGCCAGTTCACCCATGACCAATTGCTTGTTTGTCCACTTAGTCAGACGCTTACATGATCACAAACTTTAGTATATAAGTACATACAAATGGTCTGATGTATTCCCCAGACTTTGTCAATCACAGTGTTCTCCCTCCGACAGGCAGATCATTAGTGATTAACCCCTAGCCTCCCTTGTTCCCCTCTACTCAGTCAGAGAAGCATCTCCCCCTTCTCTAGTGTCAAAATGCGTTACCTCGGCCTCTCTGTTACATCACCCCCTACCCGAACTACGGATCTTCTGGAGCCACAAGTTACACCAACACATACAGGAGTGGTCTGTCTCAACCCACTCCAAAGTGTTCCACAGTTACCCAATAACTTTGTGTACCAAGCAATACTGGAGACTAGCATTGGTTCAGTAGGCCTGTTGGCGAGGTTGGTTCTGACACCTCCGGCCTTTCTATTATTCTTTTTGATCCTTATCTTTTGACACTTTCTTTCTTAGTCAACGGACTATCTTTCCGTGGCCCGACAGGTTCTGCCGCTTAGTACTTCACCATTTGTCAGCACCATCTGACCCTCTTTCAATGCTCCTTATCTCGGTTTGTTTCGGTCCACATGACCAACTTTTGATGATTTATTCTTAGATACATCTTAATCTTCCCACCACATTCATTTCTTATCGTTTCCTCTCACACTTGGCTTTTGTGCATTAGTGGATGCCTTTAGTCACGCCTCATGCGAAAACCGTTGCCCGTAGTACTTAAGGACCAGCTTTCCTACTGTACAAGACAAGCTTGATATTGCATACTTTCTCCTCAGCCTGAGTCCCTTCTAAAGGCTTCTTGGCCAAGCTCTGAGGAGTCCAGCAAACCTCGGTTTAGTGTTTTTATTCTCAACTCACTCACCTCTCGTCCTCCCTCAAAATCGAACATATCTCTTATAACGCTTCTTTACCTCTAACAAGGAATATTGTGAGTATTATCATTGTAGATCTCCTCCATTAGTTGTTAGGGACCAAGATAGCTCAGCTAGCCTTGGATCTTAGTCAGTTGCCTGGTCTTTGGGACAGACGAACTGTACAGAGACGCCCATTTGGAGCGTTGATTAGGCTCGGGCCAGAGTGGCCCTGACAATCATAAGACATCACAGGTTAGGGAGGTATTGTTGGGAGTGGCTGATGATAGGAGAAGTTGGTGAGGACTTGTTGTCCAATGGGCAGTCCTTATATCAACTCATTCAGGTTACTGTTCATCCACCATTCTCACACCCCACTTGGTGCATCAGTCATCACCAATTGTGGATCTGTCAGATGACCCACCTCAGCTCTGGTTCATCACCAATACTCCACAACCAGCTCTGACCAAAAACCAGTGGCCACATTTCACCTTCATCACAACCCATTGTTTTATTTTGATCTCTCTCACATTCTTTGCTAAACTCTCCCACAGATAATCATGTTACTTCCCATGACCCACTCTCCTTGTGTTCTATCCCTGTTTCACTTTTATTACATTTCAGCCACACATCTGTTCTTACCCATTTTCCCTTATCTTCCTTATCTTGCCCATTTCTTCTTTGTTGCAAGTCATGGTCCATGTGCGGTGCCCTGCCCTACACTGGGTAGTATATATAGTGGTAGTGTACTGTTGTACCCTCTCCAGTTTTATCAACTCAGAAAACTCCTTCGGTCTGCACAGTAAGTGATAACTACTGAACTTGACCCCAACAACTCCACTCTCCTCTCTACCTGGCTCAGCAATCTCAATGTCCTCTTGGTCAAATAGGAAGTGGGCATATCTAGCCACAGTGATGTCATCTGCCAACAAACCCCAAGAATAAGGTGACCAACACAAGTACATACCAATTGGAGTTCAGGTGCAGGCAGAGGTTAGCCTTGACAGCTGGCACCCTGATCAAGTTTCATTGGTACATTCATACCACATAGTGCTCTGTGTTGCTCCCTCACCCACCTGCCTAGGTATGTCTCACCTTCAAGAAGTGTGCTGTGAGGCTGTATGACCTTTGATGGTATCAGCAGCTTACTGTTGAGGCTCTGGTGGGAGGTCAGTTATGGTGGAGTAGGCATTGTGGGTGGGATACTTGGAATGTATCAATACTACCAAATGCATCACCCCTTGCATCATATATCATCTGGCTTGTGGACCAGGACCAGCATTGTGGCAGAAAAAAGTACCTATATACACCAGCACACTTCAAAGTACTTGTGAGCACTTGTGAGCATTTCCAAAAATGTCCTACCACTCAAATTGCTTCCAGCTGACACACTGTTATCCCAGGCACTCTACATAAACTGTCAATTATTGGAGCACTTCTAATCTCTTCAAAAGGATCCATTTTTTCCATGCACCTACAGTCACATGGAAGCTGACTCAGGTTTTTCCTGATGTTGGTCCCAAAAGCCATAGCAGAATAAGTTGTAGAAGTTCTCAGAACTGATGGGTGGCACTTTACAACTGTTTCTTAACTCAAAAGTTTCCATAGTCTCAGATGCTAAACATTTTTTTCAATAAGTCCTGAATTGTAGTTGATATAGTTGAACTGCAAGTGGAATCTGACCCCCCTCCAAGGGGGCTAGACAACTAGCAAGAAAAGAAACTAGGGAAAGCTGAGACTTTCTCTAGTATCTGAGGATTTCTCCTGAGTGGAATGCATTGCTCAGGTGGCCTTTAGCCTTTGCACAGATTTACACAGGATTTACACCTCAAGCATACAGAGTGGCAAATGGACATAAGCATACATAGACTTGGATAAACATATACAGGTACAGGTAGGGCATGGTAAAACACAGGACAGTAGCATTTAGAATGTATAACGCCCAGGAAACAATGAAGGGGTAGGTGGTTGTGGTTTGGTTGGTTATGTAGCCTCTCCACAAGTGTATGGAATTGCCCTGGAATAGAGAGTAAATTCATGTGGACCAAAAGTGTGCTTGGTGATGGAAGGAAACTTACTTTGTATCCTGCTGCACCATTTCAGGGCATGTCTGTCTGCAGATTTGCTGAAATGATTCAGGTGACTCCTCATTACATTGTTCCATCCACCAATTGAGCCTCTGAAGAGCACCAGGCCGCCAATGAAAGAGCAATTCCATTACCTCCTCTAGGTCCTCCTCTGTTGTTTCACCAGTACCTGGAGGCCATATTATCCAGACAACACCCATCCAACACTCCAATTTGTCCCACACCTGTGCTTCCTTGAGGGATACAATGATCTGTGGATCATAGGAATAGGAAGACCGCAGTGACAATGACAGGGGGGCTGCAAGCTCCACCAGCAGTTCCCAATGTTGACAAGATAAGCATTGAATCCCCTCAGGAGACTGCAGGGTGTTCATGAGGAGTTTTGCCCACTGGAACCTGTTATCCATGTCCTGGACACTAACACATAGGTTGTTCAACAATTGAACAAATCCCTCCACCCCAACCTGCTCAAATCCTTGGTAACCAATAAGTTCAATGGAATGTATCACAAGTTGTCGCAACCTTGAGGGGAAAGGCTGTAGGTGGTGGAGGCTGATGAGGTGCCCTGCACATACAGCAAGTGATGTGTATGGTCCATGTGAAATGCTTTTTGAGGTCCATGCATAGAGGAGATCCCCAACTGCCTCAGTGTCACCATCCTCAAAAACAATACCAAGTAGTGCTTGGTGGTGCTCTGTATGAGTGAGTTTAGCCTCCACCCAATCATTTTGGGGATCAAAGTGGCGAAAACCAAGTTCCAAGGTGGTAAGGACAAGGTTTTTTCCATCTGCAAGGCTGGAGTAATTCTCACACATCATGGAGCACCATTCATATGCCATCTCTGTTAAGTGGCTGGGCCGATTTTCTAACCTGGCCAGGTCATCCAGTGTGTGTGGGAGAAGTTTGTGTTGAGAGTGAGCAGTGGAGATAATTAGGGTAATTGCTTGGGATAATTGAGATAGGATCTGTTCCAAATGATCACTGGTGGAGAGCAGTATAAGAAACTTGAACAGTGGAAATATGAAATGACATACGATTTGTCTTGGATTTTTAACACTACTTCCTCAACAGGACAGCCAAAGAAGATGCATGAGGCTAAGAGGCGATTGAGTATTGTATTGAGTGGAACAGTTGTCTGGTCTGCCCTGTTCCTATGGTCACCAATTGTGTTGAATGTTTCAGGTTTATCCTGCTTGGCCCAGGACAGGTGTAAAAGTGCATTTGAAATCCATTGTTGATGTGGAGAAGTTAATCCTGGGGTGGAGCAGTACATCAATGCAAGGATGTCAGGGGTATCCTGACAACTGGTAATTCTGAGAAGATCCTTGAGGTCAGGATCAAGGGATGCAGTATTGTAATGGATGGGTGGGAGGGAAAAGTCCTGTGCAATCTGTTCAGATGCATGCATTGCACAAATGTGGATCCACAGGATGGCCTGTAGAGAATAGTATGCCCTGTCCCTCATCCCAGTATACACCTTCCCATTGGAACTCAGACATTCCTTGAAGATGGAGATAATAAGCTCATATGTGGGCTTCACATCAGACCCACCACCAAACCACAGGACCATGCCAACAAGTTGGATGGTGACATCAAGTGCCTCTGGGTTGGTGATATACTGAAGAATCCACAACAGACATCTGATGTCATTAGTGTTTGTTTTCTGAATTGTGGCCAGGACTTCGGGTGCCAACCATGGGGAAGTGGCTGCAGTGGTAGGTGAGCCCACCTGGATGGTTAACAGGGGCTGGGCCAGTGAGGGATTGAGTGCCAAATGGGGGATTCCATGTTTACGATTATTCCGTAAACGGCGTAGAAAATTGAGCAACCCCTTGGTTGTAAGGATGCCTGGGAATGCCTCCCAGATACAGATTCCAATAATTGGAGATGGGGCCACAACAGCAATGAGGGCAATGATTCCAAAAACAACATTGCCTGCAAACATCCCAATAGAAATCCCATAGACAAGGAAGACAAGTGCGATCAGGAGCAGGGATGGGGGGGCACGGGTAATGAGGCCAGAAAACTCCTCAAATAAATCACACCGTTGTTGGCGATCCCAGCAATGCTTGATTGTCAGTCCACCTCCACCTGACATGCGATAGCTGATCCACTGTTTGCTGAACACTGCAATGAGTGCAACAAGCACAGTGATCAGGAGGCTTGTATAGACCAGTGTAGCAGAGAATATGGCAACAAACCCAAGGTCGGACTTGAAACTGGAGCGAGCATCGATGATAAAGGAAGCGCAGACAGCGGAGAGCAGACCAGCCTATAGGGTCAGGTTAGATTGCGTCACAAGAACAAACAACACAACGTACAAAAACCAAGATGGCATTCAGATCCTCGTGGTGCCTCTTGGCGTAGCCTTCATCGTACTTGGCTGCCTCCCTCCTGTATATTCTATAGAAGTCAAGGCGAGGATCGTCGGTCTTGGCGGGTTGGAAGGACGCTCCAAGAGTGCCCTGGAACCTACGTCCGTTCAGTGGACAGTAACCTGAGTAATGCAGCTTCCCAAACGCACCACTCTAGATTGAACCGTTGCGGCGGAGATCCCCTTTCATTCTCTTCTTCCATCGGTTGTTGGGCGTAATTCGGTGCAGCGGTGGGTAGTGGGGGGACGTGTGAGTCGAGTAAGTGTGGCGGCTGGCAGCGGGGAGGGATTGAGGCTGGATGGGGGTAAGATAGGGTGCGCCGAAGTAGGCCGGAACCTGGAGCAAACACACCATAGACTGTATAACTGGCACTGCCAGGTAACAGGTTTCAATACGTGGCGTCACATCCAACAAACCAGATATGGCATTGTTGCCGGGGATTTATTTCTGTCGGGAAACACCGGGATCCGGAATAAGGGCGCTCCTTCTGTGGAGCCTGCGCGAACCAGTGCACTCAACTTTGCGTTCGCGTTGGCGGTCAGCTTGGCGGGAGAAAATGTTCAACGAAGTCCACTGTCGTCGTTCAGAAGGTGGGCTCAGCAGTTTCTAGCGGCCAACATGCTAACAAGGTGCACACACGCATGTACACTCATCAATTTCGTAACCGCTGCCGTCGTGCGCTTTACGGTCAAATACACCCGTATTAGGGTTCAAATTACTCATATCTCAATGCTGCCTACGCGCCCATACCCACGTAGCACGACCCATGCAGAATGTTGCGTCTGCCAACATTGAGATCAGATCGAAGGTGGAAAGAACCAAACCAGTGCGTATTGAGATCCCTCGTGTCTCACTTAGTATCCGGTCCGCTTTCCTATCAGAGCCATCGCCAACTCTCCTTGACTCTTCTTCTGGTAGACCGATTATACCACGACCCACGTTTGCTCTTCCAATTAATCTGATGAGCGCGACGTATTTGCTCCTCCTTTTAATAATGGGTGATTGATTCGGCACACACCGATTCTATGGGACGCAGGTGGGTACTGAGCCAAGAAGCGGCAAGGCCCGGGACCGCGTACGCGATGTTCAGGAGGCGGCTGAACACCCTGTGTATGGATACAGGTGAAGGCAGTCGGTGAGCGTGGCCAAATCTCCACCGGGAATGACGTGGACCACGGTAGCGGGAGCGAGCGATGAGAAGTTGACGGACGCGTGATGTTCTGATGAGTAGGTAGATAACCTAGAATAGTAAAACTCTTCACGGAGGGTGACTTGTGGGGAGGGGGGAGTTGACCTTAACGTTGAGGGTTTGGTGGGAGGTATCAGAGGACAGTGAATAGTCCCAGGGCGGTAGTTGTATGTCAGCAGTTTCCTTGCCTTGCTCCGTTCCCTCACCTTCCCCTCCCCCTTACTGTTTCTCCCGGTTTCGATCGTCATCCTTTAGGCCTTGAGGCACCATGTCCCCCACCGACCTCCCACAATCTGCATTTCGGGAGACAACTACGTTGTGTCAAAGTCCGGACCCCGCAAGTAACCTTACGGACAGGCTCAATCAACTTCTCAGTAGTGGTGGAACCGGATACGTGCTCAGCTTGTGCCCCGGTCAACAGTACCATATCACCAAACCCCTGATCTTCACCGCCCCGAATCAGGAAATCTCGACCCAAGGTTATCCGAGCCTTCGGCAAAGGGCAACTTTGGTCGTAGCTGGGCCCGTAGCAGACGGCAGGGGACATACAACTGCCGTGGATGGGACGTGCACCAATTGCGATGGTGTGAAACTGAGGAATGTCCAGGTGTGTTCTCATTCAGATGGGGAGCTTACCCCCCGAAACGCTGAAGCACACCCCGCAGATCGACGGGACGAGGAATGGCAGCTCGCCTACCCGGGGAGGCGCTAATATTGAGATGGGAGGCAATAACTCTGGGCAACTGGTGAGCAACTTCGGCATGGAGTGCGAAGCCCGGGATTGAATGGATGACTGCCAGATTGAACACGTTCGCTCATACGACCCCCGCTCGTGGTCTTGTCTTCACGTTGCCGAAGGCCCACTCTCCTGCTCTGGTGTCATCATTCAGAACAATGATATCGGCCCTTGCGGCGTTGATACGTTCCAAGAGTGGGCTGACGGTATCAGCCTCAGTTGCGCCAGTAGCATTGTTCGAAACAATATCGTCTTTGACGCCACGGATGGTGGCATCGTTATCTCTGGTTCTCCGGGCAGTATCATCTCTACCAACACGATCTCGGTGAACGAGGTATGTGTCTTTCATCTGACTTGATGGATTGAGTGACCGAGCGTCCCTTCTCTCAGCGAACCTGTCGCGGTGGCATAACTATGGTCAACTCCGACGGATGGGGTGTGTGATCTATTTTCCGCCTGGACCTCGGCTCATCCCATGGTGGCAGGTGGTAACTATATCAACACCGTTGTCCGAGACAACAATATAATGGGCGGATTCGCGAGTCGTGAATACGGGGAAGATCCCTCTGCGAGAACTAAAGGACGTGCCATCAACGGGGCCATGATCAAGTCAGTCACAGAAGGGTCCCGATCCTCTTCTTCCGCCGCTAAACGGATCTCTTTCACAGGATAGGTCTTGCGATTGGACCTCGAGCTTGGTTTGGCGACCGATACCCCGAGAACGTTAGCTACTCCGGCACAGTCTTGAACAATCACTTCTCTGGCGCACTCGGGTACGCCATCGCCATCACCTCTGCCCACAACTTCACCGTCAATAATAACACCGTATTCGGGAACGTGACCTTCATCGGGTCGCAAGATCCCAACTGCACGAATCACGATACCACACCTAACCCTGGGATGTTCGTGATCGACAGGAACAACACGGAAGGCTTGTCGATTCAGCCCAATTTCACAGAGATCTCCAACAGGGATTCGCTGACTTGTATCTTGCCACCCGACGGAGATCACTGGCCTTTCCGTGACACTAGTTTCGACAACACTGGTTTCGACAGTATGGAATCCCAAACAGCCTGGGGTGTCTTATTCATTGTAATAATGGCCACTAGCTATTTCGTGGTCCAGTCCATCCTACGTTTCATTCAGAACAGTCACGGTCAAGTGGAAATACCAGACCCGTCGACTCCAGTTGGCGCTCCTCCAATCCCTTTAGAACCACTAGGTACAACTAGCCGGCCCCCCGAGAACTTGGCGGGTAGTTCATCATCCCAGCCTACCCATCCCGACGGCGTCAGACCTACATTGACGGCGGCGTGACCCCGGACCGTCCTATATCATCTATAACATTACTTACCTTGTGTACCATGGTGTAAATCCAAGACCAAAAATTCAGGTTACAGGTTCAGCAAGATATTGTGTGATATTGATGTGATATACCAGGGGGGTCTCTCGGTAGTACCGTGACGTCGTGAATCCTCTTCGACGTCCCAGAACTTGCATGGTGAGGATCTTCGTGAGTCTCCGATTCTCCGTCGTCCTCTACCACGCCACTTCTGTTCGAACAGGCGGCCGAAGTCTTTGCTTGGGTCATCCCCAATGCTCACTTCGTGAAACGGCCCCATCAGCGAAGTCCCAATCGTGTTTCCAGATCAATGTACATACTTTATCGAGAGGACCCGAACACAAGCTGGACGTGATGTCACGTTCGCCGCGTGGGGGAAATCGTGGGAAGTGGTTAAGGACCACGAAACCATCAGTTTCACCTCGAACGAAGACCCCTAGTTGTGCAGTATGACCACAGGGGAGGGGTACGGAAATAGTATAAGAAAAATCCCTGTCAAGGACTCACATGATTAGGGCGAGGTAGAGAGCGACAGCACTCTGGAAGCTACCCAAACGGGTAGCAACATTCGGGGCGATGAGTGTGATTCAGGAAAGCGAAACTTATCTAGCTACGGTGTCCCTCGCTGGTTTATATAATCTACAAGCTGAACCTAGTGTGACGGGTAGCCGGAAGCTATCCTCACCTCAGGCTGGATCATCGCCCGAACTACGCGTCCACACACCCACTCGGGTCGCCACGCTGGTCTTACCGACTTCGACCATCTTACTACCACCGCGAACGCGCCAGTTTACGTTCAGGATCACACGGAGTGGTTTTCCAGCTGCCGCGACCAGTCGGTAATCAGTTGTCCCACTCGGATCCGGGGTCGTTTCCGCGCAGAGGACAGGTGTACGCAGACAGCCGTATCCTGAGGTTATATGCGATACTGCACAGAACACATCGTCTGCGGGGATCGCGATGTGCGGCCTTGTCTCGGGGAGAGCATGTAATCGGACCCCACATCCTAAGTTGAGGGTTCGGATAACCCCGACGTCAGGCTTGGGGGTTTCATGGCTGGCCAGATTGGGGGATATCTGGCCCGACCCACACTACACATATTTGATGGTAAACCCATGATATATATGAGGCATGGAGCGTTGAAATGGGAGACATTGTGTGTGGCCGGACGGGCTGTCGGTGAATCTTGCATCAGCGAAAGCTGTCGGAAGGCTGACTTACTTCTTATTCAATCTTATTTGAGTTAATCATCCACCATTTGGATCCTCAGAACAGAAATAAGCGACGAAAAGTAACATAGGTGAAAGCCAGGGCCCGTGAACAAGTGTTTGCAAAACATAAAAGGTGACCTCCGGGTTCACACCCAGTGAGCCCTGATGTGGATTTTCATACCCGCCCAAATGAGAATTACAAAATTAAGGGCATAACCAATCCCCGCTAGCCTCATACCACTGGAAAGTTCTGCGCTGAGAGGCGGTCCACCCAAGTACCCAAGACTTTTATTAAAATCATCAGTCCATTCCCCATACGTCATCCAGAGCAACAAAGATAACATGGTATCTGTGGGGGTTCGTTGGTGAGCCCGAAATTAGTCAGGATGGAGATTTCAAAAACGCACTGATCATGAAACCGACCAAACCAATAAAAATGGACCCCTCCTGGACCATGGGCTGATCAAGTTGGGCCAATAACCAGGGACTGAACAACCTAGCGCCGAACTTGGCCCGGAGGGAGAGTACGACAAAGAGAATCAAGAAAGTCCATGAGAGCGCTAGGCCAACAACGATTGCGCGTGAGAAACCAGGGTCGAGCCAAAATTCTGCCAATGTGTTGCTTGGGAGCACAGAAAGGTCCATTTGGGGAAGGATATCAGGATCTGTGTGTGTATCGTGGCGATTGTGGACAAACCATAGTGAGGGCTCAAGGTGCGATGTGTACACTTGAACGGGTCGGAGTTATCGATTCGTGAACAGGATCCTAAAACGCGGAGTGAGCACCGACGAGCACTTGGAGACTGATAGACGTACCCAGGAGCCCCAGGAGGACGGAAGGACCATCGAAGTGCCCCAATGGTTTCACCGTGACCAAAGACACATTAATGGGCGGGGTAATAACAGGGGAGAGGAATGGAAGCAGCATGAGCACCACTGCCGTCAGGGATATGCCTGGGGCGAAGTAGAGACCAATGAAGTTGGCAACTTTGAAGAGCATGGTGTACTGGGAAAACCCAGGATCGATCGGCAACCAATTATACTCGTGAGAGCGGGCTGGTTAATATCGGCTCTCGACTTGAATTGTCAGGGCGACTGAGATATGCTAGTTTAGGACCAGTCGCTCAGGTAGCCGAGGACCGGGCTCAGGAGGGCATTCCACGAACGATAACGACTACTATCGGTGAGTCCCGCATTTTGGATCCCCAACTGCCGCCAACGGCCTCAACCCCACCACCCGCAAGGTCCTTCACGCCGCACCTCTTTGAACAAGGCAAAGGGTCAGCACACGGCGAATCTGGGGCCACCATAGCGTTCACAGGGTAACAAATCCGCAGCCTTTGAATGCTACGCGTTTTGCACCAACGGGCATTCCTATCTAAGCTGGCACCGAAGACCGCTGAACATCCCTCCATCAGAGAACTCTCCAATCACTTTCAAAGTGACCGAAAGCAGCCGGAAGTGCGCAGAAGCGCACTTCCGAAAACCAAGTATCCACTCCTCGAGGTCCCAACGAGAAGCGGAAGCTCTGAGCGTCCAGATTTGGCGGGGGAATTCACCGAGAAAAGTTCGACGCCCAAAGTGACGAGACATTTTCTTGATGTCCATTCAATATCAGTTATTTTATATCGGTGATTGTTTTAAATTGAATGGCTGCTTTGTTGGTTTCCTCGAACCGACCCAAGGCGTGACCGTAGTTCTAAGTGTTCGTTGCGACCAGCTGATCAAACCGCCTCCCACGTTCGCTCTTCCGACCATTCTGGCCTCTTGGTTCCTCCTTTCAATGATGGAAGAGCAATTGATTCCGCGCGTGAGTGGGTGTAGGACCAACGAGCGGTAAAGCCCGGGACCGTGTATGTGGTATTCATGGGATAACAGGGGCCTCGTATATGTGTAAAGGTGGAGGGGTGAGGTGAGTATGATCAAATATGCACCGAGATTGCCATGAGCGGGTAGCGGGGGTGAGCGGCGAGAAGATAACGGACACGTGATGTTCTGCGGGTGAATGTCGCTGAATGCCAAGAGCGCAGATGACCAGGAATAGTAATGCACTTCGCAGACTCGTGTGAGGGTTAACGTTAACGTTTATGTCAAGGGTTTATGCGGCGGCAGTGAACAGTTCTAGGGGATCGTCGTATGCCAGCCAAGGTCAGCTGTAGTTTCCCTGCCTTACACCCCCCCCTACGTTTCCCTTGGCTTCGTTCTCGCTAACATACAAGTCATTTTCGAGACACTTGGGTGCCCTCTTTCCGACCGATCCTCCACAACTTGCGTTTCGGGGGACAATTCGATGTTGTGTCAGAGTCCGGAACCCGTGAGCAGCCTTACGGACAGGCTCAATCAACTTCTCGGCAGTGGAGGAGACAGAGACGCGCTCAGCTTGTGTCCTGGTCAACAGTACCATATCACTCGACGGCTGGCCTTCGCCGCCCAGAATCAGGAAATAGCGACCCTCGGCTACCCGACCGTGGAGGAAAGGGAGGCTGTGGTCGTGGCTGGCCCATAGCAGACAGCAAGGGTACGTCCCATCCACGGCGGTTGTATGCCACCAATCACGATGGTGCAAAGCTAAGGAATGTCCAGGTGTTTTCTCATCGGATAGGGGGCTTACCCGCTGAGATGGCTGAGCCAGGCATCGCAGATCAATGGGGCAATGGCAACCCGCCTACCCAGGGAGATGCCAACATCGAGATGTGGAGGCGATAACTCTGGGCAACCGGTTAACAACCTCGGCGCGGATTGTGAAACTCTGGATTGAGCGGATCACCGCCAGGTCGAATACATTCGCTCATCCGACCCCCGCTCGTGGTCTTGTTTTCGCGTCGCCGAAGGCCCTCTCTCCTGCTCTGGCGCCATCATTCAGAACGATCATATTGGCCCTTGCGGTGTTGATACATTTCGAGTGGGCTGACGGATCAGCTCAGTTACGCCAACAGCTTTGTTCGAAATAATATCATGAGGTTGCATTTGATAATGTTCCGTGGTATGACTATGGGCTTCCCGTAGGCGAGAGGGACGATTTCTACGGCCGGAACCTGATATCGTTGCGAAAGGTCATTGTGGCGAAGTTTAGTTGCTTGGATAAGACTAACAAATATCAAGGCAGACGTCGCAACAGATCGCGCGAGGCGTAACCATCCGCTGATCACCCATTTTGACTTGTCAGCTGCTGGGACTACATCTCCGCATAGAGGAAGAGTTCTTCCACTACGAAGGGAATGGAGAGAGCTGAAGCGGATGACCAACCGACGATCGCTGCAGTGGTGAAGGTGGTAACGAGCAGTGTGTATCAGGGATTCATTGAGCTCGGTAGTTCCATATTGAATGCAGACGCGAGGGACGAAGTACATCGCGAAGGAGGATATGAGGAATGCTAGTATGTAAACATGTTTAGGTTCCGGCAACGTAGATCAGTTCACTGAACTTGACATACCCACTGAAGCGTTGCACGTCCCGGAACTGGTGAGCATCGTGAAAAACACGTATCACCACACGCCAGTTAACCTTCTCGAGAGCCATCCGATAGATGTGTGCCTCGTAGAGAGCCGATATGAGAGATGGGGTTCCGCGGAGGGCGAAGAAAGCAACTCTCTATAGTGTGGACCATCAACGAAAAACCCGGGAGATGGTTCATTCCTACCAACCTTTTAATCTTCATAGTGAAACCACGAGATTTTCACTGGGACGAGGTGCAAAGCAATGTACGCGTAACTTCGAATGGCGTACGCTGGTGAGGTTTCCCACGTCTGGAAACCATGGCCGCGATCTAGGTAATGAAGTGGTTCCCAGAAGTTGAAAACTGAGCGATGGGTGAACAGATGTCTTGAACGACGGACTACACTGCGTACCTTCATCGCAATATTGGATGTTAGAGCACATCGCCCCGGCAAACCTTACGAGAAGCAATATTCGCACCGCCAGAGAGAAGCTCGGACACCATGGCCTTTCTGGGATCTGTGGGGAGTTTAGCTACGCGGTATGAATTGGGAGCTTCACCCCTAACCTGCGAAGCTGATCTTGCAAGATACCCGCATGCCCATCGACGCGCTTTGGTGGCTCAACGGGAGCCTCTTTTGGCTGATTCGTAGGATGTCGGAATCGGATGGTTTGTACGTTGGCCATTGTGACGGTATGGATACCCAGCGGTCGACGTGCCAACCTGATTTTGAGAGCTGGTAAGGGCTCTAGTGTGCAAGTGGGAGGGTAGAGAGTCGCGTGTCAGAGGCAATAAGGCATTTGTCTTCTCGATGGTAGAGAGCGGACGAGAAGTGTCGTGGAACGGACCGGAGTGCTCTGATCGGAGGTAGACGCCCGTCGGTTAAGAACCAATACTAAGTCCATCTGCGAAAACGGAAACGTCCTCGAGCCTGGGGCCTTTGTTTCACGGAGGATATCGTACGTCGTGAATGCAGCCCATTGCTCGAGATCTTAACCCCCGACATTGCAGAACTCACACGGCGAAGATCCTCGTTGAGTTTCCGATTCCCCACCGTCCTCCACCATGCCACCTCCGTTTGAACACAAAGCCTTCTACTTGACATTACTCCCACACGTCTACTTCACGAAACAACTCCCGAGCTCTTTCACGCTCCTAGAAACCGTCCTCTCACTCCTCAACGGCCCTGGGTTCTTCTCGATCACACGGACATCCGAAGAGATCTCCATCGTAGGGGAAATTACGGACAACCCTCAAATTCAGTCTCTAAGTGGGGGAGATGGTGAATGGAGATGCATAAAGATCGCCGGTCCCATGGAGTTCGGTAACCCACCCCACGGTTTGGATAAAATCGTGTTTCGAATATCTGAACGTGCTTTGGACAGAAATCACCGGCGTCATGTGTAACTTTACTACTCCGTTGAAAGTCGCCGGAATCCCTGTCTACGCAGTATCAACTTGGTTCGTCGTGTTGGGGAAGATGATTTGGTCGCTAACGACGGACCCATAGGAACACCGACTACGTATTGGTCCCCAAAACCAAGGCCGACCAGGCTGTAGAAGTTCTCGGAACCGACGGGTGGCACTTCACAACCGTTTCCTAACCCAGAAAACTCGCAGTCTCGGGTGCTGAACGTTTGATTAAGTGTGATATACCCTAAATTCTAATCGATACATGATGGTCCAACCAGTGGTATAGACGAGGATGTGAGGTTGAAATAAAAGACAGTGTCCGCGTATTATGCCTTGCCGGGGGGAGCGGCGGTGACGTGGATTTTCGCAAGCGCACAAACGAGAGGGATAGAATGAAAGGCGTAACCAACCCACACCATCGTGAAACCGTTGGAAAGCTCCGCAATCAAGTGGGGTCCGTTAGCACCCTCGAGCTCGATGCTCTCGTTAAAGTCGTCCACGGCTTTTCCAAACCATAACCGAATGACCAAAAACGAGGAGAGACCTGCGGGAGTTCATGTGAGCCCGGGATACGTCAGGGCGGAGAATTCAACGACGTACCGATCATAAACCCAAACAAACCGATCCAAGCAGATGCCCGCTGGACCATGGGCTTATCGAGTTGAGCCGACAACTTGGGACCGAGTTTGGCGCGGAACGCGATCATGGTGAAGAGAATGAAGAAAATGGATGAGAATCCCAGGGCAACAGCGAGGAAGCCGGGAGTAGTAGCCGTAGGCGCGGACAACCAACGAGCCGCGTCGCTTGGGAGCACGGAGAGGTCTAATCAGGGAAGGATATCAGGATCTGTCTGTGTGAAATTGTGATGACCGTAGACGAACCGTAACTGGGGTTGATAACTGGAAGTGTGCAATTAATTGGTGCGTCGTTATTGGATCGTGAGCAAGACCCTAAAACGTAGAATGAGCACCGAATCTTTGCACTCGACCGATGGACATACCCAGGGGTCCCAAGAAGACGGAAGGGCCATCAACCTTATCCTTTGACGGGTTCGGCAAGAGGAGTAATGATGGTTTCACCACGAGCAAAGCCACCTGGTTACGCAATATAACCGCAGGGGAGAGGTACGACAACAACGCGAGCAACACTGCCGTCAAGGACAAGATTGGGGCGAGGTAAAGAGCGACGGCATTAGAAAGCTGGTTGAGCATGATGGTTGGGCGACCTGGCGCAAGGAAATTAAGGAGAAAAAAAGAGAAGTGGGAGCGAGCAGCGCTGGGCTGACTCGAGCGTGGATGAAAGGGTAAGGGGGGTGAGGAAACCAGTTCGTTCGCCCCCCAGCTTTTAAAACCCATTTCCTGTGGACAATGGGAGCCGAGCGGAACAAAGCACGTGACTGGCGGTGAACAACCGTCGCCCCGCCCCATTGTTGACCAATAATGCTGGCTCCGTGCGCCCCATTGTTTGAGCCCGCCCCTCGTAACGTGCCGAACGACCGTGAATGGAAAGAAGTTGATGTAGAAGGTGGTCATGGTTCCCAACGGCGTGGTTTTAGCGAGCATTTCTAGGGTCTCGACGACCTCTTGTCGCAAGACAATGGGAGAGAACGAATACCAAGGCATGGATCCAAACCCGGAGAAACTCATCTTCGCTCTGCGAAATTCGAGCACCCTGCACAGGGATTGAGGGGATCGGCGGTGCCAGGCTAGCTCGGGAGCTTCTAGCTGAAAACCAACAGCCTCTGGAGCCTCTTCTTCCAACCCGCGAGGTTCTGGAATGGCAGAAAAAGAACGAGGCACATGTTTCTGTCCCTCGGGGTGGAACTCCCGACCTGCAGGTGGTGAAGCCGTCCCATCTTAGGCGGTGGATCGTGGGAGCTGTGCGCGCTCATGCGCCTGGTTGTCACAGACGTGTCACAACTTACCGGGCCGCCCGCACGCTGGTTTCCGTCCGGGACTATACAGAGTAGCTCTCTGTCAAACATATCCTAGAGGTTACGTTCGGTCGGTCCGGGGTCACCTGGAAATACTTCGAGCAACGCCTCAGGATATCACCTCGGAGTGGGCGCGGAACTCCCCCCACGGCAGACATGGACAAGATTGTGGTCCGGACGGAGTTCTTTCATCACTCCAAAACGACTGTGGCCCGGTTGTGGGACTACGCATTCTGACTATCAGGGTAGGAACGAGGCACAAGATTCCAGGCGCACCCTGGATCTGGTTGTCCTGAGACTTCGCTGCCCAGCCTGAGGCGGTCCCTCCGTGAGTGACACCCGTTTCGCCTGCACTGTGATCCGCTGTCACTTTGGTGGCGGATATGAAGTGTAGCCAGGGTTTACTCTCCCGTGTTTTATCGATTCGCCTTAATCCTTGTTGTTGACCTCTACTAAATGCCACTTGTCCTCTGTATATATTTATCGATATAGACCCCTTGCTATGCACTATGTGACCACAGTCAACCTATGCACCCCGCGCACAGCGTCCGGCATGTAAACAGTTGAAAGCACGTCCAGCAGCACTGGCTACTACTGTAAGTTGAGGGTTTCGATATCCCCCCAGCCAGCCGGGGGATATCCGGTCCGACCTGACCTATAGCTACATTATGATGATCGATGAGTCCCACAATGGGTTGAAACAAAAGACACTGTGTGCTGTCAGGCAGCGCCGGTGATCCCTGGTTTTACTTTAAATGTTATTACTGTTCGGTTGGAGTCCCTCCGCCACGAAAAAGTGCCAAAAAATGCGACAGGTGACAGGGGTCCAACAAAATAACCCAGGAAAAGTACGAGAAGTAAAAGATCATCTCAAGGTTCCCGACATACTGGCCCCCTCCTGCCCCCCTGAACCCCAGCAACTCTCCCAGCTCCCCCGGCTCCTCAGAGTCCCTGAGACTCCCGCTAAACATTGAAGTGGATTTTCACGAGCGCACAAATGAGAGCGACAGACTGGAGGGCATAACCGACCCACGCCACCGTGAAACCGTTGGAAAGTCGCGCAATCAGCTTTAGTTCATTCTTGTCCTCAATACACTTGTTAAAGTCGACGACGGCTTTCCCAAACCACAAGCGAACGACCCCAAACGAGGAGACACCTACGGGGTGCACATTAGCCAAAAATGTGTCGGGATACGTATTTCAAAGGCGTACCAATCGCGAACCCTGCCAAACCACTCAAGGTACATATCCGCTGGACCCACGGCCTATCAACTTGAAGTACGGTGACCAATATGGGAAACTTGCCACCCAACTTGGTGCGGATGGCGAATGCAACGAAGTAAAGGGTGAAGATCCCTGAGAGTCCTAGGCAAACGGCAATTAGGTGGGGGGTAGCAACCACGGGGTCAAACAAGCGGGGTGCATTTTTCGGGAACAGCGTGAGGTCTAGTTGGGGAAGGACATTAGTATCCGGTTGTGTATTATGACGAGGTTGAACGAACCATAGTCAGGTTTCACAGTGTAGCGTGTACAGAAGATTGGTGAGGAGTTATCAATTCGTGAACAGGACCCTAAAACGCGGAATGAGCACCACCAAATACTTGCAGGCCAATAGACCTACTCAGAAGTCCAAAGAAGATGGAAGAGCCATCAAGGTCATTACTCGGATATTTAGTGGATGAAGATGGTTCAACCACAACCAAAGGCGGCCGGTTTGTCATCGCAGCCGCCGGAGAGATGAAAGGTACAAGCACAAGGATCAGTCCCGCCAGGGATAGGGCTGGGGCGAGGAAGGTGACGAGGGTGTTAGCAAGTTCTTTATCCATAATGGGCGGTCGATCTTGCGAAAGGAATTAAGAGGACAGAAAGTGGCAATTGGCAGCGCTGTGCCAGCCCGAGGGTAGACGAAGGAAAGAGAGGGTAAGGGCACCAATCTCCCCGCTCCCAGCCTTTAAAACCCGGTCCTCCTGGACGAGAGCGATTAGGCCCAACGAGCAGATTGTCGCCCGCTAATTGTCGGCCTGTCAGGATGTGACCCTCGCCACGGACGGGCGTACATCATGTTGGACTTCCGGCGGCCAACTTACTGTCATTCCCAGTGGAATTCTGGACGACCCATGTACAGAGCACCGGAAAACTATCCAGTCCCACTCATCGCTTGTCAGGCGCTATTAGAACCTTCCCCGATCTGGGAATGCGCTGACATAGCAACGTCCGTTTGGAATCGGGGGATGATGATGAAACATTTCATTTCTTCGCAATCAGATCGCTCCGAGCGTGGGGATCGACAACCGTTCGGGAGGGAGGCTGTGTCAAAAATTGAAAGCCAGCGCGAGTGAAAGGAATACTCCCGTCAAAGTGGTGGGTCACTGTCATCGAGGCTGCGCTGTATCCGCGTGAGTCCATGCGAGTTTCCAGAAACTTTTGAGGGAGTTATCCTGAGGGCCCCATCATTTGTGTCGATGTCGTACCGCGGGTATTGTCTCCGAACCGCACATCTAGAATCGCGACAAGATGGTTCATGAAACAACCAATCTCCCCACCCCGGATCGTAGCTGGTGTCGGGGGGCCCCGCGAATCCGCCAACTAGCCTCACTGGGCACCCCGATGCTTGGTTTCCTGGTTTCACTAGTGTGTGCTGTGTACCAAGAGTTCACGGCTTGGGGAATTGATAGTAAGTCTCGGCTGCTGGGACCCTGCCGGGGTGGACGTTCCTGTTTCTAACGCTGCGGATAGCTACCCAGATATCCGTTAGTGATGTAGTTCCTTTCCCTAACAATTCCATGTTCTGTTCAGAAAACGACAAAGCGCGAACTAAGACGCTGAAGTCAGATTCTTGGAGGCGCAGTGAGACTCCCGTCCCAAACCGGGGAGATCCGCCATTTAGATGTCCTGCCCAAGGATTTCGTTGCCCTCGAGAACCCTGCAACAATCACTCACTTGGCGATAGTAAGGTTTGACAAACGGAGGGCACCGATGCCAAGTTTGTGGCGGGAGTGATCGCAGCCAGACGTCAACTTGAACGGCGGGAAGTTCCGACCTTCATGCCTTCGCATCCCAGTCCACTCTTACCTGGCCATCACCTCGCTCGTTCAATGCATATACAGGAATGGCTCTTTGAGGGTAGACTGCTCAGCATCTCGATGCGCAGGAGAGGTCACACCCGGCCGGGTCGCTGCGCCACTGGCAACCTGAGTAATAGCATCAGCCACTCGGGGAAAGCCCCACAACCAATCACAATCCCAGTGAAGAGTTACAACCGGCTATCTCCCTTACAATTACTCAACTGGAGATTACGTTGACGGTCGAGAGTAAACCCAGCCCGCGCCTGGATAAACGCGGACATGCCGTCCAAGTGTGTAGGCTCGGCATTTGTGAAAGGGATTATACTCGCCGCAGTCAGTGTTCAAGATATCCACTACTAACCAGCACGGATGACCATTAAGATCACACGAAACGCCCTCGAATAACTTTCGGTTTCTCGTTGTGTTCATTGAGTTGTGCAACACCCGTCTCCATTCCCAGTCCGTCTATGAGAGTCTACGGATATTCCGGGTCTTCCTTGTCCCTGGTTTTGCTGGGGTACCGGCGCCGGGGGGGGCACGGCGGATCGACGATCGGCGTTGTCTACCCTCTCACGCCTAGATTCAGCACCCCTTCGTCAAACAATTCACAGGGAGGATCGTTGCTGCACTTCTTTCGTCTGAGGCACCACGTAGCTACGAGAAGTGCAAGTAAGTGACGAGTCGCAATCGAAGGTCGGCGAACGTGACCTACATCCACAACGGAAGCAGAACTCCATTCCACACAGACACGTCATGTGGTTACACCCCTGATTTCGCTCGACAATTGCGTGGCACCCAGGGCATCTACGCCACTTTTCGGACTGGAATGGGTGGGCTCAGCCTCATTCCTCAGGAGCATGTGGATAGAGGATACCTTGGCCAACTCGATGACAAGTTGGTCTTCCGGGGACCGCTCATCCAAGGGCAAGGACTGGTATTCCTCGCAGGTCATGTCTTGGGTTCTGCATGTCAGACACGGAGAGAGAAGTCGTCATTTTGGTGTGGATTACCTTTATGCCACATAGCCTTGCAACGGACACAGGCCCACTGGAAACAAGCCGGACATCGACCCTTTGGATTGGTATGGTCGTCGTCGATCTGCACCAGCACCGAACACTGCGGGTTCGGACAGTATTGTCTGGGGAGCGAGTCTAGTAGTTTTCTGTGATACTTTAGCCGAAAGGCATCAGTAAGCTGGGACGTAAGATTATTTGGAAGTTAGATATACCCAGATAGACATGGCCTCTGCATCAAACACCCTCTCTGCCACATCATCCTGTATCCCAGATCTCCAACCCGCGATCGGACACTCTGGGCAAGGAATCGGGAACACGGTGATATTGGTGTTCGCGTCCTCGGTTCCGCTGGGGTCGAGTTTCCTCTTGATATATTCGGACACACATGAGATGCAGTATGTGTGTTCCCCAGGGCATGGGAGGCGAAGACCAAATGGCAGCCTGGCAGATGAATTCGCCGTCAGGGAAGCGGAAATTGGAGAGTGCGTAACCTGGAACTGTTCAAAGCAGATGCCGCATATCGGATAGAGGTCAGATACTGGATGCTCTGAAATGAGGGGAATCAGTCAGGCGGACGCTGGGGGAAGTGGGAGGTAATCTACCCGGAAGCGGTTCGTCCTGTTCCTTGGCTTTGCCCTTGCCATTCGACCACATCTCGGTATTTTCGTCGACGAATAAGGTTCTGTGGAGCTCTCGTTCAGCCAGGAGATTAGGTTGATAATCAGGAGCGGGGAACGGGTTGTTGGAGAGTGTGGATGATAAATGAGGTTGGATCGGGTCGTTAGGAGATGGGGATGAGTTTCCAGGAACATCGCCGGTACGCAACCCACTAGGCGTTTGGGTCGTTCCATCACCAGCTTCACTGACATCGGCTTCGTTGAAAAACGAGATCCCGGCTCCGCTGACGAATGAGGCCCCGTCTTCGCTGGCGGACGCGATTTCGCGGAGCATGTCTTCGGCCTCCGTCATGAGGAGTTCCACCTGGAGGTGACCAAAGTATTGGGCTCGAGGGAGACCTGGCTGGGTCACGTTAGTGGGCACACATTCAATGACAGCAGCACCAGATGTGGCGACAACCGCGCCCTTTGCGCTACACTCAAGGAGACCGCCGAACAAGACAACCATCCACTCCTTCGCCTGGACGCGTTTCCAGTCGCTAAGGCTGGCCTCCTCGTATAGGATATTGACACCAATTATGCGAATTTGTTCACGAAGGCTCATGAGGATGACCGTTTGTTGTTGAAAGTCCTTGTCGTCCGGACTCATCTTGTTAAGTTTCTTATCGGTGGAATCGGCTTTGGACATGAGGGATCTTCTGTTGCGACGCAGCCCGCCGAGCGCTTCCTCCCTGGTACGGACAGCTTTCAGGCATTTCCGAACACTCGCAATATGACCAGCGAAAGTTGCAAGGGATGAAAGCCAATGTCCTAATAAGGTAGCACATGCGGAGAACGTGTCCTAGGAGACCGTACCTCAGTTGGTGGCAACATGCGACTGATAAGGTGAGACGCGCCTCGAGATCTTCGCCCTCGCCGCAGGCCCACGCTCGCAGAGCATCGGTGGACTTGCCAAAGCCTGTGCTCAGTCTCTGTAAACTGGAAACCGGAGATCAGAATCTGGATGGTCAGTGTGGTGGCATGGGCGTACGACTGCAAGGCGACCTTCGTGGTCGCGATAACCTCATGAAGGGATCTCAAATCTGAGTTCCCTGGCACAACAGCGCGGATGGTGGGGCTGTGAGATAGTTTCGTCGCTGCGCTCTTGAACATAGCGGTTGTTGAGAAATCGCACACGGTAGCGTACAGCGCGTATGGCTACTGGGGTGTCATTGTGTGCTTATATTCATTGAAATTTCAGTGGACTATACCCCTCTGAGCGAGGTTTCGCCAACCTCGATCGTATATTTGGAATCCGCATATCGTCCTCCAAAAGGTAAGATTGGCTTCCTCGGGGAGTGAGGGACAGGTCCAGAAGGGGTTATGCCTTTTCGGTGTCAGGCCGATATTTTCCACAGAATAGGGCCCCCTTTACCGAAGGTGCCGGGAATGTCAACTACACGCCGGTAGTTGCAGAGTGGAGGCCTGGCACGAGACCCAATTCAATCGTCTCACGACAATTGTTAATTCATACTCCCCGAGCGTGCCCTGAGCCCTAATACAATCGAAAGGTGAACGTCTGGGGGTCGGATTAGGGTCCCAGTATCTCGTGGAAAGGGGTCCATTGGAGAGCTGATTGCTGGAATTCTTGATTTAGAGCCTGAGGAGGCGAGCCGTTTTTGAAGCTTGAAGCTTGAAGCTTGAAGCCTCAGCGAGCAGACCTAAGGCGAACGCCAACAACGCCAAGTCCATCAGGAGCAATATAGTTCTCGTTGGGGCTAGGGGCAACTTGACGTCCAGCTGTGACGCGGCTGGTTTTGAAAACCAACTCCATCTGGATCCCATTCCACCTGGTGAACTCCAACGGTCACTCATCGTCGCGTCGCCCGCGCTCCCCACCCCGTCGTTTTAGTTATTGTTCACTGAAACCAAGGTATATTCTTGTCGTATACGTAATTCGTGCACATACTACAAAGTAGGAAACCGAACTTAAGAATCCCTCGGTTGGCCAGCGGTTTGTGCGATTGAGCTTCCTGGCACGACGGAAGCGAAGTTTGCATCAACTTACTTATGACCCTGGCGCGACCCTGGCGTGCGCGCGCGATGCCAATGATCGATAGCCGCTGAAGGACGAGGACAAAGCTTAAGTACCTGCTGTTCCTCACGCAGATCGCCGTCAGCGTGACCAAAGGAGGGTTGCGAGGGCGCTCCGATTAGGGGGCCTCGTGGTGTTTGCCGCTCGTATGGAATCCTTATCCCCTCCTTCTCGCACATTTTACGATGCTCAAATGCATGGCTCACGGGTGCACCGTGTTTACCCTAACGTGCGGACCAAAACGACGATTATATCGAACGTTCGCACCCCCGATAGCTCATCCATCCCATTGCACAGGACAATTGCACTTTTTACTATTTTTTTGGTTCACGTACGTCGCCTTCGTACCCCTGGCAAGCGGCACGTTGAATATCGTGAGTGCAGATCGACAGCAGATCTAACGCGGGGCACCGGGGTTTTGAAATGGTGGGCACCACTCCGTCGTTCTCCCGCCATCGTCTTACCGCTCAGTACTCGTGTATCACCTAGGCTAAAGTGAACGTCTCGGGTTATGGGTTAGCCAGTCTTATGATGCGATCCACCTCTGTCTCATCCCGCCCTTAGAGATGCCCTGTTTTCCGCCTTCTCCTACCCAATCCTCGGACTCTACACGGATAATGCTTCAGCCCCACTCCAAGCCCGCGCTGGCTTGCGACAAGCCTACACATTCGGACTCTACTCACACTGCGCCTATGTCAACGAAACCGCTGGATTGTGTACTGACAATACTATTGGCTATCAATTCCGACCGTATACGGCGATTACCGATGATATGCTCTCCAATTACAGTGATTACACCAATACTATCCTTCGCAATACTACCTTTGCCAACTCTTCATCGCTGGCGAGAAGTTCTCGTATAGCGTGCTACCTCTTGTTTCTCGGCCCCATCCTGTCATTCATATCCCTTGTCATGTTCGTATGGTTTTGCCCACTAATTTTTGGCCTTGGCTCACTTGCCTTTATCCCAAACAGTGGACCCATCCGTTGTGGACACACCTGGGCGCTCTTTGTATCCGCTTCAGCTGCGGTCCTGGCCGCTATATCGGTGTTTTCTGGTTCAGTCATCTGGACAGTCAACATCAAGAAGGCGAAAGACGTCAATTCGTGGACGGTTCAACCTGCCCAACTTCCTCTCGGTATAAAAGTGCACCCTGGCCCAGGGTTATATTGTATCTGGATAGGGTTCGGTTTTCTGGTTGTGAGTGCCATTGGCCCCACGATTAAGTCCGCGTCGTTCCCCCGTCTGATTCTTACGGCTTCCAAACCCTGATCCGCTTTTGTTTCGATGTAGCGTGATGGTTTGGTTGCTCCCTAGAGGCAGATCACTCTGGGCACGAGTCCCGCGGGGGCGGGACCCCAGCTGGGAATTGGACCGGAGGAAACGGTTTCCATCCCCGTTCGCCCCCCAACCGGAATACAGCAGCTGATTTCGTGTAGAATCGATCCCGGCTGAATTGCAGCTGGCGAGCGCTAATGGGATCGTCGTACCGCCCGCTGCGGGGTGATTGTACGTTCTCTTCGTATCATAACACACGTCCATGTACTACGAGATAGGGCTGAACTTAGGAGTCCCCAGTTGATCGACGGCTTGTATGATTGAGTTACCTGATACGATGGGGTTTGTATCGACTCACATGAGGCCCAGGCATCAAGTGCCCACATGCCAAAGGCACAGAGCATCGTCTCGTTACCGAGCTCAAGATGGAGCCCAGTCCCAGTGATCGGCACGAGGGTAAAGAGAATGTGAGTGACATCACGTTGCAAACATCTAGCGAAAATAAACTTACTTCGACCAGCTCTCGCCCGTTGCGTTGCACATTCAGTCTCTCCCAAGTGGCCCCGTAGGTATCTGATAGTCTACAGTCGAGACAGCCAGAAGTCGTCTACTCTGTTTCCAAATGCTGCAGCCCCGATTCCCCCGAGAATCTCGACTGTCCTTACCTCCACCGCGGCAACTAATATGGCATCTCAGATCCCTCCTCCCGCTCGCACATGCAGGGCGATTACCGTTGGGAAGTTTCATCGGTCAACGATGTCACCTTGGCTTTGGCCGATCTTCCCGCCCTTCTCAAATCCTACAACGTTGAAATTCAATCTTAAAAGTTCCCAGAAGTAGTGGGCGGTCGTCCTTGAGACTACACCGTGTCCACGTGAGTCCACGCGAGGTTCCAGCAACTCCTAAGGGAACTGCCAGGACTCCATCATTGTGTCAACGTTGTACCGCGGGTATGTTTCCGAACCACGAATCCGGAGTCGCGACACGATGGTTCGTGAACCAGTCGAAAACCGCAGGCCCCAATTGTAACTGGTGTCGGGGAGCTCTGCGAATATATTGAAATCAGCCCACCGGGTATCCCGGTGCTTGGTTTCTTGGTTCCACTCGTGTGTATGCTTTGTACCCCAGCGTGAAGTAGGTTTTCGGTGTTCCCGACGAGTCTTACATAGTATACGTCGTATGAGATGGGATTTGGGTAGTCGGTCCCCGTGTGTTTGCGTGCCCGAAATTTCCCCCGAGTGGCAGTGAGTGCTTCAGTTTGGATCTCAGAGGAGTGCCCAACTGGATCGGCCCTCCGGCTTGA
>Ga0307511_10001271_pt1 | contig 26742 bp, 26 predicted proteins | sample 13_EM_MG_FD_200266 | JGI IMG/M metagenome (GOLD analysis project Ga0307511, IMG submission 200266) | Populus trichocarpa ectomycorrhiza microbial communities from riparian zone in the Pacific Northwest, United States - 13_EM | ecosystem: Host-associated > Plants > Roots > Unclassified | place...
GAGGAGGCGTTGCCCGTGATGCTCAGGTGGGCCGTCATCGCCTCGACTGCCTCGGGAAGCATCGGGGTGGTCGCGGCGTGGTCGAGGTATGCCATGGTGCCGCCGATTCTACGGTCCCCGGCGGCGACCCCGGAGGGGTGGGCGGCCCTAGAAGTTCCAGGAGACGGTGCTGTCGAGCTGCATGAAGGCGACGAGGACCAGCAGATCGGCGATGCCGAGTCCGAGGCCGAGGAGGGCCCGGCCGCGGCGGGCGGTGCCGCGCCAGAGGGCCGCGCCGGCCAGGGCGATGGCGATCGGGCCGAGGAAGACGTTGAGGACGAGCAGGCCGACGAGGCCGAGGATGAAGGACGCGACGGCCATGCCGTCGGCGTCACGGCGGCCGGTGGCCTTGAAGTCGGTGCTGCTGCTGGTTGCCGGTGCGGTGAGTTGCATGGTGGTTCGGCTCCCGAGGATCGGGTGGGCGGATGGACGGGCGGTCAGTTGGCGGACGTACGGCTGCGGCGGCCGTGCCGCTCGCGGAGCGCGAAGACGCCCAGCCAGACGGCGATGACGGTGGCGGCGACGGCGGTGAAGGCGAACGACGCGTGGGCCACGGTGCCCATCACGACGCCGAACAGCAGGAGCGCTGCGACGAGGACCAGCATGGGATGAATCCCCCTCCGAGATGACTTGCGAAGACTCTCGTTACGTTTCGGTGAACGGTTGTAGTAACACTTGTTCACTGACTTTGAGTCTAGCGTCTCCGGCGGCTTTTCAATTCCGGAGAACAGTTGTTAACTGGATGACATGAGTCACACTCTCGGCATCCGGCAGGTACAGAAGCAGAAGACCCGACAGGCCTTGCTGGACGCCGCGTTGGGGCTGCTGGAGGAGCAGAGCCTGAGCAGCCTGGGCCTGCGCGAGGTCACCCGGGCCGTGGGCGTCGCCCCGACGGCCTTCTACCGGCACTTCCGCTCCACGGCCGACCTCGGGGTGGCGCTCGTCGAGGAGGCGCTCGGCAGTCTGCACCCGATGATCCGGCAGACGGTGGCGACGGCGGAGGACAGCGACCAACGCATCGTGCGCGCCGTCCGGTTGATCGCCGACCATGTCGACGCCCACCCGGCCCATGTCCGCTTCCTCGCGCGCGAGCGGCACGGCGGGGTGCAGCCGGTGCGGGAGGCCATCCGGGACCAACTCGCCCGGTTCGCCGAGGAGGTGAAGGCCGAACTCGCCAAGGACCCGGAGTCCAGCGGCTGGAACGACTCCGACCTGCTGATGCTGGCCCACCTCTACGTCGACCAGATGCTCATCACGGCCTCGCTCTTCCTGGAGGCGCGGGAGACCTCCGACGTCGAGCACGAGCGCGAGCGGGTGACCCGACTCGCCACCCGCCAGATGCGGTTGATCAGCGTGGGCCGTCGGCACTGGCTCGGCTGAGACGGTACCGGCCACGGACATACGGCAGGGGCGGCGCTCCCGGTGTACGGGTGCGCCGCCCCTGTCGTGCGGAGCGCGGTCAGCCCTGCTGCGGAGCCCCGCTCATCTGGCCGCCGCCCGGACCTCCGCCACACCCGCCGCCAGGGCCGCCGCCCTGGCCGCCTCCACCACCGGGACCGCCGGACGGCATGCCGGAGGCGTTGCCGGTCGGCGCGCCCGTCGGCCGGCCCGAGGCCGCCGCGCCCGTGGGCGCACCCGAGGGGGCGCCGGACGGAGCACCGCTGGGCCGCGCCGTGGCGTTGCCGGTCGGCGCGGAACAGGACTGCGTGGAGCCGGAGTTGCCGCTGCCGGAGGACGACGAGGAGTCGCTCGACCCGCAGGCCGCCAGGGCCAGGGGCGAGAGCGCCAGCAGGGCCACTGCGGGGAGGAGACGCGCACGCTTCATGAGAAACAGCTCCAAAAACGATGAGGATGCCTTGTGGCGGGAACTCAATCAACGCCCCTTAGGGCTTCCTTGTCGGCGCCCTGTCCTCACCCTGTGCACCAGGTAAAGGGCAACCCAAGTGAACGCCCTGACCTGCGAGTTCACGAGGACGGCCCGCTTACTCGCTGGTACAGCTCCGTGACAGAAGAAGCCGCCGCGATCACTTCCGCGCGCGCCTCCGGCGGTGCTACGACCTCCAACGCGTCGGCGAACTGGAGCAGTTGACGCGCCTCGCGGACGAAGCCGTAGGTCAGCCTGACCGTCACCCACTCGTTCTCCCCCTCGTCCTCGGGGAGTTCGGCCAGCGAGGAGGCGTTCAGGCGCAGGAACATGTCGAGGCGGGAGCGGCGGACCCGGACGGTGACGTCGAGTCCGCCGGGGCGTTCCTCGACCTGGCGGCGCAACTCCTCCCAGGCGTCGGCGAGTTCGACGCCCGGGCGGCGCTTCACCGGGTCGGGCAGGAGGGTGGCCGAGTGCACGCGGTCGGCGCGGAAGAGGCGGGGTCGCGCGCGGCGGTCGGCGACCAGGTACCAGACGCCCGCCTTGGAGACCAGGCCGTAGGGGTCGACGGTGTAGGTGCTCGGTTCCTTCGCGCCGCTGTGCCGGTAGCGCAGCCGCAGCCGCCGGTCGGTGAAGACCGCGTCCTGCAACACATCGAGATCCACGGCGGGTTGGGGCCCGCCCTTCCAGCGGGTGGCGTCGACGAGGATGCGCCGGGAGGTCACCTCGGCGGCCGGGCGGTACGGCGCCGGCAGCGCGGCCATCACCTTGCGCAGCGCGGAACCGAGCGCGGCGTCGAGGCCGAGCGCCGCGTGGGCGCCCTGCGCGGCCAGGATGAACAGGGCGCGTGACTCGTCGGCGGTCAGTCCCGTGACGTCCGTACGGAACCCGGCGAGCAGCTCGATGCCGCCGTGCCGACCGCGCTCGGCGTACACCGGCACCCCGGAGGCGGAGAGCGCCTCGACGTCCCGGTAGATGGTCCGCACGGACACCTCGAGCCGGTCGGCGAGTTCGTGCGCGGGGACCCGGCCCCGGGTCTGCAGGAGCAACAGGATCGAGAGGAGTCGGTCGGCCTTCACTCCCCCAGCATCCGCCGCCCGGAAAGCCCGCGCAAATGTTGACGGAAACTGTCAGGTTATGGGTCCAGCATCGGCGCCATGAACACCAACGCGAACGACCCCCGCCCCCTCTACACCCGCGCCACCGAGCAGGCCGCCGCGCTGATCAGGACGGTACGACCGGAGCAGCTGGCCGGTCCCACCCCGTGCACGGAGTTCGACGTACGGACCCTGCTGAGCCATCTCGTCGGCGGCACCCTGCGCATCGCGACGGTCGGCGAGGGCGGCGACGGGATGGCCGTACACCCCTTCGTGGACGGAGTCGCCGACGAGGGCTGGCCGGCCGCGTACGACGACGCCCGCGTCCGGGTCCGCAACGCCTGGGCGGACGACGCCCGGCTGGACGCGCCGGTGCGGGTCCCGTGGGGCGAGGCACCGGGCCGTGCGGCCCTCTCCGGCTACCTCATGGAGAACGTCACCCACACCTGGGACCTCTCCGAGGCCCTCGGCCACCCCCTCGAACTCGACCCGGAACTGGCCGAGTTCACCCTCACCATCGCCCGCCGGGTCCTGCCGGACGAGCAACGGGACGCGGACACCCCCTTCGACACGGCACAGCCGGCACCCGAAAAGGCGGACGCCTACGCCCAGTTGGCGGCCTGGCTGGGGCGGAAGCCGGTCGGCTGGGTCTGACGCGAGCGGGTGCCTACCGGCAGTTGGGGCCGGGCGGGGACGACGGCAGCTCGGCCAAGTCCGACGGGCCGCGCCCCGCTGTCCTCACCGGAGGCGGCCGCGGATCGAACACGCGGCCACGGCGATCACGATCCACCCCGGCGAGCCCTGCGAGCCCCCTTCCCGCCGGCCCGGCCGGGCCGCCGAAGGAGCCGCCCTCCACCAGCAGTCGGCGGCCGACCCGGAACCCGAGCCGGCCGGCCGAGCCCGGCGCAGGCCGGGCGATCGGCTGTGGCGCACCGACGGCTGGGCGCCGACTCGACACACCCGCCCCCGGAAAGAGCCGCCCCTACCCACGGTCGGCGGCCCAGGCAGGCGAGTGGGACGCAGACCAGGACCCCGTCCGTACGCCGTCGTCATCAGCCCTTCGACGGCCGCAACACGCACGCGGACCCGTCGTCGGCCGCAGCGCGCACGCGGATCCGTCGTCGGCCGCAGCGCGCACGCGGATCCGTCGTCGGCCGCAGCGCGCACGCGGATCCGGGGAACCGACCCGGCTCGCGCCCGTTGCCCCGATGTCGCCGCATCCTGCCCGGAGTTGGCGGCCCCTCCCGGAACGGGAGTCCGTCAGCCCAGCCTCGCCCGCGCCAACTGCCTTGACTGGGCGACCAGTCGGTCCGTGCTGTCCCAGACCTCCGCGTCCTCCTCCAGGAAGCCGCCGGCCAGGTTGCGGGTGGTGATGGAGACGCGGAGGGGGCCCGGGGCCGGGCGGGAGCGGACGTGGACGGTGAGTTCGACCGTGGGGACCCAGCCCTTGAGGCCGATCTCGAAGGCGGTCGGGGGCAGCGCGTCCACCGTGAGGAGGAGGGAGAGCGGGTCCGCGTCGCGGCCGTCCGCGAGGCCGAACCAGGAGCGCATCTCGCCCTTGCCGGAGGGGGCGCCGAGGGCCCAGCCGAGGGTGGACGGGTCGAGCTTCAGCATCAGGCGGTCGGTGATGGCTGAACTGCCGTCCACCGGTGCCGGGCCGTCCTTCGGGCCGAAGCACTGGTCCATGGGCGGGAACACCGGCGGGCGCGCCGTCGTGCGGACGTCGTCCGGGAGCGCGTCCAGGTCGCCGTAGGAGGCGAGGACGCGGATGCGTTCCACCTCGCGGCCCTGGTCGTCGTACTGGAAGAGGGAGGCCTGGCCGGTGGAGAGGGTGCGGCCGGTGCGGACCACGTCCGTGCGGACGACCGCGGGGCCCGGCTGGGACGCGGTCAGGTAGTGCGCGGAGATCGTGAACGGGTCGCTGTGCGGCAGGGCGTCCGCGAGAGCGCGGCCGAGGACGGCGAGGAGATAGCCGCCGTTGACGGCGTTGATGATCGTCCAGCCGGCCGAGAGGTCGATGTCGTAGACGCCCGGGGCGCGACGGGTGACCGCCGTGTCGCGGTCGAACTCACTGTCACCGATCACGGCCCGCGTGGCCGCCGGTGCGGAAGCTGCTTCTGGCATACGTGAACCGTACAAGAGGAAATTACTAAGCGGTAGCTTTGATGTTGCGGGCATATGAAACTACCGCCGGGCGGGTGAGGTCCCGGCAATTTCTTGGTAAGTGTCCGTACTCGTCCGTGACCCACGGCCCGTGATCCCCCTCTTTGGGGACATGAGCCTCACCGGGACTCCGTTCCTCTACACCGCCGTCGTGCTGACGATCGTCGCCCTCATACTGCCGCTGGTGCTGTGGTCGCGGATGCGCGGCCCCAAGGCCGTACGCGTGGCGGCCCGGGCCCTGATGCTGCTGTTCGCGCAGGCCACGGCCGTCACCCTGGTCTTCGTCATGGTCAACAACGAGAACAATCTCTACGACAACTGGGCCGACCTCCTCGGCACCGGCAACCACGTCCAGCAGGCCGCCGACCTCGGCAAGAACGGCACCGGCAACATCTCGCTGAACCGGCTGCCCAAGGTCAAGCAGGCGTTCGACCCCGCCACGGGGCCCGGCATGCGCTCCGCCGGCCAGGTCATGGTCACCCAGCTCAAGGGCCGGGTGTCGGGCGTGAACGCCGAGGTCTACGTCTGGACACCGCCGCAGTACAAGGAAGCGGCGTACCGCCACAAGAAGTTCCCCGTCGTCGAGCTGCTGCCGGGCTGGCCCGGTTCCGCGAAGGCATGGTTCGGGTCGATGAAGGTGACCCAGCAGTTGGAGCCCCTGATGAAGAGCGGCCGGATCGCTCCGTTCATCCTGGTCGCGCCGCGCTACAACCTGCTGGCAGGCGTGGACACCGGATGCGCCAACATCTCCGGCACGGTCAACGCCGACACGTGGCTCAGCATCGACGTGCCCAAGATGGTCATGGACAACTTCCGCGCCCAGTCCGCGCCGCAGGGCTGGGGGGTCGCCGGGTACTCGGCCGGCGCGCACTGCGCGGTCAGGCTCGCGGTCGCCCACCCCGACCGCTACCAGGCCGCGGTGAGCATGTCCGGCTACAACGACCCGATCGGTGAGCGCAACTCCCTGGCCGCGCAGAGCGTGGCCCTGCGCGAGGCCAACAACCCCTATCTGCTGCTCAAGAAGGCGGCGACTCCGCCGCCGATCTCGATGTACCTCTCCGGCGAGTCGGGGGACGGTTACGAGGCCGGCGTAGCGCTCGAACAGATCGCGAAGGCACCGACGAGCGTGCACGTGGTGTTCCTGCCACGCAGCGACGGCGGACACACGATGGCGCTGTGGCGGCCCCAGGTGAAGACGGTGTTCCGCTGGCTGACCCTGGAGATGGGCAAGAACCGTCCCCACACGAAGAGCGGAACCACTACTCCTCACGGACGGTCGAACGCCGGTTCCACGCACGCGGAGCTCGCCAGTGGAACCGCATCGCGAGCAGGCGCAACACGAAAGCGGTGACGATCGCGAGCCCACTGGTGAGGGGGGTCAGCGCGTCGTAGTGGATGCAGAGCACGGAGATGGTGGCGCCGACGATCGCCGGGACCGCGTACAGGTCGCGGTCCCAGCGGAGCAGGGACGGGGTCTCGTTGGCGAGGACGTCGCGCAGCACACCGCCGCCGACGGCGGTGGCGAGACCGAGGGCGGCCGAGGAGGTGAGGCTGAGCCCGTAGTCGTACGCCTTCACCGTGCCCGAGACGCAGAACAGGCCGAGTCCTGCCGCGTCGAAGACGTTGACGCCGGCCTGGATCCGCTCCACGTGCGGATGGAGGAAGAAGACGAGGAGCGCGGCGAAGAGCGGGGTGATGAAGTACCCCAGGTCCGTGAAGGCGGCCGGGGGCACCGCCCCGATCATGAGGTCCCGGAACAGCCCTCCGCCCAGCGCGGTGACCTCGGCGAGCACGGCGATGCCGAACACGTCGAAGTTCTTACGGACGGCCAGCAGCGCGCCGGAGATGGCGAACACGAAGATGCCGACGAGGTCGAGCGTGTGCTGGACGGAGGGGCTGAACAGTTGCTGAAGCACCCCACATTGTTACTCGGGGGTCCTTACAGAGCGGGCTTGCCTGTCGTGTAGAGCCAGGTCTGGAACAGGTCGTCGAGCTGCTGGCCGCTGATCTTCTCGGCGAGCGCGATGAACTGCTCGGTGCTCGCGTTGCCGTAGCGGTGCAGTTTCGTCCAGGTCGGCAGCAGCTTGAAGAACGCGGTGTCGCCGATGCGTTCGCGGAGCATCTGGAGCGTCATCGCGCCGCGCTGATAGACGGCGGACGCGAACATCGTGTCGCGCTGCGGGTCCGCCACGACGGTCCCCCAGAACGCGCTGTCGGCGGGGCGGGAGTTGTGGCCGGCCAGGAACGAGTCGTGCGCGGTGAGGGTGCCCTGGTGCTCGGCCCACAGCCACTGGGCGTAGGTCGCGAAGCCCTCGTTGAGCCAGATGTCCTTCCAGTGCGCGACCGACACGGAGTCGCCGAACCACTGGTGGGCCAGCTCGTGCACGATCGTCGTCTCGCTGCGCACGGCCGAGTAGGCGGGCTTGCTCTGCACCTCCAGCGAGAACCCCGCCTCCGGCATGTCGTCGACGATCGCGCCGGTCTCCTCGAAGGGGTACGGCCCGAAGACCTGCGACCAGTAGTCGGTGGCGGCGGCCGTCACGGCGTACACGTCGACGCTGTTGCTGTTGGCGAGGACCGGGTCGATGGCGACGTAGATCGGAGTGCCGCCGGGGGTCGTCCCCGTCCTGACGTCGAACTTCCCGATGGAGGCGGTGGCGAGACAGGTCGCCATCGGCTTGCTCTCGCGCCAGTGGGTGTACGTCGAGTCGCCCTTGTCGTACGTCGAGACGAGGCGGCCGTTGGAGACTCCGGTGAGGCCCTTGGGGGCCTTGATGCGGATGTCGTAGGTGGCCTTGTCGGACGGGTGGTCGCTGGACGGGAACCAGGTGGAGGCGGCGTTGGGTTCGCAGGCGACGAAGACTCCGTCGGTGGTCTTCGTCCAGCCGTAGTCGGAGCCGAACACGATGGGTCCGTTGAGGGGTTCGGGCACACCGCCGTAGGTGACGGCGACCGTGAAGTCCTTGCCCTTGCGGAGGAAGTCCCGTGGGGTGATGCGCAGTTCGTCGCCGGTGCGGGTGAACTGGGCCCGTCTGCCGTTCACTTCGACCTTGGTGACCTCCAGCTTCTGCAGGTCCAGGTCGAAGGAGGAGAGGTTCTGGGTGGCGCGGGCGGTGAGGGTCGTACGGCCGTCGAGGCGGTCGGTGTCGGGGTTGTAGGCCACGTCGAGGGCGTAGTGCCGGGCGTCGAAGCCGCCGTTGCCCAGCTGGGGGAAGTAACTGTCACCGATGCCGTCGGCGCCGGGGGTGGGGGCGGAGGAGGCGGCTATGACAAGAAAAGAGGCCGCCGCGGTCGCGAGGGCCCCCAGACGTGCCGAACGGGAGAGTGCCATGAAGTCGTCCCTTCGGTGCGTGTTTCCGATCAGTCGGACACGCAGGACTCCGCCCCAGCTCGACACGTCATGTACATGACTTTATCAACTCGTCATACGCCACAGGATAGTTGACCGCGGCGGCCGACGGGTTTTTTCGACATCTTTGCCAGAGATTTCACCGCACAAAACGGCAACCTCAATTCTTCCTCAACGCTCTCTTTATTGATTGACCTGCCTCCGTCAACATCCCTAGGCTCAGCCGCGCTTGAGGTTTTCGGAAGAACTCACAGGGGGAATTCATGCGCACGAGAACCAAGCTCGCCACGTTTATTCTGGCCGGTGCCCTGCCGGTCATCGCCGGTGCGGCGCCCGCCTCCGCGGTCGTCACACCGAAGAGGTCCTGCCCGGTCACCTACGGGGTCCTCATCACCTCCCACTCGCACTACCGGCTGCCGGCGAAGGGCCAGTACTACAAGGACGGCCCGGGCGGAACCATGTCGGTCCACGTGACCAAGGCCTCCACCATCTCCTACAGCGTCTCCACCTCGCTGGAGGTGAGCGCGAGCTACCTGTTCGCCTCGGCCAAGGCGACCATCGGCGGGACCTACGCCAAGTCCGTGGCGGTCACCACCGGACACACGTACACGCACAACATCAGCGCCCACAAGTTCGGCAACATGCAGTACGGCTCCAACGGCTTCAAGCTCGGCTGGGAGTCGAACAGGACGAACCCGAACTGCTCCACCACGGTGCTGAAAAGGGGGACGGCGAAGTTTCCGGTGACCTCCGTCGGCTGGTACTACTGGGAAACCAAGTCGTGAATTGAGTCGTGACTGACGAAGACCGGTGAAACGCGAATGCCCCGGCAACCTGAATCGGTTGCCGGGGCATTCGCGTGGTCGAATTCCGCTTTACTTTTCTTCGTCGGTCCCGGTCTCCGGCTCGGAAACCGGCTCCGCGGCCTCCTCGGAAAGCGTGGCCGCCACCGCAGCCGACGTCTCCGCCGACTCCTGGAGCGCCGTCTCGCCGAGCAGCTTCTCGGCCTCCTTCGCGACCGTCAGCAGGACCGTGTCCTGCGGTGCCTGGTCCGCGAAGTTCTCCGGGTGGTGGCAGGCGACCTGCTGGCCGGGCTGCAGCTGAAGGAGCGGCGGCTCGGTCGTCGTGCAGATCTGCGTCGCCTTCCAGCACCGGGTGTGGAAACGGCAGCCGCTCGGCGGCGAGATCGGCGAGGGAACGTCGCCCTGGAGGAGGATGCGGTCGCTCTTCGCGTTCTTCCGCCGCGGGTCCGGGATCGGCACCGCCGACATCAGCGCCTTGGTGTACGGGTGCATCGGCGCCTTGTACAGCAGCTCACGGTCGGCCAGCTCGACGATCTTGCCGAGGTACATGACCGCGATCCGGTCCGAGACGTGCCGGACCACCGAGAGGTCGTGCGCGATGATCACGTACGTCAGGCCGAGCTCCTGCTGAAGGTCGTCCAGCAGGTTCACCACCTGCGCCTGGATCGACACGTCGAGCGCGGAGACCGGCTCGTCCGCCACGACCAGCTTCGGGTTCAGGGCGAGCGCGCGGGCGATGCCGATGCGCTGGCGCTGACCGCCGGAGAACTCGTGCGGATAGCGGTTGTAGTGCTCGGGGTTGAGACCGACCACCTCCAGCAGCCGCTGCACTTCCTTCTTGACGCCGCCCTCGGGCTCGACACCCTGGAGCTTGAAGGGAGCGCCGACGATCGTGCCGATGGTGTGGCGCGGGTTCAGCGAGGAGTACGGGTCCTGGAAGATCATCTGCACATTGCGGCGCAGCGGGCGCATGCCGCTCACACCGAGGTGCGTGATGTCCTTGCCCTCGAACTCGATCTTTCCGCCGGTCGGCTCCAGCAGCCGGGTGATCAGCCGGCCCATCGTCGACTTGCCGCAGCCCGACTCGCCGACGACGCCCAGCGTCTCGCCGGACCTGACCTCGAAGTCGAGGCCGTCGACCGCGTGCACGGCGCCGACCTGCCGCTGCAGCAGGCCCTTCTTGATCGGGAAGTGCTTCTGCAGCCCGGTCACCTTCAGCAGGACCTCTCCGGGGGCGGGGTCCTTGGTGAGGGTCCCACCCTGCAACTGCGGCTCGTCGGCCTGCGCGGGAATCGTCACCGCTTTCTCGTCGTCACTCACAGCTTCGGCGCAATCTCTTCGGTCCAGATACGCTCCCGCTGTTCCTTGCCCAGGTGGCAGGCGGCCCAGTGCCGGGTGCCGACCTCGGCCAGCTCGGGGCGGACGGTGCGGGTGACGTTGTCCTTCGGGAGGTCCGCGTACGGGCAGCGCGGGTTGAAGGCGCAGCCGGACGGGATGTTGATCAGCGAGGGCGGGGAGCCCTTGACCGGGATCAGCCGCTCCTGCTGCTCACGGTCGAGCCGCGGCATCGAGCCGAGCAGGCCCCAGGTGTAGGGGTGCCGGGGCTGGTAGAACACGTCCTCGGCCGGTCCCCGCTCGACGCAACGGCCGCCGTACATCACCAGGATGTCGTCGGCCAGTTCGGCGACGACGCCCAGGTCGTGGGTGATGACGATGACCGCGGAGCCGAACTCCTTCTGCAGGTCCCGGATGAGGTCGAGGATCTGCGCCTGGACGGTCACGTCCAGGGCGGTCGTCGGCTCGTCCGCGATCAGCAGCTCGGGGTTGTTGACCAGCGACATCGCGATCATCGCGCGCTGGCGCATACCGCCGGAGAACTCGTGCGGGTAGCTGTCCACCCGCTTGTCCGGCTGCGGGATGCCCACCCGGTCGAGCATCTCGACCGCGCGGCGCTTGGCGGTCTTCTTGTCGACGTCGTGGTGGATCCGGTACGCCTCCACGATCTGCGCGCCGATCGTGTAGTACGGGTGCAGCGCGGAGAGCGGGTCCTGGAAGATCATCGACATCTGACGGCCGCGCAGCTTGCGGACGTGGTCGGGGTCGGCGGACAGCAGCTCGGTGCCGTCCAGCCAGATCTCGCCGGAGATCTGCGCCTTGCGCTTGCCGTACTGGCCGGCGGTGTGCAGGCCCATGATGCCGAGCGAGGTCACCGACTTGCCGGAGCCGGACTCGCCCACGATGCCGAGGGTCTTGCCCTTCTCCAGCGAGAAGCTGAGACCGTCTACGGACTTGACCAGGCCGTCGTCGGTGGGGAAGTGCACTTTCAGGTCGCGCACTTCGAGGAAGGCGGTCGGAGCGGGCGACGCGCTGGTGGGCTCGCCCAAGGCCGCTCCGGTCTTGCTCAGTTCCGTCATGAGAGCCTCACTCGGGGGTCGATCACGGCGTACAGGATGTCCACCACGAGGTTGGCAATCAGCACCGCGAGAGAAGTGATCAGGGTGACGCCCAGAATAATGGGCAGGTCCTGGTTCTTGATGGCGGTGAGCACCGCCTGGCCGAGGCCGGGCAGGCTGAACGTCGTCTCGGTCAGGATCGCGCCGCCGATGAGGGCACCGAGGTCCATACCGAGCATGGTCAGGATCGGCGTCATCGTGGAGCGCATGGCGTGCTTGCCGATGACGACCTGTTCCTTGAGGCCCTTGGCGCGTGCCGTGCGGATGTAGTCCTCACCGAGGATCTCCAGCATGGTGGCGCGGGTGATACGGGCGTACATCGCGGCGTAGAGGAAGGCGAGGGTGATCCAGGGGAGGATCATGCCGCCCAGCCAGCCGGAGAAGCTCTGGTCCAGTGGCACGTACTGGCCGTTGATCCAGTTCAGCCCGTAACTGAAGATCGCCAGCGACAGCAGACCCGTGAAGTAGATCGGCAGGGACACGCCACCGAGCGCGATCACCATGGCCGACCGGTCCCAGATCGTGCCCCGCTTGAGCGCGGAGAGCACACCCGCCGCGACACCGAAGACCAGCCACAGCACGGCGGCACCGAGCGCGAGACCCAGGGTCACCGGGAAGCGGTCGGTGAGCACCGGCCATACGGACTGCTCGCTACGGAAGGAGTAGCCGAAGCACGGCGCGGCACAGTGGGTGACGTCACCGCCCGCCGAGTAGGTGCGGCCGACGAAGATGCCCTTGAAGAAGTGCCAGACCTGCACGAAGATCGGGTCGCTCAGACCCAGCTTCTCCCGCACCGCCGCGACGGCGTGCGGGTCGGCCTGCTTGCCCACGAAACTCGTGGCGATGTCCACGCCCGCCCACTTGGGGACGAGGAAGAAGATGCAGAAGACCACCAGGATGATGACCACCAGCATCACTGCGGCGGCGAACAGCCGCCTGATGAGGTAAGCGAGCACAGCTAACGGCCCGCCGCGGGACCGCGGGCCACCGGAGGTCTTCCGGTGGCCCACGGTCCCGCCGCGCCGGCCTTCACCTGCCTTTCGTGCCGTACGGCGGGTGTGCCGGGATTACTTCGTGGACTTCAGACCGATGTTGACGAAGTCGTAGTAGCCGCTGTACGCGTTCGTCGTGTACACGTTGGCGATACGCGAGGAGCGCCAGTTCAGGAGTCGCTCGAAGGTGAAGGGCAGGTAGTACGCGCCCTCGGTGACCTTGTGGTTGATCTCCGTGGCGATCTGCGTCTTCTTCGACTCGTCCAGCGCGGTGTTGTACTGGGTGAACAGCCCGTCGATCGTCTTGTCCTTGATCAGGGCGAAGTTGTTGTTACCGCTCTGCAGGATGTAGCTGCTGTCCCACAGCGGGGCGCCGTAACCCTGGACGGTCGGGAAGTCCGCGCCCCAGCCCATGATGATGATGCCGAGCTTCTTCTTCGCGACGTTCGAGGGGGAGCCGATGATGCCCGAGCTCTGCGAACCGTCGTACTGGTAGATGTCGGCCTGGATGCCGACCTTCTTCAGCGCCGCCTGCAGGGACGTGGCCGTGGCCACCTCCTGCTGCTTGTTGTTACGGACGGCGATGGTGGTCTTGAAACCGTTCGGCTGACCGCAGGCCTTCAGCGCCTTCTTGGCCAGGTCGTCGTTGCCGGTCTTGTTGGCACCGGAGATCCCGTACGGGTCGTACTTCTGGCCCTCGCCACCGGCGATGGCAGGCGGGAGCATGTTGGTGCCGATGTCACCACCGGCGATCGGGCCACCGCGCGCGGTCTGCAGCGACACGTGGTCGGCCGCGTAGATGACCGCCTTGCGGCACTCGATGTTGTCGAACGGCTTGACGCTCTGCGGGAAGACCGCGTAGCGGATGAAGCCGGAGATCGGGTTGTCCAGGTTGGCCTTGTGCTCCTTCAGGGCGATGGTGCGGCCCTGCGGACCCAGACCCGTCTGGCCGGCGTCGATGTCGTAGTCGCCGTTGATCAGACGCTGGTCCATGTCGGACTGGTTCGAGGAGATGGTCAGCGAGATCTTGTCCGGGTACGCCTTGCGCACCGGGTCGGACGACGCCTTCCAGTTGGTGTTGCGCACCAGCACCAAGCTCTTGCCCGGGCTGTACGACTGGAACTTGTACGGGCCGGAGGAGAAGGGGTGCAGCGTGTACTTCGCCTTGGTGTCCTTGTCCTGGCGGACCGGGGACGCCGTGACCATGGCGAGGACCTGCTTGAAGTCCGAGTTCGCCGTGGGCAGGTGGAAGATGATCGTCTTGGCGTCGGGCGTGGAGATCGCCTTCAGACCGAGCTTGTCCTTCGAGGTGTCCTTGTAGGGACCCTTGTAGGTGTTCTTCGGGTCGAGCATCTGCTGGAGGTAGATCGGACCGCCGGACAACACGTCCTGCGCCCAGACCCGCTCGATGCCGTACTTGATGTCCTGGGAGGTTATGGCCTTGCCGTCCTCCCAGGTGCTTCCGTCACGCAGGTGGAACGTGTAGGTCTTGCCGTCGGCCGAGACCTGTCCCATGTCGGTGGCCAGGTCGGGCGTGAGCTCGGCGCCCGCGGCACCCGGCTCGGTCTTGAAGGTGAGCAGCTGACGGCTGTAGTACCGCGAGAAGTCCCACATGAAGCCGTAGTAACCGCGCGTGGTGTCCCAGAAGTCGGCGTCCTGGGCGGAGACGAACTTCAGCTCGCCGCCCTTCTTGACCAGCGAGGCCTGGGCGACCTTGTTGTTCGCCGCGTCGAAGCCGGCGGCGCCGGTCTTCGAACCGCCGTCGTCGCTGCTGTTGCCGCCGCCGCACGCTGCCAAGGCCAGCATGCCGGCGACCGCGGCAGCGGCGGCAAACGCCTGCTTACGCCGCCCTGAGGTGCGTTGGGTAGTCACGATCTCGGATCCTCCGGATTTGATGAGAGACCCCGTGTAGATGGCACGGGACGCTTGGGGCAATGCGGTTCAGCGGGAAGCCTTCGGGTCCAGCGCGTCCCGCACGCCGTCGCCGAAGAGGTTGAAGGCCAGAACGGTGATGAAGATCGCCACGCCGGGAATGACCATGTACATGGGGTCCGAGTCGTAGTAGTCGATCGCGGTGGAGAGCATCTGTCCCCAGGAGGACGTGGGCGGCTTGACGCCGACGCCCAGGAAGCTGAGTGCCGCCTCGGTGAGGATGTTGGTGGGGATCATCATCGTCGTGTACACGATGATCGGCGCGACCAGGTTGGGCAGCAGTTCCTTGAACAGGATGTAGAAGCGTCCGGCGCCCAGCGAGCGGGCGGCCTCGACGTACTCGCGCTCGCGCATCGAGAGGGTCTGTCCGCGCACCACGCGTCCGATGTACGGCCAGCCGAAGAAGCCGATCACCAGGATCATCACGAACACCCGCACGCTGGAACCGCTCAGGCCCAGCATCTCGTTCGGCATCACGGAGACCAGAGCGATGATGAAGAGCAGCTGCGGGAAGGCCAGCAGACCGTCCATGACCCGGCTGATCACCGAGTCGACCCAGCCGCCGAAGAAGCCGGCCAGGATGCCGAGGACGGTGCCGAGCACGACGGCGACGATCGCGGACAGGAAGCCGACGAGGAGCGAGATCCTGGAGCCGTAGAGGACCCGCGCGAAGATGTCGCGGCCGTTGACGGGCTCGACGCCCAGCAGGTGGTCGCCGCTGATGCCGCCCAGCGACCCCTTGGGGGTGCCGAACAGCGGGTCGATCAGGCTCTCGTGGAAGGTGTCCGGATCCTGCCCGATCAGGCTGGCGATCATCGGGGCGAAAACCGCGACCAGAATGAGGACAAGCACGACAATGCCGCCCGTGAGGGCGAGTTTGTCGCGCTTGAGGCGCTCCCAGGCGATCCGGCCCAGGGAACGTCCCTGCACAACCTTGTCACCGGCGTTGGCGATCGCCGCTTCCTCGGCTGCGCTCGGGGCCGCTTCCGCGGTCGGCTCGTGCAATGGTGCCGTCATCTGGCAGGGACCCCTCTCAACCGGCGGTAGCCGGCCCACACTTGCCGCTGTGGCGGCCATGATCAGTCCGTCGTACATCGGGGCGAACGGCCCCTGGTGCGGGAGTCTTCAACGCTTTGGTGATCTGCTGCCAGACTTGACGGTGAATGGATGCGTAAACGTGATGCGGGCTGGAGGGTTCCGTTATACGGACAACGGGTAACGCCCCCCGAACGCCGGGCAGTTGGGACAGAACACCGATTCGGCGCCATTTTGGGGCACTGAACCGCGATCTACGCGCGAAGAAATGTGTCGTCGGCGTAAATCCTGCGGAGGAGCGGGGAAGAGGACTCGCCGGGTCAGTATCCACCACGGACGGGTGAGCAGCCGTACCCGCCCACCCCGGCGAGCGCTCGCCCGCAGCCACAGCGCCACGACGGACTGCCGCACAGCGCCCTCCTGTCGGGATCGACGATGCGGCGGATCACGGGGGCACCACCCAAGGGCGAGGCCGAATGGCGTGATGTACACCACACCGCGAGGCCGCGGTGTCCAGTCATGCCATGTCGAGGGAAAGTGGAATTTGAGCGTCGCTTGAGGGTGGGCGCGGGGAGGAATTCGAATCCGCTTGCCACCTTTTATTTCGGCCCGATACCTTCCTCCCCATCGGCGGAGAGCAATCTGCTCGCCCAAGCCGAGAAACGGCGACGTCCGGCTCGAAGAGCCCGATGTCCTGCCCGGGCGGGGAAATCACCTACACGGTCAAGAAGGCGGGTAAACCGCATTGCTCGACCCTCGGCAACCGCGTCGGCGCGTACAACAGCAGCTCGTCCAGGGCCACACTCGACTACACCCTGGCCTTCAGCACAGTGCGCCAGACCTCCCACACCTTCTCGGTAGGCGTGAGCCTCGAGTGGGAGATCAAGAAGGACAACAGCGTCTCCTTCTCCCTGCCGGTGGCCGGCCATTACTACGGATACGTCCGCACCCCGAAGCCGAAGTAAGAGATTCGTGACGGTCTGAGCGCACGGCAGAAAAAACTATGGGGCCCGCTCTGTTTCAAAGAGCGGGCCCCATATTCTTCACGGTCACGACAGGCGCGTCCGCCGATGAATCAGTACCGCGGAGGCGGATAGCCGTATCCACCCGGCGTCGATACCTGCGCCGGCGCCGCGTGGGCCTCGCGGTCGTAGAACGGGCGGGCGTTCGCCCGCAGCCACAGGGCCACCGGGTCGTAGTCGTCGGACATCGCCACGGTCGACACCGGCAGCCCGTCCGGGACCGCGCCGATGGACTGCTGCATCATCGCGCGCACCGAGTCCACGGCGGGCGGACTGGTGTCGTACACATCCAGACCGATCGCGAGATACGGCGCCCCGAGCGCGGGCTGCACCCAGGCGCGGCGGAGGGTGCGGACCGCGGGGGTACGGTGGGCGTTCTGTGTGAGCAGGCCGTAGAACTGCGGGACCTCGATCGCCGGTTCCGTCAGGCGCAACGGCCCTGCGGGCTGGCGCTCCAGGCCGGTGGCGATGCGGCGCAGGTCCAGCCAGGGGATGCCGACGCCGCCGCCGGGGGCGTGCGGGTTGAGCCAGAGGCCGAAGTGGTCGGGGTAGAGGGTGCGGGCCACGTCCAGGCCGTCGACCACCTCGTACGAGCGGTTCCAGCCGCTGGCCGAGAGCTCCTGGGCGGAGGTCACGCAGGGGGCGTAGCCGTAGCCCTCGACGTGCATGTTTCCGTACTGGGCGTCCGGGGAGCCGGACTGGCCGTGCCACAGGAGCATCCAGATCTGGCCGGAGTGGGGGGTCGCGAGGGCGCGCAGGAGCGCCTCGTAGGCGTCGTAGCGCCCGGGCGTCACCTGGCGCAGCATGTGCTCGACCTGGCCGGTCGCGGTGCCGCTGGCGCTCACGTGTACCGCCCCTTCTGGTGGTTGGCCTGCGTTGGGGTCCAGCTTAAGCGCCCAATGGGTGGGGGCTCAGTGTCCGTTGGCGAGTGCAGGTGCGTCGTGGCTTGTCGCGCAGTTCGCCGCGCCCCTGGGTTGGTTGCCCCTGGCGGAGATTGCTAGTGACCCTGTGTATAGAAAGGACGCACTGTCTGGCGCATCCACTCCGCCACCGGGTCCTGCGTCACGTCCAGGAGGACCAGGTTGACCGGCCATTTGACCTCGGTCCTGGTCAGGGCGCGGGACAGGGCTTCCATGGGGGCCGCCCTCAAGTCGCCGTCCCAGTTGGTGAGTTCGACGCCTACGAACATGACCGGGTCGGCGGTCTCGATCGCGGCCAGGCAGCGGCGGGCCGTGCCGACCACCCCGATGGCGGCGAACTCGGCGGAGGCCGCGGCGAGGAAGTCGACCGGGTCGTCCTGCCAGTCGGGTTCGAAGAGGCGGACCCGGCCGCCGCTGGTGGGGCCGTCGAGGGCGGTACGGCCGATGCGGCACAGCTCGGCCACGGCCGCGGGCGGGAGGGGGACGCCGACCACACCGTCCGGGTTCACCGCGATGCCCACCTGCGCGGGCAGCCCGCGGGCGAACTCCACCGCGGGCGCGATCGTGAACGACAGATGCGAGCCGACGACCTGGCGGAACTGCTCCTCGGAGCTGAAGACCGGGACGAAGGCCTGCCCTTCGATGTCCAGCGTGGGCAGGTCCAGGGGTCCGCTGTGCGGGCCGCCGCCGCTGGGCAGCGGGACCCAGACGAAGCTGCGGGACAGCACCTCGATGATCCGGCCGCCGGCCGAGGGCAGGCCGAGGGAGACCGAGAGCACCTCCTCCAGCTCGTTGCCGGGCCATCCGCCGTGCGGATGCGGGTGGGGGTACGCCTGACCGGGGAAGTCCGCCGGGAAGTCCATCTACCTACCGCCTGCTGGTGAAACCGCCTGCTGTAAACGTGCTGTGACGGAAAAGGCTAGCGGCTCAGTCCGCGAAGTCGATCCGGCGCAGCGCGTCCGCCGCGTCCCGGTCCAGCAGGACCGCCGAGCCCACGCCGTGCGGCAGGTCGCCGCGCTCCACGGCGCGCAACAGGCGGGCGGCGGCCCGGCGGTGGCGCAGGAACGCGTACCGCGAGACACCCCGGCCGCGCTCGCGCTGGCCGTCGAGCGCGGTGTCCGGGCTGACGTCGAGGAACACCAGGTGCAGGGAGCCGCCGCGGCGGCCGGCGGCACGGGCCAGCCAGCCGCGGACCCAGGTCTGGGTGCCGCAGTCGTGCACGACGGCTCCGGACGCGGAGCGCAGGGTTCGGTGCAGTCCTGCGTAGTGGGCGAGGCGGACCAGGGGGCGGTAGACCGCGTACGGGAGCAGACCCCATATGCGGGACATCCGGGCGTCCCAGCGGTCGCGGGTGTCCTGGCTGTCGACGCGGACGCCGTCGCCCCTCACCGCGCGGCGCATCAGCGTGGACTTGCCGCTGCCGGGCAGGCCGGTGACCACGACCAGGTCGCGGGGGCCGAAGCGGAGTCCGTGCGGACTGCGGCCCGCGCGCTCGCGGAGGTCGCGGACGACCGGTGCCGGGCGGGCCGGGCATGCCTCCCTGGCCGGGGCCGAGGGCTGCTCGGGCAGCGCTACGGCCGAGGTCGTGGCGTACACCGTGGTCCTTGTCACCGTGATCGTCCTCCCTGCGGGGTCAGGAAAGGTTCTCCCCAACTAACGTAAAGAGAAGGTAATGCACGGTGTCTCGCGGTTCCGTTCGCTTCCGGCCACAGGCCTGTTACAAAGCCTGTGCGATGATGTGCGCGCCTAACTGCATACCGGCCGCTTGAATCCGCGCGGGAGAGTCCCCGGTCGTACGACGTCCGGGGCGCCGAAGGAGCAAGTCCCTCCCTTGAATCTCTCAGGCCCAGTTACCGCGCGGGCGAGGCACATCTGAAAAGCGGACCGCCCGTCCCGGTGGTCCCACCCAAGGTGCAACCCATGGCCCGTGCGTGTCCCGCGCGGTCATGGCGAACCTCTCAGGTTCCGATGACAGATGGGGAGGAACGACCTCGCCGTCATGCCTTGGGAGACCGACCGATGAGCAGTACCGCCACCCCTGAGAAGCGCCGCACCGCGCTCGACGCGCTGCACCGCTCGCTCGGTGCGACGATGACCGACTTCGCCGGCTGGGACATGCCGCTGCGCTACGGCTCCGAGCGCGACGAGCACCTCGCCGTCCGCACGAAGGCCGGCCTCTTCGACCTCTCCCACATGGGCGAGATCACGGTCACCGGACCGGACGCGGCCCGACTCCTCGACTACGCGCTCGTCGGCAACATCGCCTCCGTGGGCGTCGGCCGCGCCCGCTACACCATGATCTGCCGGGCCGACGGCGGCATCCTCGACGACCTGATCGTCTACCGGCTGGCCGAGACCCAGTACATGGTGGTGGCCAACGCCTCCAACGCCCAGATTGTCCTGGACTCGCTGGTGGAGCGCGCCGAGGGCTTCGACGCCGTCGTCCGCGACGACCGGGACGCGTACGCGCTGCTCGCCGTCCAGGGGCCCGAGTCCCCCGGCATCCTCAAGTCGCTGACGGACGCCGACCTCGACGGCCTGAAGTACTACGCCGGTCTGCCCGGCACGGTCGCGGGCGTCCCCGCGCTGATCGCGCGCACCGGCTACACCGGCGAGGACGGCTTCGAGCTGTTCGTCGCCCCCGGTGACGCGGAGAAGCTGTGGGAGGCGCTGACCGAGGCCGGGGCGCCGGCCGGGCTGATCCCCTGCGGCCTGTCCTGCCGCGACACGCTGCGCCTGGAGGCGGGCATGCCGTTGTACGGCCACGAGCTGTCGACCTCGCTCACCCCGTTCGACGCCGGGCTCGGCCGGGTCGTGAAGTTCGAGAAGGACGGCGACTTCGTCGGGCGCAGTGCCCTGGAGGCCGCCGCCGAGCGCGCCGGCGCGCAGCCGCCGCGCGTCCTGGTCGGCCTCGTCGCCGAGGGCCGCCGGGTCCCGCGCGCCGGGTACTCCGTCGTCGCCGACGGCCAGGTGATCGGCGAGATCACCTCCGGCGCGCCCTCCCCCACGCTGGGCAAGCCCATCGCGATGGCCTACGTCGACGCCGCGCACTCCGCGCCGGGCACGGCCGGTGTCGGCGTGGACATCCGGGGCAGTCACGAGCCTTACGAGGTCGTGGCGCTGCCGTTCTACAAGCGCCGGAAGTGACAGTCGTCGTAGCGTCGAGTCCGTGACCGGGGCGGATCGCCCCTGCTCGACGATCCCCTTCGCATTCCCCCCTTCACCAGCACTCCCCCGCGTACAGGAGAATTCACGCCATGAGCAACCACCCCGAGAATCTGCGGTACAGCAAGGAACACGAGTGGCTGACGGCCGCCGTCGACGGTGTCTCGACGGTCGGTATCACCGAGTACGCGGCCAACGCGCTCGGCGACGTCGTCTACGCCCAGCTCCCCGAGGTCGGCACCACGGTGACCGCGGGCGAGTCCTGCGGCGAGCTGGAGTCGACCAAGTCGGTGTCGGACCTGTACGCGCCGGTCACCGGTGAGGTCGTGGAGATCAACTCGGCCGTCGTGGACGAGCCCGCGCTCGTCAACTCCGAGCCCTTCGACGGCGGTTGGCTCTTCAAGGTACGGATCACGGACGAGCCCGGCGACCTGCTCTCCGCCGACGAGTACACCGCCTTCACCGCCGGCTGAGGAGTCGTAGAACCATGTCCGTCCTGAACACGCCCCTGCACGAGCTCGACCCGGACATCGCCGCCGCGGTCGACGCCGAGCTGCGCCGTCAGCAGTCCACGCTGGAGATGATCGCCTCGGAGAACTTCGCTCCGGTCGCGGTCATGGAGGCGCAGGGCTCCGTCCTCACCAACAAGTACGCCGAGGGGTACCCGGGCCGTCGTTACTACGGCGGCTGCGAGTACGTCGACGTGGCCGAGCAGATCGCGATCGACCGGGTCAAGGAGCTGTTCGGCGCCGAGTACGCCAATGTGCAGCCGCACTCGGGCGCCTCCGCCAACCAGGCCGCCCTGTTCGCGCTGGCCCAGCCCGGCGACACCATCCTCGGCCTCGACCTGGCGCACGGCGGCCACCTCACCCACGGGATGCGGCTGAACTTCTCCGGCAAGCAGTTCAATGTGGTCGCCTACCACGTGGACGCGCAGACCGGTCTGGTCGACATGGCCGAGCTGGAGAAGCTCGCCAAGGAGCACCGCCCGAAGGTCATCATCGCGGGCTGGTCGGCGTACCCGCGGCAGCTGGACTTCGCCGAGTTCCGCCGGATCGCGGACGAGGTCGAGGCGTACCTGTGGGTCGACATGGCGCACTTCGCGGGCCTGGTGGCGGCCGGCCTCCACCCGAACCCCGTCCCCTACGCGGACGTCGTCACGTCCACCACCCACAAGACGCTGGGCGGCCCGCGCGGCGGGATCATCCTCGCCAAGCAGTCCTTCGCGAAGAAGCTGAACTCCTCCGTCTTCCCCGGGTTCCAGGGCGGTCCGCTGGAGCACGTGATCGCCGCCAAGGCGGTCTCCTTCAAGGTCGCGGCGGGCGAGGACTTCAAGGAGCGCCAGCGGCGTACGGTGGAGGGCGCGCGGCTGCTCGCCGAGCGACTGGTCCGGGACGACGTGAAGGCCGTAGGAGTCGACGTCCTGTCGGGCGGCACGGACGTGCACCTCGTCCTGGTCGACCTGCGGAACTCCGAACTCGACGGTCAGCAGGCCGAGGACCGGCTCCACGAGGTCGGCATCACGGTCAACCGCAACGCCGTCCCGAACGACCCGCGGCCCCCGATGGTCACCTCCGGCCTGCGCATCGGTACGCCGGCGCTGGCGACCCGCGGCTTCACGGCCGAGGACTTCGCCGAGGTCGCGGACGTCATCGCCGAGACGCTGAAGGCGCCCTCTCCCTTCGGGGGGGCCGACGTGGCAGGCCTGAAGGCCCGTGTCACGGCGCTGGCGGAGAAGTACCCGCTGTACCCCGGGCTGTAGTCGGCCCCCGGGGCACCGCCGCACACTGAGAGGTGCACGGCGGTGCCCCACCCCCTCGCACCACCCCGCACGTCTTGCGTTCTGAGGAGTCACCGTGGCCATCTCGGTCTTCGACCTGTTCTCGATCGGCATCGGCCCGTCCAGCTCCCACACGGTCGGCCCGATGCGGGCGGCCCGCATGTTCGCGCGCCGGCTGCGCAACGAGGAGCTGCTCGACTCCGTCGCCTCCGTCCGCACCGAGCTGTACGGCTCCCTCGGCGCGACCGGGCACGGACACGGCACCCCGAAGGCGGTGCTGCTCGGCCTGGAGGGCGAGTCACCGCGCACGGTGGATGTGGAGGGGGCCGATGAACGGGTCGAGCAGATCAAGGCGGCCGGACGCATCCGCCTCCTCGGCGAGCACGAGATCCCGTTCTCCTACGACAACGACCTGAAGCTGCACCGCCGTAAAGCCCTGCCGTACCACGCGAACGGCATGACGCTGTGGGCGTACGACGCGGCGGGCACCGAGCTGCTGTCCAAGACGTACTACTCGGTGGGCGGCGGATTCGTCGTCGACGAGGAGGCGGTCGGCGCCGACCGCATCAAGCTGGACGACACGGTCCTCAAGTACCCCTTCCGCACCGGCGACGAGCTGCTGCGCCTCACGCAGGAGACCGGTCTGTCGATCTCCGCGCTGATGCTGGAGAACGAGCGCGCCTGGCGCACGGAGGAGGAGATCCGGGCCGGGCTGCTGGAGATCTGGCGGGTGATGGGGGCGTGCGTGTCGCGGGGCATGTCGCGGGAGGGCATCCTGCCCGGCGGCCTCCGGGTCCGTCGCAGGGCCGCCATGTCGGCACGCCAACTCCGGGCGGAGGGCGACCCGTTGGCGCACGCGATGGAGTGGATCACGCTCTACGCGATGGCGGTGAACGAGGAGAACGCGGCGGGCGGGCGTGTGGTGACCGCCCCCACGAACGGCGCGGCCGGCATCATCCCGGCGGTCCTCCACTACTACATCAACTTCGTGCCGGGCGCGGACGAGGAGGGTGTCGTCCGCTTCATGCTGGCCGCGGGCGCCATCGGCATGCTCTTCAAGGAGAACGCGTCCATCTCCGGCGCGGAGGTGGGCTGCCAGGGCGAGGTCGGCTCGGCGTGTTCGATGGCGGCGGGCGCGCTGGCCGAGGTGCTCGGCGGCTCCCCCGAGCAGGTCGAGAACGCCGCCGAGATCGGCATGGAACACAACCTCGGCCTCACCTGCGACCCCGTCGGCGGCCTCGTCCAGATCCCCTGCATCGAACGCAACGGCATGGCCGCGGTGAAGGCGGTGACCGCCGCGCGGATGGCGATGCGGGGGGACGGGTCCCACAAGGTTTCCCTCGACAAGGTCATCAAGACGATGAAGGAGACGGGGGCGGACATGAGCGTGAAGTACAAGGAGACTGCTCGGGGCGGGCTTGCGGTGAACATCATCGAGTGTTGAGGGGATGGGCCCTGAACAGCGCGTTCTTTTCGTTCAGCGCTGTCAGGGCCTTCCTTGCTTACGCGGCGGAAAGTCCCTCAAAATTCCCTGGGACAGGCGTGAAAGTCCCCTCTTCACCAGGGTCGCCGACAGCCGCCAGGATGTATCGAATCGATCCCCCACGATCGCCAGAGGGGTACGCTTCGATACATGAGTGCTGCGGAGAACTCGCGCCTGGAGCAGCGGCTGGCCGGCCTCGCCCCGACGTTCACGACGGCACAGGCACGTCAGGCCCTGCTTTCCCCCCGTGATCTGACGTCCTTGGTCGCGGCGGGAGAGATAGACGAACTGTCCCGGGGGGTCTACCGACGGGCAGACGCACCAGAGACAGCGCACGCCGATCTGCTGGCCGTGTGCGCGCGGGCTCCGCGTGCCGTGGTGTGCGGTGAGTCCGCCCTGGCCCTGCATGAACTCATCGACGACATCCCTACAGCGGTACACATCGCCGTGCCGCGCGGTACACGCCGCCCCACGATCTCCTACCCGCCCACCGTAGTGGCGCAGTACGCCCCGACGACCTTCGCCCTCGGCGTCGAACGATTCGAAGCAGCCCCTGGAGAAACCATCCCCGTGTACAGCGCCGCCCGCAGCGTCGTCGACGCGATGCGCCACCGCGGCCGCATCGGCGAGACCCTCGCCCTGTCCGCGCTCGGCCGCTATCTGCGCCAGGGCGGACGCCGTAACGTCGGCGAACTCCAGGACGTCGCGCGCGAGTTGGGTGCTCTCTCCGTCATCCGCCCTGCCGTTGAGGCGGTGCTCGCCTGATGGCCAACCCCACTCGTGACACCACCGCCGGCCGCGTCTACAACGACCTGCGCAACCTGGCCCGACGCACCAGCCGGTCAACAGACGAGATCATGGTCGAGTACGTCCTCGAACGCTTCCTCTACCGCCTGGCCACATCGCCCCTCGGCCGGGAACACTTCGTCCTCAAGGGCGGCCTGCTCCTCGCCCAGTTCGGTGCCCGCCGGATGACCCGTGACATCGACATCCTCGGCCGCTCGTTCCCCGGCGACGAAGCGGAGATCATGCGCAGGATCGCCGGCATCGCCGCCACGGAGATCGACGACGGAGTCCTCTTCGATCCCGCGACACTCAAGACCGTGCCCATCCGCGAGGAGGACGAGTACCACGGTCTGCGTCTGTCCATGGCCGCATCCATCGCCCGAGCGCGACTCAAGCTCCAACTGGACGTCAGCTTCGGGGATCCCGTCACCCCTGGCCCCCGGATCATCGACTACCCCCAGCAGCTCACGACGGACAGCTTCCAGATCCTCGGCTACCCACTCGCCACCGTCATCGCAGAGAAGCTCTCCACCGCCGTCTCACTCGGTGACCTCAACACCCGCGACCGCGACTACGGCGACCTCTACCGCCTGCTCGCGCTCAACAACCTCGACGGCCAGGAACTCACCACCGCGCTGACCGCCACAGCCGCACACCGCGGCATCACTCTGAAACCCCTCAGCACCGCCATCAGCGACCTCGGCGAACGTCGCCAGACCTCGTACACCGCCTGGCGCCGTCGGCAAGGTCCCGCTGCAACCGGCTACCCCGAACGCTTCAACGACGTCGTCCGACAGGTCACCGCCTTCGCGGACACACTTCTCAACGGCGAGGCCCTCACTCTCACTTGGAGTTCGGCGACCCTCACGTGGTCATGAACCAGACCCGGCCAACCGGCCAAACCTTCGGGGCGAACCCGGGACCTACGCATTGCGAGGGCCTGCGCGATCGTGACGGTCGCTGACCCGTGATCGCGCTCGATCCGCTTTTCCCTCGTCAGCGAATCAGCGCGCCGGGGCACGATAAATGCTGTGGCGCGCGCCTGAGGTGCTTCTGTCCGCCCTGACGTGGGTCGAGGCCGGTCCGGGACACTGAAGGTGTTCGTTCCGGTCGAAACCGACGCTTCTGTGATGCCGGTGAGCTCGCAGGTCAGCATGGCGCCGAGGGCCATCCACGGGAACCGTGGAGTGTTGCTGTGAGTATGCGCGTCAGAATCCTTGGTCCACCCTGGCCCTCCCGGAACGTGGACGTTCTGCATGAATGCTGCGCCAGCCTGGACATCAGCAAGAAGGACGCCAAAGCGCGCGTCCGCACCCTGACCACGAAGCGGCGGGGAACGTTCACCACCCAGAGAACCAACAAAAACCTACCTGCAGGCCCGCTACAAACGGATGACTGCCCGCCGCGACTCCGAACGCGCCGTCCGCCGCGCGATCACCGCACTCAACCGGCTCGGATACACCGTCGCCCTCAACCCGGTCCAAGACGCAGCCTGACCATCCACAGACCAAGTGCCCGGCGGCCACAACGACCACCGGGCACCCAGCCTGCCGGAACAGCCCCCGATCTGGACCTACTTACGCGTCCGAGACTTAAAGAGCTCGATGGCATGGTGCTTGATCCAATAGGTGCTGAACCGTCCGTTCACGCATTCGGCCTGCCTGGCCGGGACTCCGGAGGCGACTTCCGAGGCAGCGGCCCGCTCACCATGGGCGGCTGACCGCAGACTCGGTTGGGGACGAGGCACAGATCGAGTGTTGCCGCCCTGGGACCACAGACCGCCTGATCATGAGGGCCGAGGATCAGTCGTCGTAGCACTCGGTGACGAGGAACCGCGTCCCATCGAGTACCCCGCCGAC
>Ga0307511_10001272_pt1 | contig 26738 bp, 30 predicted proteins | sample 13_EM_MG_FD_200266 | JGI IMG/M metagenome (GOLD analysis project Ga0307511, IMG submission 200266) | Populus trichocarpa ectomycorrhiza microbial communities from riparian zone in the Pacific Northwest, United States - 13_EM | ecosystem: Host-associated > Plants > Roots > Unclassified | place...
CCCCCCCAGTTCTGACTCACACAATGTCTCCGCTTCATCGTTTGATGCACAGATCAGCACTGGAACAAGAAAGAGATAGGAACTGTGATATACGATGTTAGGAGTAATCGAAGAGAGGCGAAAGAAACCCTTAGACTCTGGTTCGCGAAACACATCGCCAAACTTACTCCGGCGAATGGGAGGGTCATGGCGAGGACGAAATGCGTCGTGAAGATCACAAGGAAGTATTTCGTTGCGTCCCTCAGAATCACGCCCAATAAACCAGGAACAGCAAACTGTCGGATCGGCCACAGACAACTGGCAGCTCGCGCGAAACTCATCTCGGACAGTTCACTGTCCTGTATACGCTGTAATCCGGTCGGATCTCGAGAGTTGAGGATTCCGGAGAGTAAGAACCCGAATACAGTGCTCGCGGAGTCTAGATGCTCATTTACCGTCATATTGAATCCTAACGGGGACCAACACGGCGGCCGGAGGAAGATGATGAGGGAACCAACCAAGCCGCGAAATCTTCCGAGAAAGTTCCCAAGACCAGCCCAGGAACCGAGGCTCTCTTCTCTCTCCTCCTTCTCGAGTCCATTCAACACGCTGAGCGCCAGCCAAACCGTCTCGCGCGGGCCTCTCCTCTAAGCGCTCGTAACCTCAACCCCCCCCCCCCCCGAAGCCTCACTGACCCTCGCACCACCCCTGGCAACCCTAATATACGCGTCCTGTGCAATTGAACCCACCCGCGCCCGCGTCCTTGCCCTCGTGTCAGTTTTGACATAAGTTGTGGCCAACCTCCACGCGGTGACGGCTTTAAAGATACCCAAAGTCGTCAGCAATTACTCTAGCCAGAAGCAGCTTGAAAAACTCCGGCGATAACGGTAGCGACAGAGAAGCCACATTCGACCAGCGGATCCGAGTTCAGGATCAAGGTCTAGGTCGAGGGCACTCAACGGGGGCACACGGGGGGGCGACGGGGGTGTTTATGTGTTGACGAAATCTTGAGTTCGTTGTGAAGTTTGAATCAGTATCTTGAGTGGAAAGATAACAGAAAAACAGATTCGGCCGAGCCATGCGCTGGTCAATGAGAGCAGCATTCGCCCATTTGATTGTCAAAGTTTCAATGGCTTTAATGGTTCCCTTTCGCCTTTGTTTCGAAAGAGCTGATTCAAATCTCAGCGTAAGCTGATCATCTCTTGGCGCATTCAAGGTGTACGTCGACAGGAAAATTGAGATTCCTATGCCACCATCTCGTTACTGTATGGTAGGTCGTTCCAGAAGTTACCCTGTTTTCATATACTTCCACTGCTCCCTTTCTTGGAAGATTTGTTCGCATTTTTTGTTATACTGCGCCTGCTCGGAACATCCGATTTCTGACACACCTCAAGCCTTTGAGCCACCAATTCATCGGTTCCCACGGAGCCCGAATGGAAGATGGGTCCAGATCCTAGTCGGGGTTCGGGATGTCACTGCGAAACGATATGGTGGGTCGTCCCGTCCTGATGTAGGTGCCGTGCCTCATGATCAGGTCGACTGAATCGTGTGGGGTTTACAACTACAAGATCACCACCTTCTCGACTTCGAGATCTAATAGGCTTCATCGCCCACCTGGGCCGAAAAAGGGCTCATGGATGGAAGTGGGTAAATTTCGCTTAGCACCGATCGCGATCAGAATTCAGAATCACATGTTCTTGGGCGGGTGACCCCGCAGAATGTATACCCCACAGGGTCAGCTGGCCCTATCACAAATTAAAAATGACAAAGGATCAAAACGTGAGTCCCCTACACCTCAAGGCCTTGCGCGGAGCCGGCCCTTCTCGTCCACGTTGTATATAAGCCAACGGAACAGCTCAGACGACGACGAACCACCCCTGTTGTAATCAACCATCCCCGAAGATGCAGGTCTACCCATCAGCTTACAGGTGAGCGTTTTTCTGCTTCTTTCGTTCATTCCCCTACACCCTGCACCATCGCCTCGAGGGGATGGCGGTGTTCATAGTGGGCGGAGACCCTACCTCTCTCAGTCCCAAACACCGCCAGCACTGATCCCCATTAATATCCCCAAACCAACCCCTCTAATCTATCTCACTCGTGTGATGCCAATATCAACCCAAGTATTGCACGCCAAACACTCACAGTTCAATCCCCTCTTCTAGTGCGATCGCCTACAAATCCCGTCGGGATCCTAACCCTCCCGCGTTCACAAAGATGCCCTTTCTGGCAGACATAACCCCTTTCCTCGAACGAAACCCGGTGGTCGCGATCGTCCTTACATTGATCTTGCTGCGATCTGTTAGGGTCCTATGCAATCGTCTTCTAGAGAACATGAGGAAGAAGTAGGTGATCCTCCGTCCTGACGCGGGTGAGGGCGATGAGCTGGACGCCGAGGGCGGGAAGCGCCGGGGACATTGACGCGTGGCCGGGGTGGGGCACGGAACGGATCTTCTCGGAGGCTTCATGAAGTGACTGTGCAACTTAGTGGAGCAAACCCCCGGATGGTCAAACGCTCCATGGTCCGCGGAGGTGAGTTTCCACAAATCGGGATCGGGGGCCTTGCCGCCCTCGCCAAATCCATTTGGACGCCGATTTACTTCCGCTTTTCGCAGCCCTGTCCTCGGCGGTACGATGACATTGGCATCTGATGTCCTGGCCAATTTGTGTGCGCAGTCGGAGGGGTTTGAGCTATGCCGACGTAATTGTGGGTGCTGGACAAAACTCTCCACCTGGACCGTATTTTGAAAGCCACGAGGGTGTGACCGCCGTGCCTCGGCTCCTGTTGGACGGTTCGGTGAGTCGTCCCTGGTTCTGCGTTGCTATCCCAGACTTGGAGTCTCACTCTAGCGCTCCCCAGTCGCAGGATGTCCGCCCAAATGTAGCACGACTTTCGGAACGCTCTCCTTGGCGTTTTGCAGATGCATCGTGTCGCTCCCGCGCGCTACTTAATCATCACTCCGTCGTGTGACGCCGAATAGATATGGCACGATAAGCCCGTACTTTGGCGCTGACTACACTAACGAGAGTCTGGAAGTGCCCTAGATTTGATAGCCCACGTAAACCCGCCGTATCGGTGGAATATCATTGGCTAGCTGATAGTTCAACGTTCGACACGGGTTTGATGAGACGTCTCCGCTGATTTCGACCAGAGCGCATCAAAATCAGAAGAGTGATGTGGATTTTTTGGACGTTTGGAGGCCTCTCGCCCGTTATGTGGTCGCGTAGGACGACGACGGCCTTTTCGAAAAGGTCTAAGTTGCGCACTCCGCCGGATCCAAAGGGTTGGTTGGGCGCGAAGACGCGTTGAATTTGTAGTACAGATAAGAAAGCAAGCACACGAGGGACGAATTCTATGAATTTATCGTGTGCCAAACCTCCCCCATTCATCACGGGCGGCAGCGTCAGCAGGGCGGATCCCCCTGACCCGCGGACGCGGACGCGAACTCCTCGAGCCGGGAGAACAAGGCTTGTTGGCTGGCGAGGCGATAAGCTTGGCTCAGGGAACCCAGCAGATGTTCAATCGTCTCGTGGATGACTTCAGTCTCCTTATCTAAGGCCTAATTTGCCGCTCGTAAGGGGAGATACACTAAGATGACAGGACCGATCAGGGAACGGACCTGGAAACCCTGGGGACTCAGAGACACTGTTACCATGTCCCCCTCGAGCAAAACGATGGTCGCGACGGACTGAAGCTGAGTCTCCCGAATGACCTGGTACTCTTTCAGGCCAAACGAGTTTTCTTTGAGAGCTGACGCAAGCTCGGAGGAGAAGCTCGTGGTGGGCGTGATCGCAGTCATAAGCAAACATGTGGATTAACGGGGAAGTAGAAAAATAAGTACATAGTTGGCGATTTCATAAGGTTCCACCTATCTCTCTCTCCCTCCACCAGGACGGTCATGTACTATCGCCCTTCCTCCTCACAATGATGTTGCACCTCTCGAGTTCGTCCGCTATCCGCAACAGGCCGAGATCGAATTCCCATCCCGTTCGTCCGCAGCGGGACGGAAGCCTCCCCAAGACCGAGGAGAGTCCGCTGCCGGTACGTCCAGCCCGGAACCCTTCAAGACCACGACCAGCAACATTTGGCGAAGATCAGCTAGCACCGCCGCCGCTCCCTGAACCTAAGCTCTCGAGGGCGCCTGCGGATAACGATGGCTGCTGGGAAGGAGGCCGAGTGATAGGCCCCGAGGAAAGGCACAGACAATCCGTCAATGTCGTACGTGCCTTCCCTCTGATGGGAGGATTCAAATTATTATCCAACAGCCGCTGACAGCTATTATCCCATTCGCGTTCCTCCGCTATATAGACCCCACCCAAACCTCTGGTTAACAGGCACCAGCAGCCCCAGATTGCCCCCCTTCCCCAAATTAACACCCTCGATCGCAAAATCCTCCAGGAACTGCAGAGGTCCATGCTCGCGCGCTCTGCTCAGTTTACCGTCAAGAAAGGCACCAAACATCACCCTCACCCCCCAGAGAAGGCCCCATACCCAAGGTCCTACAACCACAAATGCATCGACACCGACGTCTGGGAGACCCTGTTCTGTGAACAGTTCTGCGGGAACGTCACCTTCCATACCTTTGACATCCCTCCAACGAAAGTGTGCGTACCTGTTCACTCCGTGTGCCTCCGCCCGAACGGTTGCTCACTCGGCTATATTTCGTGATCGGTGCAACAGGCTCGACCTCGGTTGTGGATCGGGGTCGTGGATCATGTCCTGTGCGAGGCGGTGGAAGAATTGCCATTTCGTTGGTAGGAACCTTTTCCTTCTCCGCAATCTCCGCCTCCCAATTTTAACCCCACGCGTCGTCATCAAGGGCTCGATATCGTTCCCCTTCATCCGGACCTCGGTCAATTGGAGTTAAGCAAGAGAGTCAATTGGGTTCAAGCCAACTTGTAAGATAACCTCCCATCACTATTCTCTTACCCAGCCACCCATTCAATCCTCTTTTTATAGCCTTGAACCTCTCCCATTTCCGAACGAGGAATTTGACTTCGTGTGCGTTCCCGTCCCCCCCGTCGCGTGTCGCCGCCCGTCCTGACTATTCGCTCAGCCACATCAAGCGCATCGCCAGAGGTGTACCGGAAAACAAGGTTAGCGGTCTATCTGTGCCACCCCGCTTCCGAATCTGACGTATTTGACAGTGGGATGCGCTTTTCGAGGTACGGTCGTACTCTTCTCCCGATCCCGATACAGTTATGAACCTCCGGAGTAGGAAATAACGCGTGTAATGAAACCCGGCGCTGTGCTGGAGGTGGGCGAAACTCCGGTTTATCTCCCCTTCCGCTCGTGTTTCTCAGGGTATCTTGTTGCAGATGCTGGAAGAAGACCTCTACATCCCTGGCCAGATGATTGACGCCGCTGAAAACGATTCTCCGCTATCATCGGCCCCCTCTTCTGGCTCATCCTCGGAACCAGGTCAATCACCCGTGTCTTCTACCTCAGGGTTCTCGACATCGCCACCAGATGTGTTCACCGGGCGAGCGTCCTCCAGTTCCCAGATCCGAAGGTCAACTTCAGAGAGGGTCAAACGGTCGCCGGTGAGCCAATCAAGCCCCAACACTATTCCACCACCCCACTCCGGCCGCCAGACGCCCCCAGTCCCCGACTACTCTCGTGTATTCCCCCGGCCGAAGATCTCCCCCACAACAGGCCGCCCTGTTGCCAGCCATTTCAGCCTCCAGAACCTGCTCCTGAAACGATCTGGTCGCGATGATGGGACCGGGGGTTCTGCTACATCGAACCGGAAGCGTTCCTCCAAGAAGACGCATCGACCCTCGTCGTCTGGCGGGGGGTTACCAACCCCGAAACTGTACTTCAGCACAGCTGGGACCTCGTCAAATTTGATGCTTGGATCAAATACGAGCATAAACCTCCTTCCGATGCAGGAACCACCCCGGGACGAGTTTGGTGCGAGGGACCACTCGTCGATGTTGCCGCCAGTGGAGAATACTAATGGGAATTTAGGGGTCGATTTCCCGCAGAATGGGCGGAACGATGGGCTGGGACAGCCTCGCATACGGTCGTTCTCCTGTCCAACCACGGAGGATGATGCGCAGCGGTGGGCCTCTGCGGGCGGCGAACCCGAGCAATTCGACCTGAGCACGTTCGGCATGCACGACCACGTCCAACAGGTTCGCTCCAGAAACTCTGGCGTCCCGACCGATACAGATCCCATCGAGCCGAACCGACGGGATCAGAGGCCCCGCACGATACTACAGTTCCCACTCCCGCCCCCAAGCGACATCCCCACGAAGTCGGAACCACGAGCGATACCCTTCAGCTCGTGGCCGAGTGAGGCTTCTGGTTCGACGAGTGGCCTCCCTCGGTCCGCCCCCGACAGGGTTACCGATTATTCCGATCGTACCGGGAACAAATTGCTATCTCCTACCCTTGAAGGGACGATACCCAAACCGATAAAATCCCTATCGACCTCTTCGTTGGGTATCTGCACCAGCGCTTCCATTCGTCCTCCAATCCAAGAGATGCCGCCAAACCCGCGCCAACACAACCTGCTAGAAGTCATTTATTCGGAGATGCACGCGGCAAGGTTTGTGAACCTCGCGCCGTTGAGTTTGTTGGAGAATTACATTCGGACGTATTTCAAGAGTATGTGGTATTTTTCTGTTTTCCTAGGTTGGTCTCGTGCTCACCTTTCCTAGATGTGCGCACGCATGCACCTCTCATATTCGCCTTCCCACCTCCCCCTGGTTGCGCCCACCGTCCCGAGTTCGATGCGGTCGAGCTTCAATGGAAGACAGACCAAAGACGTGGTGCCGAACGCGATGACGATCAAGACAGATACCTAGGACCCGATACCTCACCATCATTAACCCCTTCGCCTTCTGTCGCGCAACTCAACAATCTCAGGTCTATCCCCGCACGCTCCACTCGAGAGAGAAGCCAAAGTGTCACCAACGAGCCTGGATCTTCACGCGCGAGGTCCTCGGGCACCAAACCGACTCGCCCATCCGCTGCCGGCTTTGAGACCCCCACTCTCAGGCAACCCCGTTCCCATGGTTCGAATTTGTTTGTGGGACCTGTGAATGTCACCGTATCCGATCGGTTGGTCGTGACCGGGAACGGACTCCTATCTGGGACGAGCGAGTACGTGATGATGGATAGGTCGGTGATCGAGGGGCTTTCCCCGGCTAGGGTCGCGAAGGCAGCCAGGGAGAGCGCATCTAGCGCGAGCGAAGAGCGGGAGCGCTCCAGGCATCGGAGTGATTCGTTGTTCACGTGTTCGGATGATGTGAAGGGGAAGAGGGGAGGCGGCGTAAGGCGGAAGAGGTCATTCGGGCTTCCAAACCTCACTCGACCCCCACCCGTCGGCCCGTTGCCGTTACCACCACCCTCCTCGTTTGAGTACAAGTACCCCAATCATGCGTCATCCACATCTCTCTCCCCATCCGTTGCTTCTTCATCCTCCTCCACCTCTACCATTGTTCAGCACGACTCGGGGAAGGGAAGACAGGGGTTGACAGTACCCGAAGGAGCGCACTTGAACGCATTTCCAAACCAGGGAACAGAGATAGATGTCAGGAGCCTGAACCTTCATTTGAGGGTCAGGGTCGTCGAGATCCTTGGCTGCTCTGAGGCGATGTGGGAATGGGTGAGGGAGTTCCAGCATCGGGAACTTGAGAAGGAGAAGAAGAAACGCAAGGAGGAGAAACCCAAGCCCGCCGTCCAAGGTGTTGGGGGTGGAAGGGTGTCCTATTATCACCGTGACCGCACTCGGCAAGCTGGTGCACGAGGAAGGGTGAACAGTGGGGGAAACGATCATCCGGCCTTGCGTACCAGGAAGTCGACGAGAAGCTTTACCGTCAGCGTGGGCAATGAGAAACGCGGAGACGATGGGGAGAGAATGAGCTTGAATGTCTCAGGAAATGTAGCCGAATCCCCCACATCGTACTTCACGACTTCGTCCGGGTCCGGGTCCGGGAAGGAGGACGATCCAGGCGAGCGTATGAAGAAGGTCAGGCAGGAACTCCTCCATTTGACGAGGGAGCGGTTTGATGAAGTCCTATCGTGGTTCCAGTTGTGAGTACCACTTTCCTTCCTACGTTTTGGACATCGTGTCTGACCGTCGCTGTCTCATCGTAGTGATATGGAGGACTCCATCCGACTCACCCGTTCGATGGCCACGAGGACTCCTTCCTCACCCTTCCCCACCGACCCGACCGATCAACGCAAATCGTTCGACGTCGCATGCCAAAAACTCGAGACCTACCTCCACCAGCACCCGGTTTCGCCTACTTCCTATTTCAAACCCCGCAGTATCGCTAGTGGGAATCGGTCCATTAGCGATGGCTCTAGTCTCAGCCAACAATCTGAAGAGGAGTTGTGCTGCCTACCTCCGTTACTGAATCTGGTACACCCCTCGAAACGGTTGTGCCGGACTATCCGGGTTTGGGTCGCTTGGAAGCCTTGAGGCTCGATTCCCTTGCACTCGGATCACCTCACATCTCACACAAACCACCGCCGATCCTCCTGTTTTTTTTCTTCCCTTGTTGTCTGATGCTGCGTTTAGACCGCTTAGAGCGGCGATGATTTAGAGGGAGAGAGGGTTTTTTGTACCCAGGATTTCCGGCCATAACGCCGGCCTACACTACACGCCTCCCCTCTTTCCCCTTACATCCCCACATGTTAACCCTTTCACTTCCTTTTCCCTCCTGGTCCCGCTGCGGGACACCCGCGAAATCAAAGGTGTAACGCGAAAGTGTATACCATGTAACACCATCCTACCGCGCTCTGTTTATCCCTCTCTGTTCCATCCCTTCTTCTACGTGTTTTCCTCCGTTTCACGCTACGCGCTCTGCTGTTTTCGTTTTCTTATATATTCCCCGGAGGTTTGTAACATCTCACTCCACTTTCTTATACCGCGGGGTCGCGACCCAGTCACCAACCGCCGACGCTCATGGTGGACGTCTAGACCAATTGTCATGCCCTATACTTTGTCTCGTGTGTTTTTCGCTGCTTATTTAAGTTGTTCTTCGTCCCGATGTTCTCTTTTTTCCCACTCTCTCCTCGCCTGTGTAGCTCCCTGTGTATCCTCCGCCCTGCGCCCCTCCACGTCCCCCCTCCCCCCATCGTTGAAAAATATTATAGATTATACCACCCACGTGAAGTAATCGTGTGAGGACCCTGGGACACGCCCGGTTAATAACTGGGTGACAGTCAGTAGATCAAACCAAGGATATGCACATCCACCATGGAAGGGTGCCGTTAACCGAGTTTCGCGCTACCCACAACCCGACAAGGCGGTTTTAACAGTCCCTAGGTAATCGGCTAGATTAAGTGTACATGGTCACCCACTATTTTTCAGGCTCCAGGACGAAGCTGATGTAATGGTTCCGTTAACTCTCGCAAACATCACGATCCACCACACGGAACGAATCCCCCACCCCAGCCGGGCTCAAGCCTCCTGATCCTCACCCTCTACCAACTCCAATATCTTAGCGACCGCACCTCTCTTCCCAGGTGCCATCTTACAAGCTTCCCCGATCTCCTTCGCCTTTCGAGCAAACCTCTCTGCCTCCACCCCCGGAGAGAGTAACCTGGATATCGCAGTTCCGAATTCCGTAGCGTCGATGTCGGGCGCGACGTTCCAGTTACCGTAGATTCCTATACCGACATACTCTGCACGAACTGCCATGTCATAGAGATCGAACCATTGTGCGAGGATGATTTGGGGAATACCGGCTCTGTGGGAGGTGTCATATAAGCCACTCGAATCACCAAAAAAACACTGGGAGAGCGTGAGAGGCCTGACACTCACCGTGCCGCCTCATAATAAGAATTCGCCCCTCCATGGTGGACATAAGCTACAACGTTTTCGTGCTTCATGATCTCACCCGGATCCGCATCTATCCAATCCACAATCCTAAACCTCTCCTTCACCCGTTCATTCTCCAATTCCTCATCAAGGACGTGCTGGAACTTTGCCTTGTCGTGCAATTTCCAAAAGATCTGGTCCGTAGACAAAGCCCCAGCGATGAACCCTCTGATGGTGCTTCGGACTTGAGCTTCGGAGTAGTTGAAATGAGTTCCCATGGACATCGCGATCGTCCTCCCCCCATCCAACCACACGCTCAACTCGTCCTCCCTCGAGAGCGAGGTGAAATCGAGAGCGATGGGACCATACAGGCCGACGTTTGGCGGGATGGTTATGGGAAGTTCGAGTTCGGGGAGACCAAAGCAGAAGGTGTGGACCGAGCGTCTGACCGAAGGACCTCCCATGGGAAAATCGCCGGGGAGTCCGTGAGAGTGGCGATAGTTCATCAGCTCTTTGAAGTCTGGGTTGCCAAGGATACGGAAGACGAAGGCGAGGTTTAGCATCACGTTCTTGGGGATGTACGACCAAGGGATCTGGAAAGGTATGCCACTGCCGAAACTGTACACCAAGAGGACGTTGTCAGCGTCAACCACCACTAGTGGCGCAGAGAGTTGGTGGACTCACACGGGGTAGTAAAACAGAGTCTTCCATATCGGCTGGGAATCTCTCACGATGCTCAGCGGCGCCATGGGACAGTTAATGATGTATCGCTTATTGAGGGTCCAACAGGCTTCACACGCAGCGCTGAAGTGTGAATCAACGATGACGATGCCAGGGTTAACCGTGTTGATGATATTTTCACAACTTTCAACCACTTCAACATATTCTAACAGCCACCATTTCAGTTAGTGATCGGTAAACAGGCCGAAGTGGTGAATGGTCGCACCTTCTCCATTCCAACAGGTAAGCATGATGATGAGCTTTGCAATCCCTTCGTCATGACTCTTAGCCAGCGGCGGATGAGGGAACGAAGCTCCACTCAACCCTTTCGCCTCAATCGCGTCTTCAAAACTAATACCGCTGATGTCATGAAACGTGAAGCTCGAATCTGGATGTGCCTTCTCCGTAACCTTCGTGGAACTCGACAGTTCCTCTGCTCGGTTCCGTAAAACCGGAAATGACGCGACGTGCACGTCGATATTTGGGTGGGTTGTGAGTTCAAGAGCTAAGGCAAAGATAGAGTTTGATTGGCCAATTTCTGGGAGTGTGATGAAGAGGATTGTTTTCCGGTCGTGTGAGGACATCGTTGGCCGGTGGGTAGGAGGAGTGGGTATCAAGCGCAGTGCCAGGGACAAGAGCGGAGAGGTCAAGAACTTGGAATTTCAACCTTGCCGGATCGCGGTTACATTGGGCTGAGTTGCCCAGGGAGCCAATGGGAGAACGGGAAATAAAGGCGCTCGCTCCCCCCAGACCAGATGATTCATTGACGGATGGGGACTAGTCTGCTGCTGTGAGAAAGAAACAGTCCGGAGTTCCGCCGAGGCACACGAAATAGGCGATAGCTCAGCTTGAGGCGCAAACCGGTCGGATTTTTTCGGATGGTTCAGGCAGTCAGTTACTGGGATCGCTCCCGCACCTTTCCCACGATCGCAACGGCTCCCAATTTCGGCCGTGCCCTCGGTCAAACACATTATAATTAGTGAGAGATCTCATCTTTATCTCCTAGAATAGCTAATTTCTATTCGTGGCTCAGAATGCCCTGAAATGAGGCACAGTAATCGAAAAATCCAGCTACAGTAAATCGTTCCTCCGATCACGGTTTGTACCACACTCCGCTCCTTGCTACGGGTCTAGTAGGAGGGAAAGGCAAGGATATTTAAGTGAGGGCGGCCAAGGATCAGTCTCGGTGGGGGCTACCCGTACGGGTAGCGACACTCGAGGCTTGAGATCATGATCGGTCGGAAGAAAGTACAAACGGTTAGCAAAACGAACAGGCGACTCCAACGATTACGCGTCGATGACGTCGTGGCCTTGAAGTGAAGAGAACTTCTCGAAGAGCCTCGATGAGCCTCGAAGGGAAGCTTGTTGTCTTCCGAGGACTTGTTGCGTTGCTATAAACTTTCCAAGATTACATTCGGTGTTGACAACGTCGATACTTATGTAGTACTTGTGGTCGATCAGCTTGTCAACGTTACGCATGAAGACATTGAATAGTAACAGAAACCACCGCATGGTAAATTCGGCTCTCCTGCTTGAACGTTAACTATCTGTCATCTCAAATTGATATGAAAAGGTGCTGATCAGAGGTATGAAATCCATTCCGCGCTCACATTATAGTGAGCGGTACTTGTGTTATAAAAATTAACGATGGCCTCGGACTGAAAGGGAGAGAGGGTGGGGTATAGAACTCGGAGACAGGGGACGAGGAGCAAGCTACATAATCAAGCAATCTCCGTCATTGCCTTTGGCTTTCTCGGCGGCGAGAACGGCTTTCTCCTCCTCGCTTAACAACTGTGAGGGGGAAATTAGATCCACCCAAAGCAGAACGATGAAAAGATGACTCACCCCCCGCTTAGCACGTTCCTCCATAGCTTTCACGCGACTCCGTCTCTCAGCCTTTATCCGGCTACCGTGTGGAATGCAGAATACGAATAGAACAAAAACCGGGGGATAGTATGAAACAAGATGGGATCGGGCATATCGATACAGTGGGCGTTGGGGTGAGATTAGATACGATTAAGGTTCGACCAGATTATAGTGGGGCGTTTCAAACGGAAGCGAACAAGGAGGGCGGTCGGTACAACGCAGAGCCAGATTTCGTGAATTTCGATTCATTGGCGACGTCATCGGCGCATGTCGACGGCGTGCGTTTCGTGATGGTAACCGTGGTGGAGGGAGGTTTGGGAGAAAGGAGAAGGGGAGAGCTGCTTGTCCATGAGCGATCACGAGAAAGTGAGGGACGGGAGTAGACTTACCGGTCAGTCTTGGACAGTGGATTGAGGTTATTCTTCGAAGAAGAGGTCGAAGAAGACGTCGCCTCCTGGACGGGTTGAGGCGGTTGTATGGTTGGCGAAGTTGACGGCTTGGGCTTCGCTGTGGACTTGGTCGATGCCACCGACCGCTTGAACGCGGCCATAGCAGCGTTGGTCTTTGCAGATACCTCATTCGTAAGGTTATGTCCCTTGGTGTTCACGTTGGGCGTCGTGGTGGTTACCGGTCTCTGCGGGGTCTGCACTGTCGTGGTCCGACAAGTGTGATCGGACGGGAACCGGTGTTGAGGGCAGAACTGTTGGTTGCATGTCTAGGACAACAATAAGGATGAGAAATTTCGGAAACCGGACCGAGGCAACTCACGTCGCAACGGATTGGAGCAAACAACGGCTTCTTGCATCTCTGATTCGCGCAATGAGGCTGGGTTGATTTCTTAGTCCTCCCGGTCATGACCGAACATTCGTTCGAGATATGGGATTCCATTCGAACATTGGGGTCTTGCCCAATGGGAATAGTCACAGGAGTATTGCACAACGGGCCTACCCCAAGTAAATTAGCAAACCGGGTGGAAAGATAAGCATGGCGAGGAACTCACAAGAGGGAGCGACGCGATTGTGCTTGCGCTCGTCATACTTCTCACATTTGTGGGAGGCAGGAAGGTAATGCTCGCCACAGAACTTGTGTTCGCAATGCTGACACTTGAAAGGCAAGAAATCGATGAGGTTGCAGTACTGAGCAGAGCACTGGTCTCCAACGGCGAGGAGCCCAGTCGACGGTTCGGAGGTGGCGGACATGGAGGCGGTTAAGGATGTGGTGTGAGAGTAAGAGTGAATCAGAGAGTACGCTTATATACGCCTTGACCAAGGTGGACGCGCAAGCCTCACCGCCTCCACCAAGTCCGTTCCGGTGGTACAGCGGAAGAGAGTGGCTGTGATTATGTCAGCTGACCCAGAACATTCCTCTCTCTTCGAGACGAAATGTCTCAGCTCGCCTCTGACCAAGACGCGTCCGTCCTCGGGAAACGCGTCCACGATGGGTCACCACAAAAACCTAAAGACGATGTCACGCCCGGACCTGCTGAGGACGACGATGACGAGGACGATATTGGCCCGATGCCCATGCCAGCCGATGCTCCATCCAATGGGGGCGTTCGCAAGAAACGAAAAGGTCCGTCCATCGCTGCGTACTCTCGTGGAGTGACTGAAACCAATGACTTAGTTCTGCCGCACGAGAAACTGTACCTGGAACACATCCCTGCAGCGGACCGTTATTTCAAGAGTTTCATGCACAGAGATGCCATAAATTTCAACATTGTAACAAAGTCTGTCGTGTGGCTCGACGCTGGGATGTTCCTACTCACTCGAAGGCCATAGGACGAACTATCTGGTGACCGCTTCAATCGATGGTCACGTCAAGCTCTGGAAGAAACAGGAGCAAGGCATCGAATTTGTGAAACACTATCGCGCCCACCTCTCCACCATCGTCGGTATTTCAGCCAGCAGCGACGGGCAGCTATTTGCTAGCGTTGCCGAGGACGGGACTGCCAAGGTGTTTGATATCCTCAACTACGGTTAGCGTCGCCTCCGTCATCGTGCTCTCACCACACTCACAGGCAACCATCTTACAGACATGATCAACATGATCAAACTCGGTTTCACACCTCTCGCGTGCTGCTGGGTGCACAAACCTGGAACTGCTCGAGAGGTCCTTGCAGTGTACGTCAACCCTTGTCGTGTGCTCTCGTTAAGTTCCAGTTAATGATTTTTCAGCTCAGATCAACACTCCGGAACTATCAGAATGTACGATGCCCGTGGTGACTCTTCTCCAACAGAAACAATCTCGTTTTTACATCGGTTCCCGGTCCATATCATGGCGGTATGTCCACACATTTTGTTTGTGGTCTACATTCTGAAGGTGTCACAGTACAGTGCCAGGTATAACACCGTGATCTCTGCCGACGAACAGGGTTTCGTGGAGTACTGGACCCCGACAGAACCCTTCGAGCTTCCGAAGAACGTTCCTCGGCTATGGTCGTACAAGTCAGAGACTGATTTGTACGACTTCAAAAAGGTCCTTCTAACTTCACCCCCTTCTCAACCGAACATGAACTGACAAAACTTGTTTCCTCAGTCGAAGTCCGTGCCAACCTGCATCACCCTATCTCCCGACTCGGCTTCCTTCGTGACCTTTTCCCTCCCCGACCGGCAGATCCGTATCTTTAGCTTCCTATCTGGCAAGATCTCCCGGAAATACGACGAATCCTTGACAACCATCCAAGAGATGCAGCAAGCGGGCACTACCATTTACAAAGTGGACGACATGGAATTCGGTCGACGGTTAGCGGTCGAGCGTGAGCTAGAGTTACCCGGACCGGACGGGAAGATACCCGGGATGTGGATGAACGCCATCTGGGACGAGAGCGGAAGCTTCGTCATCTATCCCACCTTGTTGGGCATCAAAGGTTAGCACTACGCAAAGGCAAACTACTCGAAGTCCGGGCACTGAAATCTGCGATGGCTCCAGTGGTGAACACCGTTACCAATAAGGTCTCTAGGTTACTGGGGAAGGATGAGACCGTCAGGTGGATGAATATGGCAATTTATCAGGGCCAGCCCTCAAAGAAGAGTCTAAATACCGTGGTAAGTACCGCTGGGATGCAGGGAATCCTGGGACATTTCTTGAACTGACTTGGCGTGCCGTAGGCTATGGCGGCTTCTGCTAACCCTTTGTTAGCCGAGAAGGCGGTAAGGGACCCGACGCTGTTTTGTACCGGATACAAGAGGCAGCGGTTCTACATGTTCACGCGCTCAGAACCAGAGTATGTGATCGTCAATTATTCGGGTATGCCGTATGTCTGAAGGAACCACTTCAGAGACAAGTCTGGCCACGACCGAGACGTCTTCAACGAACGTCCCACACGAGAGGAGCAGACGATCGCGACATCCGCTACGTCACAACGCACGGGTCCATCGCCGCTCGCCAACGAGGCGACGATCCACACGACGCTCGGGGATATTCACCTCAGACTGTTCCCACAACAAGCCCCGTTGGCGGTCGAGAACTTTGTCGGTCACGCCCGAAGCGGATACTTCGAAGGCGTGGTCTTCCACCGCGTCATTCCAAAGTTCATGATTCAAACCGGAGACCCCCTCGGAGACGGTACCGGTGGCGAAAGCATCTGGGGGAAAGAGTTTGAGGACGAGTTCAGCGACGATTTGAAGCACGATAGGCCGTATACGGTCAGCATGGCTAACGCTGGACCCGGGACGAACGGAAGTCAGTTTTTCATCACAACGACTGCTACGCCGTGGTTGGATAAGAAGCATACGATTTTTGGGAGGGCGATCGCTGGGTTGGAGGCGATCCACGCGATTGAGAACGCGAAGACGAATAAGACCGATAAGCCGTTTGAGGATATCAAGATCGTTAATATTGATGTTCAGTAGTAGCACTGTACGCTGTATGCTTGGTATGCGCTTTATACATATTCCTCAGGGTTATGATCACCGAGGTTGAATAGACCGCCCGAGTGGTGAATCTGTTTGGATGGGCCCTGGATATTCCACCTGGTTCTTCCAGTGAATTGTACGCATGCATTCCGCAGATCATGTATGTATCAAGGCATCACGCATCAAGGGTTCGGGCAGCCTGGTATCTCCATAGTCAGTCTAGACTGTTGTGGAAACGAGGTTCTGCGGAGAAACCCTCAGGGAACCAGCTATCATATGCATACTATATCACGGCCTGGATCCAGGGTTCTAGGGGTGTGAGTAGCGGTAGACAGACAGATGGATGGATAAGCGGTGCCACCACCCCCAATCCGCTGAAATGAACTTGAGAGTCAGGGCCCATGCTCCATAGTATGTATCTGTCGGACCCAATACTCAATGATATTCGCGTCTGAAATCAAATCTTAGCGAGTTATGTATGTACCCTCGAATGTGAGGTAAACAACAATCGCACTCATATCCCATCGATATCGATATCGACCGCGGTACCGATACGAGCCTCGCTCGTCCCACGTGTACACGGATACACTATCCGTATGGGCATACATAAAATGACAAAAAGCATATATTCAATATTGCGGGTACGGGTTACGGAAGGGGGTAGTGGGTTCCAGGCGGTTAGTTTAATGCGTATAATTCCAATCCTCGGGACCGGGATATATACTTAGTTTTAACGTTTTCGAATATTTGGAACCCTTCCACCATGTACACGTTCGTTTCTTTGTTTCCCGCATTTCCAACATGTATGCATGCGCCTCGGCACCGCACCAACAACCAAAGCGCATGGTACGTCAACTCCACACGCGTGCGCGCCCTCTAAGAATAATTCCGTCGTTCCCCGGTTCTAGCCTTCTAGCCTTCCAAATGCGCCAAAGGGGGGAAAGGAAGGGGACAGGCGCGTTCAGGGAAGTTAGACTTTTAACCTTCAGGGTATTATGAAATTCCCGTCGGAACTAACTGCCCTTTACCCCATCTCGCAAACGTCCGACCCCACCAGTGTGACACATCCCACTCCCACCTATGGACATGGATTCCGATCTCTATATTCCCTACCCCTTTAGGGTTGTAGCACCCGAAAAGTTAAACCCAAAACCGGTTCGTTCGTTTCATCAAGGGTACCACGGATCCGGCTCAGAACAATTCGGGAAGCTGTTGAAACACGCGTGTGGGAAGAGAGATGCGTCAGACGAGGGCGATCAAAGAGCATCTCGCACGTGTATATCGTGTATATCTCAGAGGATAGTGGGAAGGGGCCATACCACGGCGTATGGTTCGGAGAACGCGAGATTTGCAACGTATAAGTACACCGGGATCGAAGAAAAGTTGGGGGGTTGGTCAAGAGGGTGGAGGAAGGTGTTTACAGACCAACTGGATTGTCGAAAGATCAAGAAACGAGGAATTTGACCGAAGCGAAGCGAAAACAAGAGCGAGAGGAGGGGAGGGAGAGCGGGTAAGAACAAACACGAGGGCCGCTTATTTCAAGAGTCATACAATCGTTCGTCGACGTGCGAAAATACAAGTAAATCGCAGGTGGGATAGAGACCAGGCAGGCCGTAGTACGTACCAACTTGCGGAAGAAAACGAAGAAACAAGCTTTGCCATCACCTCCTGGTGTAGTGGCTGTTCTGAGGCACGGCCTGCGCCCACTGTTGTCCCCCTTGCTGTAGTGAGTTCTGGGGAGGGCCTTGACCACCCGGTGGTTGGGTGTATCCATAACCGGCGGGACCCATCATCGGTTGTCCAGTGTAAAGATCAGGTTGAGGTTGACCGGGGTAAGGTTGGTGAGTATACGTGTTCTGCGGCGTTTGGTGAGTCGGATGGGGATGGGTGTGGGATTGTGGCGGCGAGCCCATGTTCATCTGGGGTGGCGCGCCAGACCTTTGTCCAGGGATGTTCATCGGAGGAGGTGCAGGTGCGGGGATGGGTGCGTTGGGTGAGTGCGGGGACTGGGGTGGGGCAGCACGGTTGTTCGCGGCGGGATTGTTACTGGAAGGAGGGTTCGATTGCTGAGCCGCTCCAGAACCGCGTCTGCGGCGTTTGTTGGCCCTGTCCGACTCATCACGTTCAGCATCCTCGTCTTTCTGGCCACCAGAGCCAATAGTAAGACCACCGCTGACGTTTGTCTGGGCGGCAGTCGCCATTGGCTGCGGACCTGGAGCACCTGACCGACTGATGGTCGAGCCAACAGGCATCTGAGAAGGCAGCTGACCGTGCGGCGCGTTGAGACAGGCCTGGATCAGGTTCTTGCCCTCTGGTTGGGTGACAAGCGGTTGAAGCTTCGCGGTCGTGAATGTGTACACCAATCCAGTCTCAGATACGACGAGCAACAGTACTTGCGTTCCAGTCAGAGTCGAAAGTTCATAAGCCTGATAAAGCGCGTACACGACGCGTCAGTGCCCATAACTAGACATCAAGGTATGTTAAAGGCGCACCTTCTTCATGATACCAGCCTTGCGCTTCGAGAAAGTGATGTGCCTCCTGGACTTGTCTTGAATAAACTCGATCTTGATTTTTCTGCGACCGGCCTTCTTATCCTTAGGTCGACCTTCTTCCTCCTCGTCGTCGTCGCCACCGCTGTCGACGGCATCGTTGTCTTGGATGAAGGCGTTGTCGCCGACGGGAGGGAGGCCGTCGTTCCTGGGGTCGGGACGCTGACGCTTATTTTGTCCAGAAGAGGATGTGACGGGATCCGGCATGTTGCTATGGAGGACGAGAAAGGCAAGTCGGGCAAAGGTGTCCAAAGAAAGACGATGCGGCTCGGTGTCAGAAAAAAAAATAGGGAAAGGAAATCCACGGGGGTGAGTATTCTTATATATCCGCTGAGACTAGAGCGGCGTGGCAGGGAGGAGGAGGAGAGGGAGGGGGCGGAGGACGGGGGAAGGGAGGAGGGACCGCGGGCAAAGGAGACGAGAGGACGATGGGATGGCGTGGGCGAGCTTTCTGGAACGGGAAACTGTTCCTTGTTGGGAGACGACGACCAAGTTGGGCGAAAAAAGAACAGGCGATCTATATAAGTAAGCAAGCCATCTCTCAAGGTCACATCTCTTATATCCTTTTATGGAAAATCCCATCATTTTTCATTCTCCGACCCAATTCATGGTGCAAATTATTTTATTGATTCGCTCTGACTTTTTATCGCTCTCCCAATTCTACGCTCTCCTCCTCCACCTTTGCGTTTCCCCTCTGCCCAACGATCCCGACCTTGGCCATGGACACCACTCCGATCAAACACGCTGCGAGGGAAAGGGGGTGAGCGGGTGGGTCGAACCGAAGTGGCGAAAGAAAGGCAAAGGGACGATTAGTCATCTGCCAAATTTAGAATAACACATGCCGTAATCAATCGTGACCAGCTTCCCAGCCTTTCCCCGTTAAGGACGAATGGGGGATACGAGGGGGAACCGCCACGACAGAACGAACAAAAGAGCCCGTAGAATCCCAAACAGGAAGCAAGATACGTCAACACTTACCCAAGAGACCAAACCCAAAAGCCCCCCAACTTGCGTCCTGATACGCGTGCAACTGCGCGACCCGTGGTGCTGCAGCTGACCCGGACACGTCCAAATCCACCCCCAGTGATCGTGAATCCCTCTCCAGAACGGTGGTGTAGATGATCGTCGTTATCGCAAGCCCGAATGCGGTTCCCAACTGTCCAAACAGAGTTAGCGTCCCTTGTCCGGGCTCGTATTAGAGTGCAGGCTCCTCGGAATCAAAATGCCCACGGGACCAAACGAGGGAATGTCATCAGCATGGCACCGGATGAACTGCCCAAGCGTCTCTCGCCGATCGACATCAGCCTCGCGTCCGATGCTTCCCCCCCTCGGACAAAGAGGTCATCCAAGCGCCGTCACGACAAGGCAAGGAGACTAAATAGGAAGGGGAAAGTGGTCCAAGGTGAATCCATACACTACTCACCTGAGTCATAACGGTGAAAAGCGCCCCCGCCACACTCTGTTCATGAGGAAGAGCACACCTGGCGATGAACAGCGCGCCACTCGAGTACACAAAGTCCGCCCCAAATACGACCATTATCGCACTAGGGAAACCGTAGGACCAGTAGGACTGGTCGTCCTTGACGAGCGAGAAGAACATGTTGCTAAACGCTGTGAGAAGCGTGCCGATACCTGTGGACGCTCGCACGTTTAACTCCGCCACGACCTCAAAGGCGAATGGCAACCGGCGACCGCCCACACTCACCGATTAGGTATACGACAGGGACCCTTCCCACCAATAAAGCGATTAAGATGTTGCATGCGATACCTATCACGAAGCTAGGCAATAGCCGAACCATCGTGAGCACCGGAGAAAGGCGAAGATAGTTCTGATAGAACAACTATGTACGCCGCGCAATACTCGTCAGTACAACCAATCACATAACTGGGCACGCCTAGGTCACAGTTACTCTTACCTGAACCTATTGTCCACAGTAGTTCAATCCAACGCATGTCGTCTCTCGTTCAGTTGCAGAATGAAGGAATCATAGGAGGTCTACGCACCCAAAAGTTGTTGGACAAGAATGAACACCAGGTCCACAGTACTATCATGAGAATCGCCAGGAACCGCCCATTTGCGCGGAACCACAAGTCGCCTGGAATCAACGGAGGGGGTTGCCACCAGGCCGTCGACGATCCTTTTGCGTGCGCCCTCGATAGATACGCGTTCCAAAAGAAGAAGAACAGAGTTAAGATGATACCGGCCACAAGACACCCGATGATGTCTGCAGTATAAATGAAAACAGCAAGAAATTAACGTCAGCGAGTCAGCCTTCGGCGCGCGGAGGATTCCCAAATTGTGCGGATCCGTTGACGAAGTAGGGACGACATTGATAACTTACAAGGAGTGCGCCAGCCTCGAGGAGCGATCGCGCCATCGCTCAGCACGAATATGATGAGCACCAGTCCGCACGTTATCGACACGGAACCTAACCAATCCACCCGCCTATCTTTCTCCCCGGACGGTTGGTCGGGGTCCACGGTCAGCGCACCTCCGACGGCGATCAAAGCTGCGATTCCTGCCGAACAGTAGAATACGGATCGCCAAGTTTTGCTGTGCAAGGACGTGTTCTGCATCAACCACATCTCCATCTCTATTCAACCGTTGGGGGACTCACCCGGTCAATTCGACAAGGACAGCACTTATTGTCGTTCCAAATACGGAACCTGTTTTTCCCACGAGAGATGAGTCAAGCACGCTTGGGCCCAGAATCCGTAGACGCCCTCACCGATCGGCGCCCCTGCTCCGAAAGCGGCAAAAGCAGTTGATCGAGCCTGAGAAGGAGGGAAGGCCGTTGCCAGAATTCCCATCTTGGTATTTCCAGAAGAAAAAAAACGTCAGCGACTTAATTTCTCTTTCGTTCGCTGAATTGGAAAAGACGCACCGCCGCGGGGACGATCGCAGCTCCGCCGATTCCTTGGAGCGCACGCAGCACATTCAGCGTGACGTCGTCTGTGACGTGACGGTTGGGTCAAAGAAGGGAAGCGTTGGGTTCAGAGAGAAAAACGTCAACTGACCTTTGGCAAACGCGCAGCCAAGAGCGAACGCGGCAAGCCAGATTGCTCCACCCACGAACGTCTTCTTCCTTCCGTATACATCGGCAAGTCTGCCGATGAGAAGCAGCAAGCATCCCTAACGCGCGAGGAATCAACAAAAGGCACTTGGGGGTCAGGCCATTCGAAAGGCGTGCGTACCGCTGTGAGGGAATATGAAGAGACGATCCACTGCAATTTCTCTTCCTTGATCCCCAACTCCGCTCCGATGGTTGGAAGGGCGATAGAAACGGATGTGCCGTTCGCAGTCTGAACCCCAGAGGAAAGTCAACACCGCGAGCACACACTCCCGTTCGAAAAACACGCCCCACTCACGTTGATCATCATAGCACCAGCGCACGAAAGCACCAAAAATACACCCCGCACCGTACTCCGGTTGCCCTCGGAATGCGACCCCGGAGCACTCACATTGCTGTACACGCTGTACGAGCTTTTCGTGTCGCTGCTCTTCTTAGCGGGATCCCGATCGTTTGGTGGGGGTGACACGAACGGATCTCCGACTCCAAGCGTCGGCGAGCACATTTCCCTCGCAGGCAAAATAGTTTCCATGGGGTCTTTGCGCATTTCGATAAACGACGCTTCCATATAACTCTTCTGTGTGTTCGCCGTCGTCGGTCTCTTATCCAGCATGAGCTGGTCATAGGACGCCCCAAATGTCAGCTCGGTCCATACTCCGGAATTCGCGTTAGAGGTGTTCGAGTCCCGAGAAGGGGGTCGAAGACGCGGCGGTCTTGGAGGGCGAAGGTGAGCGGGGGGTAAGGAAAGAGGTTGTGTGGTTGTAGATGTCGGAGGAGGAGGTAGTGAGTTTGACATGGGGGGTATTTGAGGGGGACAGGGGGAAACAGCGAAGATGAAGAGAGAGGGACTATCAAAACGTCTCTTCACTGGGACGCGACTCGGGGAGGGAGGGCGATTCACATGACGTGGACACTCCGAAGCTAAAATATCTCGGAAAGGCCGCCTTGGTCCCTTCCCATCTTCATATCCGCTCGTTCCCGGAGCTCTTATTCCACTGGTCCGTATACTGTAGTCGAGGTGATACTGTAGCCTCACTGCGTCCGGTCAGATCGCCACTGGGAGTGGGTTCCGCTCTTTACAATCACAACCCGGCGTTGATCCCGTCGCGATTAAAACCCGGAGCTCGAGCGTTTCATTTCCGGGTCCAGAGGGAGAATAGAAGGGTCAATGCCATCATATATGGACTTATCGAGTACCTGAGAGATGCCGCATGTGGCGTAGAACCAGTGAGTGGGACGGACGCAATTCCGGGTCAAAGAAGGAGCTGTCCGTCGGCAGAAGCTCTGAGCTGGTGAAGCAAGAAAGAGGATCGCATTCAGGCGTATAGCCACCGAAGAGTGATCGGGAAGATCGGTCATGCCACAAATCAACTTCTCACTCAGGCTCACGTAGAGGATCTTCAAACCGGGTATTTTTCATACACATCTGGAAAGACCATCCGACGAGGAAAACAAATCCAAAAGTAAAAAAAGAAAAGAAAAGATCACATGAAAGCGACGAGAAAACAAATAGACTAATCAAAACGCGAGGCGGGTTTCAAGGTTGGCCAGTGTCAAGGACACATCCGGGGCTCTTTCTCTTTCTTTTGACATTCGATATTCTCTCCCAACCACACACACGGTTCCACAACCCTCTGAGAGGGAAGGGACAAAGGGCCGGCCCGAAGGATGCCCCAGTGATACACTCAGTGTCTTATGAGACCCCGAGGATCGACAGTGCCGCGAGGATACGGTCTTCAAATCCCAGTTCCGTCGTTTCCTTCTTTGTTCGGGTTTCCTCCAAAACGTTCCTAACGTCCTTTGCGCTCCTTCTCGGCCATCGATCCCGACCTGACGTCGTCGCAAGCGCCTCGGATAGGTACTGGGCTGTGTCGTCATCTGCGGAGAGGGTAACCAAGCGAGGGGGGCGTTGAAAAAAGGGGAGAAAATAGGGTAATCAACCCAAGGAAAAGGGGAGGGAACCGAACACGCAAGACCAAAAGTGAGCATGGAGAGAGTGAGCAGAACACCGTCTTGAGGAATTCTCGACGCACCACTCGGTTCCCACGTTTCCAACTCCTTCTCAATATGCAAGTCCTCACACTCGTCGTCCCGACACACTCCTCCACCGGGTATCTCAAACTGACAGATCCGCCTATCCAGATCGACGTTCTTGAAAAGGGTGGTCATCTTCAAAGATCTCAACAAGTCGCCTGGCACTGTGGCGTCCTTGGAATCGACCGACGCCGAGCCACTGGCAGAATTACTGCTAAAAGATCCAGAGGGCGTCAATATCGAGGATCCATCCGAACTGCTGGCCGTGGACTCGTTTGAAAAGCCACTGGGGTCTGTGAGCTGTAAGTGCCAACGAGAGAAAGGGTACGACTGAAGAGGAGATCGATATCTGGACCACCTCTCACTGGCCCCAGATGGGACCGTCTGTTCACCGACAAAGTCTTCAGTTGATTTCACACCTGGGTCCGTCACCGCTCCTGGCTTCGGTTCAGTCGCGTTTTCCTGTGGAAGAGACTTAGCGAACAAAATGCGACCAAGAGCCTCGCATCAAGCAAGAAAAGCATCCACGCACCTGAGCCGACGACGGACCACCATTGAGGTCAGGAACCGTGTCGTCGACTTCCCGGGCGAGTACACTGGACCCAACAGCGCCGTCATGCTCTGCATGTGGTTCGGGCGGCTCGATAAGCTAAAGAAGAAGGACGGAAAAGGAAAAGGAAGAAAGGCAGAAAAAGAAGGGAAGTCACATCAGGGCCGATCCAATAATGCAGATTGCGCAAAAGTCCTTGCCGGTTCTTGCCGCTGAGGTTCTAAAGTAGCGTCTGTTTGTCGCGTGAACGATGGAGGGGGTCAGATGGGGTGGTTAGTGACGCAAGGGGAACAGGAGAACGGGAGTACCCATGCCAAGATATAGACTCTGAAAAAGGAACTCGCCTTTATCATCTCTCGATGCGGTAAGGGTGTCTATCAGAGGCGACGCATCGTCAACCGTCTCCACTGTGGTACCGGTTATTGGTATGGTTGAGTCGGGCTGGTGGCTGGAAGGGCGCAACGTACGTGTCTCGATTGCTCCAGCTTCCTCCATAACAACGTCGGGGGGAGGAGAGGCGGTGTCCTCTTCCTGGAGTACGGGTGTGGAAGGAGTTGGCTCGGGGGTCGCGACGGTGGGCACGCTCGGTGTTGGGCTCTGTCCTGGCGCATTTCGTGCAGTAATCTATGACCACCCGATGAGAGTCACGTAATGAACCCATAAATGGACACCCACAAGTTTCCGGAGCCTCAGTTGTTCCTTCTGAGCGATCATCTCCCTCATCCTCTTGATCTCTAACTCCTTCTCAAACAAGCTCGCACCAGGCAACGAATTGCCACCTGTCGGTGGTGGGGTGTTCGTCGCGCTGAATGGTCCGTTGGTTATGAAGTGTGAGTTGAATGAGCCGTGTCGACTAGGGGGAAGGGACAGAGACTGAGGCAGTGCGTCCGTGTCTTCTGAGTATTCCTCATCCTCGCTGTCGCTCAGGTCGATGACACAACGGCGCGCGCTTGTGATGCCGGCAAATCCGCCTGTCTTCCGCTTCGCATACGAGGGATACGTTTGCGATTGTCCGTTCGGGAATGACGGGTAGTACTCGTTTGTATGAGATCTCTCCGCGTCAACGAAATCTGCAGCAACAGGCCGCTTAGTGCCTCGACGTTGTGGGACGACGCTGGAGTCAGGGAGTAACGGAGTCGATTCACCACTGGAGAGCGGTCCTGTTGGAGTCCCGGTAGAATTGGGGGTATGGGGGGGTAGGATGGACGTGGATGGCGCGCTCGTTGGAACGGATGTAGGAGAAGGCTTAACAACAGAGGCGCTCGACTCCTCAGAAGGCCAGGTACCGCCGAGACCAGGGATTTCATCGACGTCCATTCCATCAGATTCGGCCTTTGTAGGTGGTGGCGGAGATCCCGGAGGCCCTTGAATAGTCGTAGGCTGGGTTGGTCCAATACTGTTCAAGAAATCGTCCACAGTTGCTGCTGGGGTAGTATCGGCGGTTGCCATCTCGATGTCTTTGAATGGTGTGGTAGCGGACGAAGCGTTGGTTGACTGAGGGGACGGCGTACGCAGTGCTGGAGTCTGGAGTCGTTTGCCCTTCCGCGACGCGATGACAGCCTTACGAGCAAGTAGCTCACGACGACGTTGCTTTTCGATGTCGAGTAGACTGGGGCTGCCAGAAACAGATATCGTGGGGGTGGCGGATGACGAACCGGAGGGAGTGTCGGCTGGCTTGTCTGTCGTGGGCTGAATCGTCTGTTGTTGCACGTGTGAGCCGGAGTCAACGCTATCCAGGTTCCCCACAGGCTTCTCAATCTTAAAGAGCGACTCGAGGAACTCTGGAGAATACTGTGGGATTCCAGCAGTATCGAAGTCCACCGGTAATCTCAACCTGAGCTCAGTGAAGGTAAAATAAATCAACTCCCTGCTCAAGCCGCATTGGGCAAGATACTCCGGCGGTACACCCACACCGAGCAAGTCGAGGATGATCCTCTTCGAAAGGTCGTATTCTTCCTGCGTCACTTTGGCCTATGTAAGCAAGGGGGTTCGGATGGGATGAAAAGTTGACGAACGCGAGAGGCCAGGTCTAACGTGATTTGCGTCAACCACATAGTGAGGCACGGACAAGCCTGGGATTTCAGGGGTGCTTCTAGTGGGGATGGGAGGTGGGGGTGCTGAGATATCCATGGCGATGATGGGAGATGTGAGTTCCGGTTTCACAACAGGTACTTCGGTTGAGACTTTCACGTCCCTCGCTATCGTGGGAGTTGGGGGCTTCGCGGGGGTGATGGGGCGTGAAGGGTGGAATGGTCTGGCTGTAGGGTTAAGGGGGGGATCTAGTTGTTTCGCAGGAACAGTCGGAGTAGGTTCGGAGTCGCTGATTTCACCTTCTTCTC
>Ga0307511_10001273_pt1 | contig 26715 bp, 27 predicted proteins | sample 13_EM_MG_FD_200266 | JGI IMG/M metagenome (GOLD analysis project Ga0307511, IMG submission 200266) | Populus trichocarpa ectomycorrhiza microbial communities from riparian zone in the Pacific Northwest, United States - 13_EM | ecosystem: Host-associated > Plants > Roots > Unclassified | place...
TTTTGACCACAAAAAAAAAAAAAAAAAAAGCTAATACTTGCAAGCACAGAAAGAAATTAGTGACTGGCAGTGATCATGCTAATGTGCAATATGTTAAAGACACTATGGCACTTCAAGAGGATGAGAGTAACCTCATGCACCCTGACCTTGCAGCAGCTACAAGACAAAAACCTGACTCAGCAGTATGTAGAATGTGTGGAAAAAGATAACTTGTATAAAGAGATACAAGAGAACAAGAGATAGGGAAACAATCCTCACCATCCAATACAAGGACAAGTTCTTATACATCCTCAAAAAAGCAATATGCAAGTTGCTAATCCCAACAGGACTCAAAATCAGATGTAGGTCAGTACACGAACACCTCCTTCAACTAGTCCATGCTTATACAGGACATGGAGGACTAGACAGAACATACCAACACCTAACCAGCAAATATTACTAGCAGAACTTCTACAGTAATACCTAAGATTATGTCAGGAGCTGTGAAATTTGTCAATCTACAAAAGGGTCCACCCAATTGTCAATTAGGTACTTGACACCACTGAATATACTAACTCAACCATGGGAAAATATTATGATGGATTTTCTTAGTATGGAACCTGTCACTATTCCCTGTTCTGAATTAATTCCTGCTTATCATAAGTTGAAAGGAGAAGGATCTCATAATATTTCTTTTGATAAGCTGTTAGTCATTTCTTGTAGACATACAGATTTTACTTTCCTTATACCTTGCATTAAAGAACTTAATGCTAAGGATATTATTGATATTTTTGAAACATGGATTAAACCCACTGTTGGACTTCCTTATGAGATTATTACAGATCAAGATATTCTTTTTATGTCAGCACTATTTCAAGATTCTGTAAATTCAGTTGGAGTTAGGCATAAAGCCTCCTCTGCATATCACACACAAACTGATGGAGCATCAGAAAGAAAGAACAAGACTATTATTCCCATGTTTGATGCTAAGAAGTTGGAAGATAGTACAAATTGGGTACAGGCAGCACCTTCTGTTCAAATAGAGGTAAATACTGCTGTTAGTGGACCCAGAGGGAAATGTCCTTGGCATATCCTCTTAGGCTATGACTCAAAGCTAGAATCTACACCACTCCCTATACCAATACCCATCTTTCCCAACCCAGCCGAAAGATTCCATAAGGCTGCAGAAAACCTTACCAAAGCCAAGATCCAGGAAACACATTAAGCTAATAAAAAGAAAAGGGCATCCCCTGCCTATGCTGCAGGATCCCAAGTGATGCTATCAACAAAGAACCTTCCAGCCAGATGCAACTCCTCCAAACTATCCACTAAATAGATTGGACCTTTCAAAGTCACTAAAGAGTTAACATTTAGCCAAAATGTTGAAATTGACCTTTCAGAAAACCCTGCCCTCTCAAACATCAGTCCAGTCTTCCACACCTCCCTCATCAAACCCTATTTCCCAAACCCTATCAAATTTACAGGTAGAGAAAAAACCAAGCTAGGACCTGTTGATGAAAAAGTAAATATATATGAGGTAGAAAGAGTGATGGAATACAGAAGCCAACCAGGTACTGAACTCCCACAATACGAGGTCAGATGGAAGGGATATGACTTCCACCAAGATGAATGAGTAAATAACAAAGACATTGACCATTCACAGAAAAAACGATTTTTGGCTAAATGGGAACAAAGGTACTACTTACAGTAAAAGACCTGTTAACAAGAAAATTTGGCAAAATGGAAAAGGAAAGACCAGGGAAGAAACACTTAGAATGATTGCTGCAGAAAGAGATAGGATACTCAATCCCCCTATTACCTCTCATGCTACTGTTGTCGAACCCCCTGTTAAGAAACTTTTTTACATTGATAACACCTTTAGTTATGATCATGTCAAGAAAGCTTATGTCATGCACTAAGAAGATGGATTTCACTTTTAAGTAAGGAGGAATGTAAGGAATTGATATTCTCAGTATACTGATCTATCACCACCTTACAACTTACCCTGAACCAACATCTACTATGTAATTTCTTACTAAGTTATACTAACCTGCCTAGTTAATTATGTTGAGAGAATCATATGTAATTCCTTTATTTTCACATGTCAATTATGAGTCACCTATGACTCAATAATTTCCCATGACTCATATATGACTCTAAAGTTATGACTTACTTAATAAGTCAGAGATGGATTTCAAATCATGTCTGACTCACTACTGTGACACAGCCACAATAGTGAGTCATAGCTAGTCTTGGCATATAATACTTAAGGGCTACAGGTCTGCACTTAGGAAGGGGATCAGACTTGAAGAAGACAAATACAGAATAGTTACATACAACAAATATAAGAGTTCCACTAGTTAATTCTAGTCCCATGAGGACTCTTACTCAGAACTTAGTAATTCAATACTAGAAATCAAAAACTTATCCTTTAAAGTACTTAGTAGTTCTGGAATATTACTTTAGGGTAATATTCCACCCTAAATACTAAAGGCCCCCATTTACAATGACAATCCAAGCCTGTGATTTCGGTTTGTTTCACAGTTTCGAGGGGATGTTGCTAACGGACATTAACAATAGCCATAATTTCTTGTCACTAGAGAAATAGATAAGTAATATTTTATCCGATATTAGGATAACTGGAATGCGAGTAGAACCGACTGGGAGGGTTCTCTAGCTGACCCTCTAAGTCCTTAGTAAAGTTGCTTGATTTAAATAACACCTAAACACTCGTGCATATAACTGGGTTTGCCACCACCAATCTCCAGTATGCATGTCTGTATATATATGGTTATCATCGCCATCAAATTCCCGAACTGGCTCATATACCAAGCATTCGGAAAATATCCTCTGCCATAAAATATAATCTAGAGTGCTCTGAATGTCCCTGTAATAGAAGCCATACCGTTGCTAAAGATAGCAATTACCTGTTCTGCAATGCTATATAGGAAAATCGACTGGGTCCTTCATCTTATTCTGCCAAGTGAGCCCCGACTTGGAGTTGATGCTTGCTGTGTCTACCAGGTCGGTAGGGAGTAGGTTGTGTTTAAAGAAATCATCTATTTGTTTTAGTATGGTCTTACTTTGATGAAAGAATCGTGCCAGCTTGTATTCTTTCACATTTGCAAAAGGTGCAAGTGCAGCAAATTGCTAGCTTCTGACGTGCTTGAAAATGTAATGTTTGATGACTTTGCCAGCTGTATATTGCGGTGGTAGACTCTCAAGGCATGAGCGAGGTTCTTTTGTTGGCGACGTGGGCTCCTGCCAGTTGGCACCTGCAACAGTTGTTCTGATGGACCCCTTGGGGCATTTAAGAAATAGTAGAACCACTAAACTGACAGTGCAATAGCGCTTTTACGCTGTTACAAGAGATGGCTCATGGACGTCTATAGCAGACTTATGTGAGTGACCAGCAACTGGATGGTTGGGGTGCTCAGCTCACAGGTGTCGACCTTAATATCCAGCAGATTGGAATACCAAATAATAATACTGACACTGCATTTGATATAGCTGTTAGTTGTTGCATGGAAGTCCTACTTGGAGTGGACACCAACGGTCTGCTGTAGGATTAAGTAGAGATATCCCCTAGTCCTTTTCTGTATGTGTAGAAAGGGTTCCACTTCCGGTGACCACCTGCAATGCATACAAGCACTCTAGGTTTACGGAAATGTCCCAACCTAAGAGAGCTCGGGTTGTATTGTGATAGTCTGCTTATATTGGAATAATATATTGGAACCCACCCAGCGATGCCATGTAAGTTAAACCGTTCAAAGGCACACAGTATATTAACTGTGACTGGTATAACCTATTGTGGAAGCTACAGTATCAAGAGTGGCTGGCTATATACAATGCTTGTCGTACCAAGCCTTGTTGCCCCTAGTCTAGTTGGCAACATTATGCTTGTTCTGCACTAGCTCCGGTGGCTGCGGCAATGTTAACCTGACTAGAAGTTACTGGACCATGCATGGCTGATATCAGATTGCCTTCAGCTTACCGGACTTTGAACTAGACTACTATCTTTATCTAGTCTGGTTGGGATGTCTTTGTCCATCTATTAGCTTCAGTTGCTCTCAACATGACCCAGCATTGGTCCATACCTACTTAGTAGGTGCTATCAGACTGCCAACGGCCAGGCATGGATCCTCAGCATGCTAGTCTAGCTCCCGACACACATGTAGGCCAATGTCGCCGAGGTTGTAATCAGACTGGGATAGCGTAGTTATATCACTCCTGAGTACCAACCCCCCAATACCAGAACTAGGCCAGGAATGGCTACCTCCAGCAGGTCCCTTTTAGGGCGAACCAGACAAAATGTAGTCCTGCACACACATGGGCTTTTTACTGCCTGTAGTCGGTAGCCGTTACTAGATTATGAACAGCTAACTTAGGGTCGTTTGAGTACACTAGGGTACTCTGGATCTCTTTCAAGCTATCAGCGCAACAGGAGTAAGAATGTGATACACAAACCAAGAAACCTTGTTCCATGCTGCACACCAGTGAACTTATCATGACGTAAGGTCTGTGCTGGACAATGCTAGACCATGAATGTCTAACCTCAGCTGGTCACACACCAATATGATGTGAGGGAGTTCATTTCGTGAAGCCCTTTGTGGCACCTGAAATGCATACTATACTATGGAGAACCCCTAGTGATTCAGAATTCTCTGGGTAACCCAGAGAGGCCTGGTGTAGGTCCAAAGAATGCTATATAGAACTGAGAGATGGCTAGAATGACTAGCAAACTCCTCGAATGCCCTCTAAATGGACTTGGATAGCCAGCAAGGACTCAAGGCTGGCCAGTAACAGCCTCGAGGTAATTTTGTAAGGGACTATGAAATTGTGAATAAGCGCTCATGAAAGGCTCACAGATGCCTCTCAAGGACCAGCCAGGGATTCTGAGGCCTAGCAGGAACTAGGAGTTCAGAGGTGTATTGTGGTAGTCTTCCATCACATACTTCTATACCATGAGGGCAAATAAACAAACAATGTCTCGAAGCCTATGTAAGGGCCATTGGAACTCCAAGTGTAATCTCTTTGCTATTCACTCATCTTACTGGTCTCTCGAATCCGATACAATACTACAACCGAGTATGGGTACCATGTGAGATTGTGACTGTCCAGCTGCATACCGATGGTGTATCTAGATTAATCTTCTCTTTGCAAGATACCGACACCCACCACCGACGTGCTAGTAAACTGCGCTAAGCACATATAGTACCTTAATGCAGGACATGCATTGTATGTGCATACGATAAACCTAGACAGCCAAGCTATATGGCTAGTGCGGTAGCCACAGGCAATAGCAATGATGATGGTGATGGTCTAGTGAAGCAGGCAGCCGACAACGTAGGCTTCCATAATGAAGGAGTCCTAAGGAGCCTATGTACCCTATGGTGAAAGTAGGTTCAGTAGCGTATTCAAAATTACTCCTGCTATGGGCATGAGGAATCCGGGATAACCAAGTTGGATTTGTTCTGTGAGTGAGCCATGGGATAGCCAATAATGGGTCACTGCGGTCAACTAGAATACTAGATTCAGGCAACTAGTAGGCATGTCAGGACTCTCTATGATGATGTCACCAAGAAGGCAAGGAATGGCCCCCAATTCTTAAGGAGTGCCATCTGGCAAGCCCGAGCTTCATATTGAGTTACCCATAACGGGGAACTGGCTAACATAGAGCCGGCCAAGTAGCCACTACCAGACATTGTGGAACTGGACCAGCCTTTGGCTGGACCCTTATATATACTCAGAAATATGAAGTCGAAAGGAGGTGCGATCTTACAGGGTGCCACTGGGGAGTCAAATAAGGAGAAGGCAAGAATTGCAGTAGGCAATAAGGAATAGCGCTATATGGAGTGGGACATGTAAGGGACATTGTAGAACAATAAGTGTCCCATGTTTTAATACATATAAATAAAGTAAAATTTAAAAAACCCTCTTTATTTATAATTTAGTTTTTTAAACAATGGGAAGTTAAGATATTGGGTTTATTCTCATACATCCCTTATGTAAAAGTTGCAATATGGCAAAATAAATTACGAAGAGAGTTATTAACGAACAGAACTAGACTATGAACTTCTTTCCATAGATCGTTAGGTCTGGGCTCAGCGTGCCCTCAGGGTCGAGTTGCACTAGTGAAACATGGAAGCTTGTGTTCCAAATAGGGAGATAGTCTACAATATAATATTCAAGAACCGCACTTGGTATCAACTAGGCCACAATGGAAGGTAAGTGTACTGCACAAGCATCTATTATGAATGGAAGGGCTGCATTAGTTACCTTGTGGTCCATAGATAGATCCAGACTATCCAAATGCAGAGCCTGTAGTAAAGAAATAATATACCAAGTTGTAACAAAGATCCATAATACTCCTGTTGCATACTGTATACCACTGGACTATGAAAGAGTTAAGCAGGCTCCGTATATAACAGTAGTCAATAATTTGTTAACACTCATAATTTTCCCTACTTTTCTCCTTACAGTTCCTTACAACCCAGTCCTTGATTATTACTGCAGAGAAATATAGTTAGAGGGCGAGGACCTTAAGGTTCCTTACCAATCAGAGCTATTGTAGGTGAGTCAATACAAGATCCTCATTGGTTCGGTATGTGCTAACAGGGGATAGTGTTAGACCTGAGAATACTGCAAGGGTGCCTGGCCAATAATGGGAAGGAGCCGACTGTGAAAAAGCTGTCGACAGGGTGGGATTCTCTGATCCGGCGGTCCCCGCATTGTTGTATACACTGTAGCGTGGCCCAGTATATAGAGGTATTCAAAACTGGCACTGTTTTTTTACTGAGCAGGTGGGTAATGAAAGGTGGACTGAGTCCTGGAACTGGGCTGCGGGACAACCATCCATGGCCCCACGTAGTCAGTTAGAATACACTAGAGATGAGATCTGGCATAGAGTGCGGACGCTTTGCGATGGTATTGCCAAAAAGGTATGCAATAGCAAACAAAATATGTGGGACACAGTTCAAATGACTCAGGCTGCACATTGGGCGACAGACCCAGGGGGGCCGCAGGCAATAGAGTTACAGAGGTAGCCACTACCAGATGCTCGGGAGTTAGGGCAGCCCACTACAGCGCCCTGCTACATGCTACAAAACCTGAGGGGCAGGGCTAGTGCAGCCTTGATAAATGCCATGAATGAATCCAATGCACAATAAGCATGGAACGCCACTCACGAGGCTAGGGCGGCCCCGAATGCCCCCGCCCACCTCCTGGCTCCCAATATTCCTGCCTCAGTTCTTCCGTGTCTGGCTCCAGGTCCTCTCCCTGTACCTCCCCCGATTCCTCCTCATCGGCTTGCCAGTCACCCTCCTCTTCCCCCTCATCCTCCTCCAGTTCCCCCTCGTCTGCTTCCCTGGTCCCCCTCATCTTGTCCCTCGTGCTGCTCCTATTCCCTCTGGTCCATTTCCTGGTCCCTCCCCCATTGGTCCATCTCCTACGGTACTCCCTCCTCCGTTTCCGGATCCCCCTCCTCCCGCCTTTCGTCCTTCGCCTGTTCCTCCTTGTGCGGCTCCAGGTCCTCCAGGTCCAGTCCTGGGACCCCTCTGTCCTAGAGGTTTGTGACTATTGGTACCTCCCCCTAGTCTGCCGGCAGATGACAGCAGTGGTAGACGGACCACATGTGGAGTGATAGTCTTGATTACATGCCGCTGAGCGGTGCCACAAGGAGGACACCTAACAACTAGCGTACCTTCTACCTCGGTTAGAGCCAACATAATTACGCTGGAGAAGCATACTCATAAGGTATTTCATGGTGGATAGATATTCAAAGCCACATCCTGGTTGGAGACACTGAAGATCCATCCCTATACGGTTACCGAACTCACCTTGCGCTACCAGCCGTTTTTCCCACGGGAGTTGGTGGTAGCATGAGAAATTGCCCAATAACATTTCTATAATAGACCCGGTATGTGGACCCTAGTGCGAGCAGGGGCCAATGCCAACTTTTGGTTGAGAACACGTATGTTTACCAACTACTTGTTTGGAAAACTAATGGATATCCAGCTTGAGTTAATGCCACCTGGGCTGGGAGCTGGGCAAGCTATACATAGGCTGGGTCCTTAGAATGGTAGCCCTAGTTTGGGTAGACGAGGAGGGGGGCCTGCACTAGTATGCGCAGCGGCATGGCACCTAAGTGCCGCAAGGGGTAGCAGTGGATATGTAGTAACCTTGGTCGGGGCTAGTGGAAAATCGGCAAGGGTTAGCTTAATGAATGAGCCAATAGTACTGTACAGCGATAGCGATGGCTAGGATAATGAGGAGGAGGACAAAGAGGAGGCGGATAGGGATAATGAAGAGGAGGGGGAGAAAGATGCATAAACTGTGATATGGTGAACATGTGGCGGTAATAGAGAATTTGGTCCATAGGTTTATTTTATTTATATTCATATTTTAATGCATGTATGTACCTAGATTGGTTATGGTTCTTTAGAATGCCTCATTTGCGACGGGATAGATCGTGGTAGGCAATGTCCAACCTCGGAGTGGCTGGAAATATGGTAGTGGTATCAATGAGACTAAACAATAAGTGGGTATTTCGACTGGAATGGGAGGTAAGCTAGCAAAAACATATTGGGACCATACCTATATCAATTGCCAGAGCGTAAGTATGATCCTGCAGAGATTAAAGCATGTGTAAACTATGCAGTGACTTTGATCAGGCTTAGACATACCAGGAATGTACATGGAAGGGCCATAGCTGTGCCATAGTAAGACTGCAATAATAAACATACAAGGACTGCATATATATACTGCAGTTTGACAATTACTAAGGCTGGAATGGATAAGAGACTCAGGCGTACTTTGACGGACCACAACTGTACTGATGTGAGACTTCTGAGATAGATTTACAATGCCCAAATATGTATACTATACTTGTACTATTGATAAAGCTCGAATGGGCAAGCAACTTGGACAGACACCCCGAATTCGGGGAGGCTCATCATAACTCCTCGTTACAGTTGCATATAAGTACTAAATATGTTAAAAAATTATACATTAAAAAAATACTTAGACTGACACACAGGGGCCACAAGTGAACCGACACGGGATAGCAAGGATGGCCCATAAAGGCTAGATATGTGTACTACACTTTGGCTGTTGATGAGGCTCAAATGGACAAGGGACTTGCACAGACACAGAAAAGCTACAAGTATTCGATTTGTAAAGTAAAAATATTGTGATTCTTGTTAGAATTGCCTCCTATAGGAGCACTGACAAGTACCTGACATCAGAACGACAGAGAATCAGACACAGATAGAGAAGACATTACCAAGGTCATACATCTACTAGAGAGGTACACGGTTAATGAGGTATTAGTGAGAAACAGAAGTATAAACTAGTTTTCTGGTCTACGTAGCGATAGAGTGACAGACGCTGCTAATGACATGGAATCGATTACACTCTTTCAAGATCCTCTTCCAGACCCTTAGCGGTCACACGTAATACTAGAGACTGTGTGGAGGAAGATGTAACTCAAGTTGACAGCAGATCTTGTTGGGAGCAATAAGATTGATGTATATGCATAGAGTTCAATGGTACGTGGATGTGACAGGATACTTATAGGACCCGTGTAGCTACGAAACGTCTAGGCAAGAACATGTACCCACCTTATATATTATGCGAAAAAGAAAGTGGCGAAGTATATAAATTAGACCAGAATTGATCACCTCAATATATTCGGGGCCATATCAGGTGGCTATTGACAAAGAACCTATTCACCTGAGAGGGAGCACAACTCAAAAGATGAATATCTCTTGGAGAATGGGTGCCAGATATTAAGGATCTCACTGTGATCAGGAATTCAGCTTTCGGTTTTGGGCAGTGGAAGTACTGTAATTCATCCATGATCAGTTTTATCATAGGGCAAAAAAGCTAGGAAACTTAAATAAGTACTTCATTACTAGGATCAGTGGCCCGTTCATGTGTCTTATTTGTATAGTGCGGTATCATGGCCATGAATACTACCAAAGTGGTGAATATGTGGCATCCGATGACTTTAACTACAAGAACTCGAACAGTAAGTGAAGGAAGCAATCTGGCAACGCAAGGAGGCTAACAATCTGAATAACGTACTATACGAGACTGCTGAAGAAGCGAAAATTCTGCCCCACGAGTACCCAAGAGAACTTCTTCAGTATGGCCTGACCTGACATTGTAAGGAAGTATCATCAATTTGGCCGACGGTTGCGGTGGGCACCGGAGAATCCCTGAGAGGTGGATAGGAGGCAATTAAAGGCCTATGTGGAGGAACTGCAGAAGGACCTTGCCAAGGCAGGGGCAGAACACTGGATCCCGGATTTCAAGAATGCAGAAGCCAATGCTACTGATAAAGACCCAAGTGACGATGAGATGGAGTGAACAAGGATTGATGCGGCTTCCATGAACACTGGAGAGGACCATGAGGATGTGCAGGAGGCTGTCAGGGGCCCTATGAGGGAAGAGGAGGAGGAGGAGGAGGAGGAGGATGACGACGAGGAGGAGAGTGGAAAAGAGAATGAGAAGGCAGGCAAAGGGAGTAGTAGTGAATAGGATCTCTCGTCTGTTTGGTTAGGGGTATAGAGAAGTCAGGTGGCCATAGAGGAGCAGGACGCCGATCACTGTAGGATATGATGGTTACACATTGGACTTGTATTGGTTTTTTTTTATTTTTTTTTTTACATTGACTTGGGTTGTTTGTTTGGGTCAGGAGGCAAGGTGGCCGGATATTTGGTTTTGGTATATTTTATATGTATTAGTCTTACCTGTGATTATGATTGAGATGGAATGTAGCTTACAGTTCCATCTTTTGCTTTTTTTTTGGCTGTATTATATTTTTGTTAAAAGAGCTTGTCCAGGTATGGTGGTGGTCTGGTCATAGGTAGATTCAGAGAGTATAGTACGGGCACAGCCTATAAGGAGCTAGCATGTAATGGGTGGCGGGGTTGCAGTGGGGACAACAAGGAAGTAGTGTCGGGGAAAGTGTAAGAACGTAGGAATATTAGACAATCAGATTGTAGAGAACTGGGACATAGCAAAGCATGCAGGAGACATCACGAAACGAATATCTAGATGTGTGATTGAGGTGCATACAATAGGAAGGGCCGGGCAGCAGTAGGAGAATGACCAGAATCCGTAAGAGGACAAGTGGGATCTATAGTAGGACGTGCAGGATCCGGAGAGTCGGTTAGGGCTCAGGGGCAACGACTTGGGAAGCTGACTGCACCGAGGAAAGTATACTAGGGGTGTCTCCGGGAGATGAGGTAGCAGATATATGTCGCTTAGATAAATCTTGCTAGAGGTAGGTCTCCTAAAGAAACTATGTGACATCTTGGGCCCAAAGACAGGCAATAGGACGTATGTCGCCTACAGACAGCCCCCCGGATATATATAGCTAGCAGACAGCCGCTGGATATAGGAGACCAGAGACACCCTACTGATGTTATAGCTCAGGTAAGAGACGTCTGCTAGAACGCGGTAACCAGCTTCCTACTATATCGCAAGACACTGCTAACGAAGTGGACTGATCACCCACCAGGCATGTGCGGATAAGTACGTCAATGACGGCGTTAAAGGAACTGGAATAGGGAAATGTGTACTGTTAGGATTGGCCTTATGCATGTTATCTCTTCGATATATTTCTGTTATGTTCTAAGAAGTGTCATTTATATGTTTCTATTCGTTATATTACAAGTTCAGCTCATATATGTCAGCCTGTGTGCATTGCGTTGCAACACAGCCTACCTTATCTATGTATGTCAGACTGCAACGTTCCTTATTGGGAAGTCACTTCCCAGTTAGGAAACTACTGACGACAAGTCTACTTTCCCTTGTTAGGAAGTCTCGTCCAGATCTGATAAATGGTTATCAGATCAAGGCTTCTATATAAGTCGACGCTTTTACATAGTTAATACAATAAGACCCAAGCGGTGTTCTAAGTCTTATATAGCTTTACTGTAATCGAGTCCGCTTCCCCACCTGAGTTATAACTTCATTTATACTTCCGCCCACTTATCTATTTTACTCTAGAAGTATTTACATTGTTTACAGCTCGCCTGTAACATTACACCGCTTGTCTATCACCAGCAACAGTCAGCAGCCAGTGTCCAAAACCTCTCATCAGCAAGTATAGTGGCACAACAAGCATTATATCAAAGCAATTCTACCACTCTCGACCAACTAGCAACGATGATTGGCCAACGGTTTGATGGTGTGGACAAAAACATAAACGTCCTCAACCAACAAGCGAACCGCCACCATGATGAGTTCCTAATTCGTTTCTGGAACATAGAAAGAAGATTAGCTACGGTAGAAGGAAACCCAGTAGCACCTCAACCACTATCCCCACCAGCCAACCTCTAGCAGCTCACACTACAAGCCACTCAAATGCAACCACCTCCTCCACCACCACCAGAAGCACAACAACCAGCACCTCCGCCACCACTATCTCCACAAAGACAGAACAATGATGATATGGTAGCAGGAAAAGCACCACTCCCCGGAAAATTCTCAGGAGACCGAGATCAACTTGAAGGCTGGATCCTTCAAATGGACGACTACTTTGTGGTTATAAAAATCCGGAACCCAACACAACAACTGTCCTTTATCAGCATGTGTCTTACAGTTACGGCCCTGGAATGGTGGAAAAATAAGAAGTCATCCTTCCATACCTAGGAAGAAGCTCGGGATTCCCTTTGATATTATTATGGGGACCACTATAAGCCTGAACGATGCTGCCACCAGCTTATGGAACTTCGACAAAGTAGCACGGTCCAGCACTACCTAACTGAGGTAGATAGACTCAACTCCTATGCAGCCATCCCTCATCGACAACTAATCAACATTCTGATCAATGGAATTAACCATAAGCTCCGAGAAACTATGGCACACTATGAACACTTCCGCTCTGCTCCAGCAGCATGGAGGGATAGACTAATCAAGATGGATATTACGAGCACCGAATTTCGAAGTAGGGACAAGGACCAGGGAAAGGATAAGAAAAGGGGGTACGATGGAAATAGGAAATTGGAGGACAGAATCTCCCTTCGTGGTGGATCAGCTCCATCAACTAACGAGAAAGCACCACGAGTCCCATCGCCAATTGTAAGAAAAAGAAGGCAAGAGGAACGATGTCTGAAATGTGGAAGGAAGGGACACTTCACAGCGGACTGCAGAACTGGGTATCAGGCCAAAACACCCCCCCCTGGGAAACTACAGAATGCCAACCAACAACCCGTCAGCAACAAGAGGCAACGCACTGATCAAGGACATCTCAAGATCACCGAGTTAGGATCAGAGGAATCGGGAAACGAATAAGGAGTGTGTCTCTTGCCGTCGCACGCACTCCAAGACATACTCCCCTTTTGACGGTCCGAATTACGATTGCTGGGGAAGAGGTTGATGTAGTGTTGGATACATGAGCTAGTATTGCGGTTAATGGAGAAAGAATTGCGAAGAATTTGGGGTGTAGGAAAAGAGCTAGGAAGATTAAGGTTCGACAAGGAGATGGATCAACTCTTGCTGGAGGAAAATATGTGGTAAATACAACGTTCAAGGTTTTTTCTGAGGGATCTCTTTTGGGTAGGTTTACATTAGACGCTGAGGTATTGGATATTGGGAAGCGGGATTTTATCTTAGGACTTTCTTGGTAAGAAGAACAGGGGTTTTGGGTGGATACACAGGCCAGGTGCCTAAGGAAGGATCTTTCAGGTTTGGTTATCCCTTGTTCTGTTCGATGGATTCCTTCTGTTTCGGTTTTGAATTTGGATCTCGAGCCCCTAGAAGATGGCGAGATATTATTAATTATTGATGCAAGCGAACAATACTCTCATTACGCACAATGCTTTTCGACGGAACAGGCAGCTAGACTCCCTGAACACAAGTCCTGGGACCACGAAATCCCTCTCCAAGATCCTAAAGCTAAGATACCTACCAGAGCTATCTATAAGACCACATGGGAAGAAGACGAAGCCCTCCAAACCTACCTCCGAGAAAACCTACCAACTGGTAAGGTTCGTCGATCACGCTCTGCTGCAGGCGCACCAATCCTCTTTGTCAATAAAAAAGATGGATCCATGAGGCTCTGCATTGACTATAGAGCTTTCAACCGTCTCACAATACCCAACAAATACCCCCTACCACTTATCAGTGAGCTACTTGACAAGACTCGGCAAGGTCAATGGTTCACCAGGTTAGACCTCAAAAACGGGTACAACCTTATTAGAATTGCAGGAGGAGACGAGTAGAAGACAGCCTTCTGTACCAAGAAGGGTTTATTCGAGTATACAGTTATGCCATTCAGAGTGACTAACGCCCCTGCCATATTTCACGAGATGATGGATACCATCTTCAAGGACATGGGGGGATGCATTTGGTGCCTCAACGATATCCTAATCTATGGAGGAGACTCGCAGGAGGAACACCAGCAGTTGGTAGAACAAGTTCTCTAACAATGCATCAAGCATGGTTTAGCAGTTAACCTCACTAAATCCGAATTCCATGTTCAAGAAACCCTCTTTCTAGGACACATCATCAATGGGCAACAAGTTCAAATAGACCCAACCAAACTCGAAGCCATATCCAAATGGCCTACCCCCACAAAGAAGAAAGAAGTCCAAGCCTTTCTAGGGTTCGCCAACTATTATCGACGATTTATTGCCAATTATAGTGGTAAAGCAAGACCACTAATTGACCTCACTCGAGATGTACCATTCTTATGGGGACAGGCTCAGCAACAATCGTTTGATGAACTCAAGCAACAATTCCTTTCCGCACCCGTCCTTACACAGTTCGATAGATGCCTCGAGACCATAATGGAAGCTGACGCCAGTAACCAAGCCATCTCGGGTATCCTATCCCAATATCAAATCGTCAATGGAGTTAAGCAACTACACCCTACGGAGTACCATTCTAAAACCCTCGATGCTACTCAATGCAACTGGCCAATACATGATAAGGAGCTGTTTGCTATTGTAGATAGTTTCCGTAAGTAGAGAGACTGGTTAGTTGGAGTAGCTGTGAATGTCTATACAGACCATCAAAGGTTACAATATTTCAATACGAAGCAGAAGCTCAACTCCCAACAAGCTTCCTGGTACCTCAAAATGTCCGAATTCATCTACCATATCCACTACCGACCTGGATCAAAGATTGGCAAGGCAGATGGCCTGTCCAGACGTTCAGGGTAAGAGATATCCGGTATGGAAGCCAGATTTTTTGACGAAGTACAATTGCTAGACCTGGAAGAAGACGATGCAGGAGAAAGAGAGGATGCGGATGACGGGGAATTAGAAGCAATCGATGTTGCAAGTTGGGAAAAGAAGAATGGACTATGGATAGTACCCGAAGAGCATAGGTTGGAAGTGCTAAGACAGCACCATGATAGTCAAGTGGCAGGACATTGGGGAAGATACAGAACTCAAGAACTAATCTTACGGAACTTCGTATGAAACAAATGGCAAGAGGATGTTGCGAGGTATGTAGCAGGATGTGCTAAGTGTCAAAAAGCAAAGGCAGATAGGCATAGCAGGCAAACAAAATTGGTACCAATACCAACTGGGGAATGCCCCTTGGAAGAAATTGCTATAGACTTTGTTGGAGAGTTCCCAGAATCCGAAGGCTTTAAGGCTATACTCGTCATGACCGACCGGTTCACCAAAGTTCAACACTATATACCGGCTAAGACTACATGGACTGCAGAAGATGTAGCCAATGTCTATATCACTGAGATACGGAGACTATATAGGCTACCAAGACATATTACCTTTGACCGCAGCCCTCAGTTTGCCAAACGATTCCTGCAAGAACTTAACAGGAAGCTCAATATATGCCTACGCCTCTCTACTGCCAACCACTCACAAAGTGATGGAGTCAGCAAGCGAGCCATCCAGACACTCAAACAATACCTCCGCATCTTCTGCCACGATAGACAAAAACGTTGAAAGACTTGCCTGGCACTTGCTGAGTTCGCCTACAATACAACAACCTATTCTACCCATCAATACTCCCCCTACCGTAGCCTATATGGCTGGGACCCTCGCACCATCCTCCTCGACAATGACTATGAACTCTCCTCCCCCGCTGCCGAAGAATGGCTGGATCGAATGACAACCGTCCACAACCAGATCCACCACACCCTCAAGCAAATCAACATCAAAAGAACTGCTATTGATATCGAAAAGGCACCCAAGTTTGCTGTTAACGACTGGGTCTTGGTCGACCGCCGCAACCTACAAGTAAAAGCTGGGAATAACCCCTCGCTTACGAATAAGTGGATAGGACCTTACAAAGTCATCGAGACTATAGGAACCCATGCTTATAGGTTGGAAGTACTAGAAGGCACCCGGGGGCATAACATCGTTCATGCAAGTCTCCTCAAACTATTCCGAACACGAGACGACCCCCAAGACATGGATGAGGATGAGGATAACGAGATATACGAGGTCGAGACTATCCTAAACTCCAGGAAATACACAGGAGTTGTCAAATACAGGATACTATGGAAGGGTTATGATGAATTGGGAGACCCTTGGGAAGAATTCGGGAGGTTGGATAATTGTCCTGAGACGCTCAAGGAGTATCCTGAGAAGTTCCCCAATAAGCCACGAGACGAACGAAACGTCTGAGGTTCAGACCTACGTCGAGATTAAATCTTATGAAATACATGTTACCTTTTATCCTTCCTACTTGTCCCCTTTTCCCACTGGGTTTTTTGGCAAGAGGTTTGGTTTTTAACGGCCATGGCATACATGTATAGAGTATACCGGTCTTGTGGAACTCCAGACACTGGGGATTGTAGGTATCTTAACAAAGTGTTAGTACCTTCCTACCAAAGTTACCTGAGCTATTACTAACACCTATCTAGTCATTCGGATAGTGTGTTCGGGCGAGGAGCCTCCCTCGAAACGGGGAGTAATGTTATGGCTGAGGTAAGAGACCTCCGCTAGAGCGTGGTAACCAGCTTCCTACTGTATCGCATGACACTGCTAACGAAGTGGACTGATCACCCACCAGGCATGTGCAGATAAGTGCGTCAATGACGGCGTTAAAGGAACTGGAATAGGGAAGTGTGTACTGTTAGGATTGGCCTCATGCATGTTATCTCTTCGATATATTTCTGTTATGTTCTAAGAAGTGTCATTTATATGTTTCTATTCGTTATATTTCAAGTTCAGCTCATATATGTCAGCCTGTGTGCATTGCTTTGCAACACAGCCTACCTTATCTATGTATGTCAGACTGCAATGTTCCTAATTGGGAAGTCACTTCCCAGTTAGGCAACTACTGACGACAAGTCTACTTTCTCTTGTTACTAAGTCTCGTACAGATCTGATAAAGGGTTATCAGATCAAGGCTTCTATATAAGTCGACGCTTTTACATAGGTAATACAATAAGACCTAAGCGGTGTTCTAAGTCTCATATAGCTTTACTCTAATCGAGTCCGCTTCTACACCGGAGTTATAACTTCGTTTATACTTCCGCCCACTTATCTATTATACTTTCCGTGTATTTACGTTGTTTACACCTCGCCTATAACAACTGACATATGTTGCCAAGAGGCATCCCAGAGGACGTATGACTCCAGGAGAAAGCCTGCGAGAGGAATATCGCCCAGAGACAGCTACTGAACACATGTCTCTGGGAGACAGTCGACTAGACGTAAGGCTCTGACAGTCAGCCTGACGGAAGAAGGACTTCCCACGTAAAGCTGTGGGATGTCAGCATCCCCAAGTGTCACATTGCCTCCAGTGGCGTCTGAGGCCTCTGACGCCCCAGAGACAAACTAAAGATATTCCTGATGAGGTTGTGTACAAAAAAGATGTAGAACTATATATATACAATTGCCATATCTGCCAACAAGTAATACAAATATGCCACATACTATAGGGCACTCTAAAACCTCTGGAGATCCTCAATCAAGGATTATCATATCTAATAATGAATTTTATAACTAAATTTCTAGAGGACTTGAGTTTTAATACAATACTGATAGTAGCTGACTATATAATGAAAATAATATACTTTGTACTTTATCAAAACATGTATTTTACCCAAGACCTAAGCATACTTTATATAAACAATATTTTTTGCTACCACTATATCCCAAGGTCAATTATCTTTCACTATAGACCACTATTTATTTCTAAATTCTTGAAGGCCTTCTGCAAACTGCTAGTAATTAAGGTATACTACTTAAACGTATACTGCCTACAAACTGATTGCCTATCTGAGAAAATGAATACCATTATGGAATTGTAACTATACACTTATATCAACTTGAACTACTAGTAAAATAACTGGGTATCTCTAATGGGCACTTGTAAGTTTGCAGTAAAAAACTACTTCTCAAAGTCTCAAAAAACCTTCTCCTTTCTGATCAATTGTAGCTGGCATCTTTAGTTTATAGATTCTCTAGTATTACTTTGTAAGACTAGGCCAATTGCCTCTACTAATATCTTTGTCCTCTCAATTACCTAAGTATATTCCATATCAAAAGTCAAGGTACAATATAAACAAAAATATTAGATAGCATATACTAACAGATCTAGATTGCCAGCCTCTTGATACTAACTAAAGAACTAAGTATAGGTGTCCAGTAGATATTTTTGGACCAAATGACAATGATATAAACTAGATTATAAATTCTGGAATACTCATACCATTTTTAAGAGTATTAGTACTTATATCTACTAAGTAAAGTTCCTCAAGAATAACAAGTAATCCTTTATAGTACATATCTCCAAAATTGAATTATAGTTACTATCAGAATTAAAGTATATTTGACTAAGTGGTATCAAATATACTAGGTATCACTGGAGCTATTCTGCCAATTGTGGATGCCACGATCTAAATCAGTTACATATAGAAACCACTGTTCAGAATAGGTTACTTATAGATACTATTACTTGGAATAGATTACCACTAGATACTGTTGTGTAAGGAAGAGATTTTCTTGCATATGTTTTCTTTGAACATGTTCTATCTATGGTAGCCTTAGTGGATTTTATTTGGATTATAGTCGGGCATGCTTTTGGCCTATATTGGCAGCCACTATATATTACGGTGTAGCGGCTCAAGACTGGGAAGCGGCTAAATTTTTAGGTTCTTAAAAAACGATAGGAATTGAAGATTGAGAGCTATCTATGGTGTCTCAACGCCCTAGAGTAACGGTCTTGAGTGCTAGGTCCATCAATAGATAGTCCTAGACCAGCTGGAGTGGGTGGGCAGAGAATTTTGGGACATGGGGGGGTATGAGTGGTGCTCGGAGTCATGAGATGTATAGTACTACCCTCACACTCTGATTCAAACCTGGAAGTTCCCGCCGACTCAGGAGATGTGGAGGAGAGGTTAATGGTTGATGGAGAAGGTGTACCACGTTTTGGTGGCTTTGGCTGTTTCGAAAATGTAACCTTTTTGGAGGGGCCCGTGTACTTTTTTGGTGTACTGGGTGGATAGGGAGCTAGATCCCTCATCTTTTGCAATAACTCAGCACCAGTGATTGCTATTGTAGCTGTGACTTTTGTATGTCTTCTGGCATCCTTTAGGTCATCTACCTTTTTCTTCAAAGCAGCTTCTAATTCTGTGACTCGATCTTGACCTAGAAACCCTTCAGTCATGCCTTCAATAGCAGCATTGCCCAACTTGTCCATAAAACTTTAAGGTTTTGGCTGTTTAGCTATATCAATCTCAGCTAGTGCTTGCTAGCACATGTGGCGTACAACACAAGTATTGCTAGGTGTTGCCGAACTAGGTAAGAGGACAAATACTAGTGCCATTTTTTTTTTTTTTAGGATTTGAAGCCACAGTGCATATAAAATGTAATGAAGTTATATACATGCACTGGCATAATATAGCCACCTTCCACAACTAGTAGGAACCAGTGGATACTAACAGGTAGTTGACAGATTATGACTCAGAAGGTGACTCATGCAAAAGCATAGCCATCTAACAGAATTATGACTCATGTGTTTCATTTGTATAATTGAGCGCGTGACTCAATGGTGAGTCACGTAGGTATGAGTCAGAGATGGATTTCATTTCATGCATGAGTCAGAGGCTGGCACACAGCCTCCCTACTGACTCACTATTTCCTTGGGTGCGAAATATATAAGGGCTGCTGGTCCGCCACCAGTGTTGGAGGCGACAGAGCCGAAAAGCTATAATTAGACACAGTTAGAGAATTTATAAGACCTGAGGGTCTAACCTATTAATTGAAGCCCCTAGTGGGCAGGACCAGCTGTCAGCAAGTAATAACTATGGTAGCGTAATATCGTTACTAGGAAAATGATTTATTACTATCGGCGGATTCTCAGGTTTACAGTGTGTGCAACAGGCTGGTAAACCTATCCATGCGACAACGTATTACTTTACATAAAACGACTTAGCACTCAGGGAGGGTTAAAAGAGACAATGCTAGTGGCCTCGAAGGCAGAAGCAATATTGAATGGGGTATAGGCATGGATTCTAGCTTGTCAAAATATACTAGAGAAATGTTAGACTAATTTTCAGAGCATAATAGGGGTACTAACCATAGAAAGTTTCGTTTTGAAACAGATTCACAAGTAAGACGTAGGTGGTCCTCTACTAACCTACTATAATAGCTTTGCAAAGGTTCAAAGAGGCCAACATCTAAAGGTTGTAGAATGTGTGTGCTGTGTGGTGGAAGGCAGAAGAGTTGAGTTTGGTTGTTCTCGCAATAATTCAAAAACTCATAGCCAAAATGCATGTTATGTCCATCAACAATACATAAGTGGTTTTCATTCCCCTCTAACCTCTAGGATATTCGCATATACTCAAAGAAGTAATGGGTGAGAATACATACTTGCTCTTGCTATGTGGATCAAACAATAATTTCAAATATTCAACACCCAATACCTGATCCATCCAACCTTTGGGAGAACATGAAAAAACTATGTCGCTGTTCTTCTCCGCAAGATGCTTGTGCCATTGAGTGTATTGTGCTTTGTCCGTAGATATTAACATTGGAGGCAGGACCATCCCATCAGCAGCTACGATCTCAATTGCAGTTACAAGTTCTTGGTCTCCATCAGTTAATAAAGGAGGACTTCGTTAACTACGTATATAGATCACTTTCATCCTTGGAGACTTACCTATTTGTAATCCTTTTTCATCCATATTATATAGATTATTGTGTTTAATATGGAATTGACGCATAAGGGGACAAGAATATCAAAAGGTTGCCTCAAACTCTTAGGATCAGAGGTAACAATTCGTTGTTTTTTTACTTGTGTACTGAACTTAGTGCCTAAGTGGGTATGTCTAGCAAGGAAACGGGTAATCCAATGTTTGCCTAAACTGAGGGCCTTTGAGTTTTCTCACTGGTGAAGAATTCTTGTAGCCATGTGGCAAACCATGTCTACTCATAAAGGGAAGCCGCGATGATCCATCATCTCAATTCTTTTTACCACTATCCGCTCCTCAAAATCACATATGGTTTGGTCTAACTCATGTGCCTTTCTCCGTAACTAGCGGCCCTGGAGATATCCTGAGAGGGTAGAGTAAGAAATACCTTGACTATCAGCTTCTTTTTGAATAGTGGAGTGCCGACCACTATGGTAGGCTTGAACTGCTTGCGCAATAGAATTTTCCACTTGAGTCTCCTTTTGTTGCTGTAGTTTAACCCGTCCCATTGGATTACTGTATTCCACTGTTGCTATATCTCGCATTACTGTATTTCATATACATAACTCCCTACAGTACAGCCTCCGCAAGGAGGGCTGGGTACCTGAAAAAAGCAAAGTGAGACAAGAGCCGGAACACTCTCTTAAGCCATTACACCCTAATATACAGTACTATTTGTTGACATTTTTTGGATTAGTTGGGATTAGTCTCATTGCTTTGCTTATACATTTTCTTGTTATATTCTCTATTATTACCTATTATATCCCTGTGTAATTCTAGATTAGTTCCACGTATATTAGCTTTCTAACTACTATCTCCTATTGTATGTATCTAATTAGGTAGTGGCTAATTTAGTTGTCTTGTTGGTTGTTTATCTCATTTGAAGCCTTGTTTCTATTACTTTGCTAGGCATCATTATGACACTAGACGTGTCTTTAGTGAGCCATTATGTATTCATTATGATCTGGCATCATAATGAGTCTTCCCTATTGCATAAAAATGCATTCAACTAGACATATTACCCTAGGATCCCAGAATCTGTTAAAGATCTGATTTTCATGGCCTTAGATAGCACAGTTTTCTTTCAGCACAGTCTAGTCTAGCTACCTCAGAAATATACAAGCTACCCTGGTAATATTCTTGTCTTCTTGCATCTCTTGATCTCTAACAAAGTCTCATACTCAATACTCCTCTTAGACACCTGCTATAGCCCTATATAAGATGTAGTGGGGGTACTTCAGCCCGCATAACTACGTTGGTAGAGCCGAGTTCCTTGCAGCACTCCTCTACTAACTTGGCCTACATTTATGTTTTTTATACCTGCAATTTAAGCTTTAAAAGATTTTCCCCAATGCCTACTAGGGTCTGATCAACTCTAGATTTTCTTGAATCTGGTCTAGACAATCTAGCACGTTATCCAGCACTTCAGACCCAAGCTCCGTAAGGCTAGGGGAACAGCAGTCTCTGTACTTCCCTTGTCCATCTTAAAGATCTCCCTTTAGTACTAGTAAGTTAGCTCTAGTCTCCACTCAGCAACCAATATAGAGCCTCGCAAACGAAAACAGCAAGCCACCATGTCAGTGCCAGGACCATCTTACACCAGAATCTCCTGCAGACCCTCAGGCCAAAATCCTGAATTAGGACCTTTGAGAGTAAATCCACTCAGGTACCCCTTTAGATCTGCCTCCAGAATATCTAGAAGAGCAGAAACAGATGATTCCAAAGAAGAAGAGCTCTCTGAACAGGAGCAGGATCCACTATCAGAATCAGAAGAAGAGGGAGACCTTGCAGATGTAGAAGCAAGTCCTGCTCATGATCCAAAAGGGAAATAACCAGAAGTGACAATCTAGCACCCTACCTCACTCAAGCCAATCACCATCTCAGAAGCTAATGAAGAAAGAGAGGAATGAGAAACACATGCCATCATTGATAGTTAATACAGTATCTATCACTTTCACAGATCAAATAGATACACGTTTGAAACAATCCCTTAAGGTCTATCAGCAGTGGGTAGTGATATCACTAAACTAGCTTAAGAATTACCTCAGAAACCTATCTCAGGGTGGTATGGCTCAGGTAAGAGACCTCCACTAGAGCGCAGCAACCAGCGTCCTACTGTATCATAAGACACTGCTAACGAAGTCTACTGATCACCTACCAGGCATGTGTAGATAAGTGTATCAATAAAGACATTAATGGAACTAGTATAGGGAAGTGTGTTCTATTAGTATTGGCCTCATGCAATTTATCTCTTCAATATATTAATATAATATTCTATCAAGTGTTATTGATAAATTACTATTCATTGTATTATAAGTTCAGTTTATGTATCACAGTATATGTATAGTGCGTTAAAATTCAGCATGCAATATCTATGTATGTCAGACTGCAAGGTTCCTAATCAAGAATGTACTTCCCCATTAGGCAACTACTGATAATCAGTCTAGATTCACCTATTAGGAATTATAGTCCAGAACAGATAAACGTTATCAGCTCCAGATTTCTATATAAGTCCAAGCTTTTACATAGTTAATACAATAAGACCTAAGGTGTGTTCTAAGTCTCATATAGCTTTACTCAAATTGAGTCTACTTCTACATTCAAGTAATAGCTTTGTTTATACTTGCCCCTACCTATTTATTATATTCCCGAAGTATTTACATGACTTACCGCTCATGTGTAATATAGGGCAGTTCTCTTCCACACCTCAGAACCCGGCACAGCATGCACCAACTTCAGTTATTCCTCTGACAGTTCCCCTGAAACCTAAGGAAAATCCCAGCATGCAATTCAAGCTAGGCTCAAAAATAGGCCCACAGTTAAATGACTCATGCCTACCAACCATGTTCAGTAACAACTCAGAAATATCTGGGCAATCTTCTGCATGCCTGCTCCAGCTACAACAATATAAGGTTTCTCACCAAAGACCCACCACAGTTCCTTTTAGTCAAACTAAGGCTCTTAACAAACTTGTATATGATTAGATAGAACCAAGACAAGGATCTAGACCCTCTTCTCCTCTAAACCTTGCATCGGTACCACCACCCCAGCAACAACCACACGAACCTACGCCACTGCCAAAAGTATCTTCCATACCCTCCACACAAAAATCTCCGAAACAAGTTAGGTTATCAGCCCCTCTAAATTTGATCCTAATAATTCGGATCACAGTAGCTCTTGCTTACCTGAAGGTAACACTAACTAGGGTTCTGGGAAGACAAGTAGCATAAGAACAAGATCTCTGAGGGTGGGCTCAACTACTAGCTCTGTGTTTGGAAGCAGCAAAATCAAACCTCCAAAACTTAAAAACAAATACTGTAAAGTGACAAATGGAAGGAAGCAGCTAATTTTGACAATTGGGTCAATAATGTTATGAACATTCCAGAGGTAGGAGAACTGGTTCCGGAATACAGATCAGCTATGATTAGGCTAGGATGGCATCTAGAAGGAGAAGTAAAAATCTAGCATGCATTTTACAGAAAAAATGTTGAAACTAAAAATAGCACTATACTAGAATTTCTTAAAGTACTTAAAAGATTCTGTGTATACTTTATTAGTGATAACAAATTGCGGCCCGAGTTTCAAGCTATCAAACTGACCCAGAATGGCAGAACCAAGCCTATTCAACAAGTGGCCAACAAAATTAAACAACTACAGATCCGCTTACCCAAAATAAGTAATTGTGTAACAGATGACCCTTTCATAATTGTCTTAGTATGCATTTCCTATAATGCCTTATGTATATATAAGCCATAGAAAGCAGGTTTCCTAGTTTGCTTATTCTGGTCGGGCAGCACATTTCCTAATTTCCTTATTGATATGAGAAGACTTGGTGGCTAGTATAAGTGCTAAGGCGTTTCTCCATTCTGAAGGAGGATTTCCAAATCAGAGTATTTCAGATAAAGTTCAGGCAAGCCTTGGATAGCTTCAATGCAGACAGATTATACCTGTTATTTCGCTTCCCATTTGAGAAATGTGTATGCTCTCAAAAGACCCTCTGAGTCTGTGACTTAGCAAAACCAATAACGGACACACACTATTACTCCACTGATAGTATAGATTCTAGCTAATGGCCCGCGGTGCTACTATTGGCATTGCCCAAAACAATTTTTTTAACACACCAAATAATCTAACTGTTAAAACAACTACCATGGACTGATCACCCTTTGGTTTCTTTATTATACCTTTTCATGTATCACTATATTGGATGTCAATCACTATCCGCAAACATTTGCACAACAATAAGTTAGCTACAACAAAGAATCCACCACCAAGAAAGAGAAATTCTCAACAGGCAGTCAACAATACACCTTGCGCAAGATAAGGCCGAGCTCAAACTAGCAGTAGTATACAATATTAAACAATCCCACCCTCGTTCCATCACTTTGCCACACTAATATCAATACCACTTGTTGCATTCCTGGCAACTACGATCCCCATTCAACTTCTTATACCAAAAAGCATAAGATATTACGGTACTAAACATCCCAGCAATCACAGCAACGTATACGTACATATCACCATTCCAAGGCTCACTCTCCACCTTCTCACCTGCAGAAGATACACAAGAGAGCACAGCAGAAACTATATAGCTACTTTCCATACCATCCAATACAAGATCCCTCACAGGCGAGGAGCATCTTCCCCCCAACCCATCCAAACCTGCTTTAGCTGGCATTAGCTCATAACTAGTATGGTTTGAGTCATCCAATCCCTTCTTATGAGAAGACCACTTAGCAGGTTTCTTGCCACCACCTACGTTCTTGAAGAATCCTTCAATCTGGAAAGGCATCTACGGCATTATTAGTATAACCTACACCTCAGGAGTCCCTATAGCTATAGAAGCGAAGTAAAACGATGAGCACGTATCTGCCTGCTCCTCGTTCATATTAACCTGTCTACATATTTTGCAAGCAGATAAGCCACAGTCAACCAGAGTTGAATGGAAATTAGCAATTACCGAAGAAACGTAGTTGTTCCCACAATAAACGGGTAATGGAGAAAAATAACTTATAACTGCAGCACAAATTATAGGTAATATAGCTTCCAAGATGGAAAAATGAGCCTATAAGCATGACAAATCTCGATGGTGAACTATAATCCCCGAAAACATAAAGAAGTTAATTACCAATACACCGAAAAAGACCACAGAAACTCCCGAACCAGAGATTTTTAAGGAGTTACTCAAACCACCCCCTTTAATTACCTCTACCATTGATGTTGGCAAACCTAACAAAGATTCTCTCTTTACTACATGGCAATTTGCTTCCTCTCCTATGTCAGAAGCAAATTGGAATAAAATCAAGGATGCAATAGAAAACATTCTGTCATATGCACTTGTAATGGAAGAATGTTTCTTCTAATTGTCTTAATATGCATTTCCAAGCACCTATCATGTATATCAGATAGCCTGTGCATAGTACCTTATGTACTACGGCCTTGTGCGTATCCAGTCCTTATGTACCTTTCTCTATCGTAATGGACTACGTATCCACACCTGGATTTCTGAGTACTGTAGGCCTGACCTCCCACACCTGTATTTATGGTCATGGAGCAGTGCTTTCTGGAACGGCCAGAAAGCAGGTTTTCTGGAAAGGCCAGGAAAC
>Ga0307511_10001274_pt1 | contig 26705 bp, 23 predicted proteins | sample 13_EM_MG_FD_200266 | JGI IMG/M metagenome (GOLD analysis project Ga0307511, IMG submission 200266) | Populus trichocarpa ectomycorrhiza microbial communities from riparian zone in the Pacific Northwest, United States - 13_EM | ecosystem: Host-associated > Plants > Roots > Unclassified | place...
GGCGGCAAGCTCGGTGATGCCCATCTCACCGTGCAGGGCCAGCAACTCCAGGACGGACACCGCACGGTCGACGGACTGCACGAGGGCCGCCGACCCCTCGCTCGAAGCCATGCACGCACTGTAGTCGAGCTGATGGAGCCTTGACGGGGCATCGCCGCGTCCTCACTCTGTTGCGTGCAGCACGACAAGTTGTGTTATACGCAACCGGAGGCCGAAGTGATCGAGGTGTGCAGAGTCGGGGAGCTGCCGCCGGGTGAGGCGGTCAGAATCGACAGCGTCGAGCCGCCCATCGCCGTGTTCCATACCGAGGACGGCGGACTGTATGCAGTCGACGACACCTGCACCCACCAGGACGCCTCGCTGGCCGACGGCTGGCTGGAGGGCTGCACGGTGGAGTGCCCCCTGCACGCCTCGTGCTTCGACCTGCGCACCGGCCGGCCCAGCGGCCCGCCGGCGACCAGGCCGGTCCGCACCTATCCGGTGGTCGTCGAGGACGGCGTGATCCGGGTGGCGCACAGCGAAGTGGCCTGCTGATGCGCACCGCGGCGGTGGTCGGGGCCTCGCTGGCCGGCCTGTCCACCGCGCGGGCCCTGCGCCAGCAGGGTTTCGACGGCCGGCTGGTGATCGTGGGCGACGAGCCGCACCGGCCCTACGACCGGCCGCCGCTGTCCAAGGACTTCCTGGCCGGCAAGGCGTCCGACATCGGCCTGGGCACCCCGGACGACGAGGGCCTGGACTTCGACTGGCGGCTGGGCGCGCGGGCCCTCAGGCTCAATCCCCGTGACCGTTCCATCGAGCTGTCCACCGGCCAGACCGTGCGCTGCGACGGCCTGGTGATCGCGACGGGCGCGCGGGCGCGGTGGCTGCCGGGCACCGAGGGCGTCGGCGGCGTGCACGTGCTGCGCACGCTGGACGACGCGATCCGGCTGCGGAGCGAGCTCGTGCCGGGCGTGCGGCTGGTGGTGGTCGGGGCCGGCTTCATCGGGGCCGAGGTGGCCTCGACGGCCCGCTACCTGGGCGCGGACGTCACGGTGATCGAGGCCGAGCCGCTGCCGCTGCTTCCGCAGCTGGGCAAGGAACTCGGCATGGTCTGCGCCGGCCTGCACGCCGACCACGGCGTCCACCTGATCACCGGCGTGCCGGTGCGGCGGATCCTCGGCGAGGCGCGGGCGCACGGCGTGGAGTTGGCCGACGGCCGGCACATTCCGGCCGACGTGGTGGTGGTCGGCATCGGGGCGAGGCCGAACGTCGAGTGGCTCGACGGTTCCGGTCTCCAGCTGGACAACGGAGTGGTCACGGATGCCGCCTGCGCCACCGGTCTTCCCGAGGTGATGGCGGTCGGCGACGTCGCCGCGTCGTACAGCGTGCACCTCCATGAGCGGCATCGGTCGGAGCACTGGACCAACGCGCTGGAGCAGCCGGTGACGGCGGCCTCGACGCTGCTGGGCGACCCGCGGCCACACCTTTCCGTGCCGTATTTCTGGTCAGACCAGTACGGAGTGCGCATTCAGTTCGCCGGCACGCGGCGCGCGGGCGACACCGTCCGGGTGATCGAGGGTGACGTCGACCGACGCAGCTTCCTGGCCGTCTACGAGCGCCGCGACCTGCTGGTCGGGGTGCTCGGGATGAACCAGCCCAAGCTTTTCTCCCGGTGGCGCCGGCAGCTGGCCCGGCCGGTGTTGGCCCCTTGACGGGCGGGGCGTCACCGTCGATGCTGTTGCGAATTCGGCGTGCCGTTGCGTAATCAGAAACAACCGTGATCGGGGGTCCCCGTGGCGGAACTGTTCATCGACGGGCACTGGACGGCCGGGCGCGACACCCGTCCAGTGATCAACCCGTTCGACGGCAGCGTGCTCACGACAGTCGCCGAGGCCGACGCCGAGGACGCCCGGAGAGCGGTGGCCGCCGCGAAGGCCGCCTTCGATCGAGGCGTGTGGCCGCGGACCCCGGCGGTGGAGCGGGGCGCGCTGCTGAACGCGGTCGCCGACCTGCTGCTGCGGGACCGCGACGAGATCGCCCACACCGAGACCCTGGACACCGGCAAGACGCTGGGCGAGGCCGGGGCCGACGTGGACGACGTGGTCCGCGTCTTCCGCTACTACGCCGACCTGGCCGACAAGCACCCGGGCCGGGTCGTGGACACCGGAAACCCGGTCACCCAGAGCTGGATCGTCTACGAGCCGGTCGGCGTCTGCGCGCTGATCACGCCGTGGAACTACCCGCTGCTGCAGGCGTCCTGGAAGATCGCGCCCGCGCTGGCCGCCGGCAACACCATGGTGGTCAAGCCGAGCGAGGTCACGCCGCTGACCACGATCAAGCTGGTCCGGCTGATCGAGGAGGCCGGGATTCCGGCCGGCGTGGTCAACCTGGTGCTGGGCGCGGGCGCCACCGTCGGCGCGGCGCTGGCCGAGAGCCACGACGTGGACCTGGTGTCGTTCACCGGCGGCCTGGCCACCGGGCAGCGGATCATGGTCGCCGCCGCCGGCAACATCAAGAAGGTCGCGCTGGAACTGGGCGGCAAGAACCCCAACATCGTGTTCGCCGACGCCGACCTGGCGGCGGCCAAGGACCAGGCCCTCAACGCCGTTTTCCTGCACGCCGGCCAGGTCTGCTCGGCCGGGGCCCGACTTCTGGTGCAGGACACCATCTACGACGAGTTCGTGGCCGAGGTCGCCGCCCGGGCCGACAGAATCCGCATCGGCAACGGACTGGACGAGACCAGCCAGAGTGGACCGCTGGTCTCGGCCGAGCACCGGGCCAAGATCGAGCGGTACGTGGAGTCGGCGATCGCCGAGGGCGCGAAGCTGCTCGCCGGCGGCCGCCGTCCGTCGGAACCCGAGTTGCGGCAAGGATACTTCTACCGGCCGACGGTGTTCGCGGACTGCCGCCGCGACATGACCGTCGTGCGGGAGGAAACGTTCGGGCCCATACTGACCGCGGAACGGTTCGCCACCGAGGAGGAAGCGGTCGAGCTCGGCAACGACACGGACTACGGCCTGGCCGGCGCGGTGTGGACCCGCGACGCCGGCAAGGCCGCGCGGGTCGCCGGCGCGCTGCGGCACGGCACGGTCTGGATCAACGACTTCCACCCGTACCTGCCCCAGGCCGAATGGGGCGGCTTCAAGCGGTCCGGCATCGGGCGCGAGCTCGGGCCCACCGGTCTCGACGAGTACCGCGAGGCGAAACACGTCTACACCAACACCGATCCGAAACCACTCGGCCTGTTCCCGGGGTGATGAGGATGTACGACTTCGTCGTGGTCGGCGGGGGATCCGCCGGCAGCTGCCTGGCCAACCGACTGTCCGCCGACCCGGCCGTGAAGGTGCTGGTGCTGGAGGCCGGCCGCCCCGACTACATCTGGGACCCGCTGGTGCACATGCCGGCGGCGCTGACCATGCCGATCGGAAACCGTTTCTACGACTGGAAGTACGAGTCGGAGCCGGAGCCGGCGATGGGCGGCCGGCGCATCTACCACGCCCGCGGCAAGGTGCTCGGCGGCTCGTCCAGCATCAACGGCATGATCTTCCAGCGCGGCAACCCGCTGGACTACGAGCGGTGGGCCGGCGACGAGGGCATGAAGTCGTGGGACTACGCGCACTGCCTGCCCTACTTCAAGAAGATGGAGAACTGCCTGGCCGGCGCGGACGAGTGGCGCGGCGGCGACGGGCCGCTGGTGCTGGAGCGCGGCCCGGCCGACAGCCCGCTGTTCCGGGCGTTCTTCCAGGCGGTGCAGGAGGCCGGCTATCCGCTCACCGATGACGTCAACGGCTACCGGCAGGAGGGCTTCGCCCCGTTCGACCGCAACCTGCACCGCGGCCGCCGGCTCAGCGCGGCCCGGGCCTACCTGCACCCGGTGCGCAAGCGTCCCAACCTGACGGTCAAGACCCGGGCCTACACGACCCGGATCCTGTTCGAGGGCAAGAAGGCCGTCGGCGTCGAGTACGTCCAGGGTGGACGGACGCGGGAGGTGCGGGCCGCCGAGGTGATCCTCTGCGGCGGCGCGATCAACTCCCCGCAGCTGCTCCAGCTGTCCGGCGTCGGCAACGCCGCCGAGCTCGAGCAGCTGGGCATCGACGTCGTGCACAACCTGCCGGGCGTGGGGGAGCACCTCCAGGACCACCTCGAGGTGTACATCCAGTACGCCTGCACCAAACCGGTGTCCGTCGCGCCCTACATGAAGTGGTACAACAAGCCGCTGGTCGGCCTGAAGTGGCTGTTCCGCAAGGGACCGGGCGCGACCAACCACTTCGAGGGCGGCGGCTTCGCCCGCAGCAACGAGGACGTGGACTACCCGAACCTGATGTTCCACTTCCTGCCGATCGCCGTGCGCTACGACGGCTCGCTGCCGGCCGGCGACCACGGCTACCAGGTCCACATCGGACCGATGTACTCCGACGCCCGCGGCTCGGTGAAGATCACGTCCAAGGACCCGAAGGTCAAGCCGGCCCTGCGGTTCAACTACCTGAGTACCGACCAGGACCGCCGCGAGTGGGTGGAGGCGATCCGGGTCGCCCGGAAGATCCTGACCCAGAAGGCGTTCGACTCCTACAGCGGTGGGGAGATCTCGCCGGGACCGTCGGTGCAGACCGACGAGGAGATCCTGGCCTGGGTGGCCAAGGACGGGGAGACGGCGCTGCACCCCTCGTGCACGTGCCGGATGGGTGTGGACGAGCAGTCCGTCGTGGACCCGGAGACGCTGCGCGTGCACGGGGTGGACGGGCTGCGGGTCGTCGACGCGTCGGTGATGCCGTACGTCACCAACGGAAACATCTACGCGCCGACCATGATGATCGCGGAGAAGTCCGCGGACCTGATCCTCGGCCGGCCGCCCCTGCCGCCGGCCGAGGTGGAGTTCTACCGCCACCGGGAGCAATCGTGAGCGACGGCCATGGGGTCACCGAATTAGGATACAAGCAGGAGTTCGAGAGAACCCTGGGCAACTTCCACACCTTCGCCGCCGGCATCAGCTACATCTCCATCCTCACCGGCACGTTCCAGATGTTCTACTTCGGCTTCTCGGTCGGCGGCCCGGCCAACTGGTGGTCGTGGCCGATGGTTTTCGTCGGGCAGCTGATGATTGCGCTGTGCTTCGCCGAGCTGTCGGCCCGCTACCCGGTGGCCGGCTCGATCTACAACTGGTCCAAGAAGCTGGGCAGCCCACACGTGGCCTGGCTGGCCGGCTGGATGATGCTGGTGGCCTCGGTCGTCACCGTGGCCTCGGTGGCGCTGGCCTACCAGATCACGCTGCCGCAGATCGCCGACTTCTTCCAGATCGCGCCGGACAACGCGGTCAACGCGGTCATCCTGGGCACGGTGCTGATCGTGTTCAGCACGGCGGTCAACGCCTGGAGCACCAAGCTGATGGCCCGCATCAACAGCGCCGGCGTGTTCATCGAGCTGATCGCCGCGGTGCTGCTGGTGGTGCTGCTGGCGTTCGCGGTCGTGCGCGGGCCGCAGGTCGTGCTGGACACCGCCCACAAGGGCGACGGCGTGCCCCTGGGCTACTTCGGCGCCTTCCTGGTCGGCTCGCTGGCGTCCGCGTACGTCATGTACGGCTTCGACACCGCCAGCTCCCTCGGCGAGGAGTCCGTCAACCCGCGCAAGAACGCGCCGCGGGCCATCCTGCGGGCCCTGATCGCCTCGTTTGTCCTCGGCGGCCTGATCCTGCTGCTGGCCCTGATGGCCGTGCGCAACATCAACGCGCCCGAGCTGAGCACGATCGGCCTGCAGTACGTGGTGATCGACGTGCTGGGTTCGGGGCTGGGCAAGGTGTTCCTGGTCGCCGTGGCCATCGCGATCACCGTGTGCATCCTGGCCGTGCACACCGCGGCCATCCGGATGACCTTCGCGATGGCCCGGGACAACAACCTGCCGGCCGGCTCCTGGCTGGCCAAGGTGCACGGCAAGCAGCGCACCCCGGTCCGGCCGGCCGTGCTGATCGGGATCATCGCGGTGATCCTGCTGGTGGTCAACATCGGCCAGCCGCAGATCTTCCAGCTGGTCACCAGCATCGGCGTGGTGCTGATCTACGTGGCCTACCTGCTGGTGACGCTGCCCATGCTGATCGCCCGGCTGCGCGGGAACTGGCCCGGCAAGGACGCGCCCAAGGACGGGTTCTCGTTGGGGCGCTGGGGTCTGCCGGTGAACATCCTGGCCGTGCTGTGGGGCGCGGGCATGGCGATCAACCTGGCCTGGCCGCGCAGCGAGGTCTACAACCCGACGCCGCCGTTCCACTGGTTCCTCCAGTGGGGTGCGGTGTTGTTCGTGGGTCTGGTGGCGCTGCTCGGCTTCGGCTACTACTGGTTTGTGTTGCGGCACAACAGCGGCGTGCTCGCGGACCACGCCGCGGACAGCCCAGTCACGGCGGAGGAGGCGGTCTGATGCCCAAGGTCGTGGTCATCGGCGCCGGCGTGGTCGGCTGTGCCCTGGCCGACGAGCTGACCGAGCGTGGCTGGACCGATGTCACGGTGCTGGACCAGGGCCCGCTGTTCTCGACCGGCGGCTCCAGCTCGCACGCGCCGGGCCTGGTGTTCCAGACCAACCCGTCGAAGACCATGGCCGAGCTCGCCGCCTACACCGTGCGGAAACTGTGCGATCTGGGGGCGTTCAACCAGGTCGGCGGGCTGGAGGTGGCGACCACCCCGGAGCGGCACGCCGACCTGGCCCGCCGGCACGGCTGGGCCACCTCGTGGGGCATTCCGTCCTCGCTGATCGGCCCGGACGAGTGCCGGGCGCTGGTTCCGTTGCTGGGCAAAGGTGTTCTCGGCGGGTTGCACACGCCGACCGACGGCCTGGCCAACGCCGTGCTGGCCTGCGAGAAGCAGGCGCGGCGGGCGATCGACCGCGGCGCGCTGTTCGTCGGCCGGCAGAAGGTCGTCGCCGTCGAGCAGGCCCACGGCCGGGTCACCGGCGTGCGCACCGAGAGCGACATGTTCGCGGCGGACATCGTCGTGTCCTGCGCCGGATTCTGGGGCCCGGCGGTCGGCGAGCTCGTCGGCCTGACCGTGCCGCTGACCCCGCTGGCCCACCAGTACGCCAAGACCACGCCGGTCGCCGGCCTCACCGGCCGGATGCCGATCCTGCGTCACCAGGGCCAGGACCTGTACTACCGCGAGCACGGCGACCGGCTCGGCATCGGCTACTACGGGCACCGGCCGATGCCGGTCGACATCTCCGACCTGCCAACGTATCCGATGCCGTCCATGCTGGCGTTCACGCCCGAGGACTTCGAGGACGCCTGGACCGCGTCCACGGAGCTGCTGCCGGCGCTGGGCCGCGCCGCCGTGGGGGAGGGCTTCAACGGCATCTTCTCCTTCACCCAGGACGGCTTCCCGCTCATGGGGGAATCGCCTTCGCTGCAAGGGTTCTGGGTAGCCGAGGCGGTGTGGGTGACGCACTCGGCCGGCGTCGGCCGGGCCATGGCCGAGTGGCTGGTCGACGGGCAGCCGTCGGTCGACGCGCACGAGTGCGACCTCAACCGGTTCGAGCAGCACCAGCTCGCGCCGGCCTACGTGCTGGAGCGCGGCCAGCAGAACTTCGTCGAGGTGTACGACATCCTGCACCCGTTGCAGCCCATGGAGTCGCCGCGTCCACTTCGGACCTCGCCGTTCCACGAGCGGCACCAAGAGCTCGGCGCGATGTTCCTGGAGGCCGCCGGCTGGGAGCGGCCGCACTGGTTCGAGGCCAACGAGTCCCTGGTCGAGCGGATCGACGTGCCCGAGCGGGACGACTGGACGGCCCGCTACTGGTCGCCGATCGCCGCCGCCGAGGCCCGCGTCACCCGGGAACGGGTCGCCCTGTACGACATGACCCCGTTGAAGCGCCTGGAGGTCGCCGGTCCCGGGGCGCTGGCCTTCCTGCAGGGCCTGACCACCAACAACCTGGCCAAGTCGGTCGGCTCGGTGACGTACACGCTGATGCTGGACGAGACCGGCGGCATCCGCAGCGACCTCACCGTGGCCCGGCTCGGTGAGAACCGGTTCCAGGTCGGGGCCAACGGCAACCTCGACCTGGACTGGATGGTCCGCCGGGCGCCGTCCGACGTCGTGGTCCGGGACATCACCGCCGGCACCTGCTGCCTCGGGGTATGGGGGCCGCTAGCCCGCGACCTCGTGCAACCGTTGGTGGACCAGGACTTCTCGCACAAGGCCTTCGGCTACTTCCGGGCCAGGCGGGCCTATCTCGGCGCGGTGCCGGTGACCGCCATGCGACTGTCCTATGTGGGCGAACTCGGCTGGGAGATCTACACCACCGCCGACATGGGCCTGAAGCTCTGGGACACGCTGTGGTCCGCGGGGCAGGAGCACGGCGTCATCGCCGCCGGCCGCAGCGCGTTCAACAGCCTGCGGCTGGAGAAGGGCTATCGCTCCTGGGGCGCCGACATGACCCCCGAGCACTCGCCGTCCGAGGCCGGCCTGGACTTCGCCGTGCGGATGGACAAGGGCGACTTCGTCGGGCGCGAGGCGCTGCAAAGCCGCCCGGTGGAACGGAAGCTGACCTGCCTTACGGTCGACGAGCCCGGCTCCGTGGTGCTGGGCAAGGAACCCGTGTGGTGCAACGGTTCCGCCGTCGGCTACGTCACCAGTGCGTCGTTCGGCTACAGCGTCGGGCGGACCGTCGCCTACGCCTGGCTGCCGTCCGCCATCGCCGAGCCCGGCGCCGCCGTCACCATCGAGTACTTCGGGGAGAAGATCCCGGCCACGGTCCGCGCCGAGCCGCTGTTCGATCCCGAGATGGCCAGAATCCGCCGGTGAGAGGGGAAACGTCCGTGACCGCCAGCCTGATCCCCACGCTGCCCGGCGCGTACTACACCGATCCGGAGATCTTCCGGCAGGAGCAGGAACGCGTCTTCGAGGCGATGTGGTTCTGCGCCATCCGGGCCACGGACATCCCTTCCCCGGGCAAGTTCCGCACCGTCCAGATCGGACGCGAGAGCGTCCTGGTCTCGCGGGCCAGAGACGGCGCCGTCAAGGCGTTCCTCAACATCTGCCGGCACCGCGGGGCCAAGCTCTGCGTCGACGACGAGGGCGAGGTCAAGCGGGCCTTCCAGTGCCCCTACCACGCCTGGACCTACGGCTTGGACGGCAAGCTGATCGCCGCCCCCAACCTGACCAAGATGCCCGACATCGACCGTGTCGAGTACGGCCTGGTCAACGTCCACGTCCGGGAATGGCTCGGCTACGTCTGGGTCTGCCTGGCCGACCAGCCGCCGTCCTTTTCCGACGATGTGATCGGCGCGTGCACCGAACGCCTCGGCGACGCCTCGGCCATCGACCGCTACGACGTCGCCAACCTCGCCGTGGGCCGGCGCATCGTCTACGACGTCAAGGCCAACTGGAAGCTCATCGTCGAGAACTTCATGGAGTGCTACCACTGCGCCACCATCCACCCCGAGCTCACCGAGGTGCTGCCCGAGTTCACCGAGGGCCTGGCCGCCCAGTACTACGTCGGCCACGGCGCCGAGTTCGGCGCCGGGATCCAGGGCTTCACCGTCGACGGCAGCTCCGGCCTCGACCGCATCCCCACCGTCACCGAGGACCAGGACCGCCGCTACTACGCCATCACCGTCAAGCCCCAGGTCTTCATCAACCTCGTGCCCGACCACGTCATCCTGCACCGCATGTTCCCGCTGGCCGTCGACCGCACCGTCGTCGAGTGCGACTGGCTCTACCTGCCCTCCGTGGTCGACACCGGCAAGGACGTCTCCCGCTCCGTCGAGCTCTTCCACCGCGTGAACGAGCAGGACTTCGAGGCCTGTGAACGCTGCCAGCCGGCCATGAGCTCCCGCGCCTACGCCAAGGGCGGCGTCCTGGTCCCCAGCGAACACCACATCGGCGCCTTCCACGAGTGGCTCCAGGCCAGGCTGGTCTAGCCCAGGCGCCACCGGATTCGCCCGGATGGCTCGTATCTGGTCGCCGGCCAGCTGCTCCTGCTGATGGCCGGTTTTGTTGCGGACGGTTGTCCTTGGCACCTGTTCGGCGGGCCGGCGCAGGGGGAAGGCCAGGTAGGCGCAACGAGGGGGACCGTTGGGCGTTGCCGATCGTCTGGAGTTCCGGCTGCTGGGGCCGGTGGAGGTCTGGCGCGGACCGGAGCGGCTGGCGGTTTCCAGCCGGCACCAGCGTTCCGTGCTGGCCGCGCTGGCACTGCGCCCGGGGCGCGTGGTGTCCGTCAGCGCGCTCGTCGACGCGGTGTGGGAAGAGGAATCGCCGCCGTCGGCGCGCCGTCAGGTGATCAAGCTCGTGTCCCGCCTCCGTGGCGCGCTCGGTGACGCGATCACCACCAGATCAAGTGACTATGTCCTGAATGCCGAGCCGGACCAGGTCGACGTCGGGGTTTTCGACTCGTCGGTGGCCGGTGCCCGGCAACTCTCGGTCACGGACCCGGCCGGCGCGGCCGCAGAGGTGCGGAAAGCCCTACGGCTGTGGCGGGGCCCGGCACTGAGCGGAGTCACACCGGGACTCGCGGCGCAGGCGATGCGGTTGGAGGAAAGCCGCCTCACCACGCTGGAGGACGGCGCCGACTGGGAACTGGCCACCGGCGGGCACGCGGCCCTGGTGGCCGAGTTGACCGGACTGGTCACCGAGCATCCGCTGCGGGAACGACTGGTCGGCCAGCTCATGCTGGCCCTGCACCGGTCGGGACGCACCACCGAGGCCCTGGAGGTCTACCGGCGCACCCACGAACGGCTGGCCGACGATCTCGCGCTGGCGCCCGGTGCGGAGCTGCAACAGCTGCACCTGGCGATCCTGCGCGACGATGCCACCCCCACCGCACCGATCTCGCGCCCGGCACCGGCCACCCGGTCGAGCGTCGCGACACCCCGGCAGCTGCCCGGTGCGGTGGCGGGCTTCACCGGCCGGACAACCCAGCTCAAAGAACTCACCAGCTTGCTGGACCGCGACGACACCGTGGTGATCTCGGCGATCAACGGCACTGCGGGCGTCGGCAAGACCGCTCTCGCCGTGCACTGGTCACACCAGATCGCCGATCGATTTCCCGACGGGCAGCTCTACGTGAACCTGCGGGGTTTCGATCCCAGCGGTCAGCCGGTTCCGCCGGCGGAGGCGATCCGGGGTTTCCTCGACGCGCTCGGCGTGCCGGCCCAGCGGATACCGGCCGGCCTGCCCGAGCAGGCCGCGCTGTACCGATCCCAGCTGGCCGGCCGCCGGGTACTGGTGGTGCTGGACAATGCCTTCGACACCAGCCAGGTCCGGCCGCTGCTGCCGGGCTCGGCCCAGTGCCTGACCGTCATCACCAGCCGTGACCACCTCGGCGGCCTGATCGTCAGCGAGGGCGCACGCCCGGTCCCCGTGGACCTGATGACCACCGCCGACGCCTGCGACCTGCTGGCGAGCCGGCTGGGGCCGCAACGGCTGGCCGCCGAACCGCAGGCCGTCAACGACCTGATCGAGCTATGCGTGCACCTGCCATTGGCACTGAGCATCGTCGCCGCGCGAGCCAGTCTCACCCCCGCCCTGTCGCTGACCGAGCTGGCCAAGCAGCTGCGCGATGTCCGGGATCGGCTGCACGCCTTGGACATCGGCGACGCCAGCGTCAACCTCAGTGCGGTGTTCTCCTGGTCCTACCGGACGCTCAGCGCCGCGGCAGCACGCATGTTCCGGCTGCTGGCCCTGCACCCGGGCCCGGACATCTCAGTGTCCGCCGCCGCCAGCCTCGTTGGAACCGAACGCGATCAGGCCCGTGCGGCGCTGTCCGAGCTGACCAGAGCACAGTTGCTCACCGAACCCAGCACCTGCCGATTCGCCTACCACGACCTACTTCGGGCGTACTCGGCGGATCGGGCACGGGAGGAGGAGACCGAGCAGTCGCGTCACGCCGCCCTGCACCGCATGCTCGATCACTACCTGCATACCGCGCACGCCGCAATGCTGCTGCTCAACCCGCCCAACGACCGGCTGTCCCTGGCCGAACTCCAGCCGGGAGCCGTCGTCGCCGAGCTCGCCGACGACGAGCAGGCATGGCAGTGGTTCACGGCCGAGCGCCCGGTGTTCGCGGCCGCCATCGACCACGCCGCCGACGCCGGTTTCAACACCCACGCCTGGCAACTCGCGTGGAGCGTGGCCAGTTTCTGTATCCGTGCCGGGCACTGGGAGCAGATGGCGGCTACTCAACTGATCGCGGTCGCCGCGGCTGAACGCGCAGGTGAACCGCGCGGTCAGGCGTGGTCCCTGCGTGAACTGGGCCGGGCGTATATCCGGCTCGGTCGCTATCCGGACGCGCGGGCCAGCCTGTTCCGTGCGCTCGAGCTGGACGAGCAACACGGCGACCTGGTTGGTCAGGCCCGCAGCTACAACTGCCTCGGCATCGTGTCCTACAAGCAGGGCGCCAACCTGGAGGCGCTGGAGCAGGGCAAGGCCGCCTACACGTTGTTCCACGCGGCCGGACATCGGCCGGGCCAGGCAGAGGCATTGAACGCGATCGGCTGGATGCAGACCCAGTTGGGCCAGCACGCCGAAGCGCTGCGTTCCTGCTTCCAGGCGCTCGAACTGCACCGGGCGGTCGGCAGCAGGCACGGCGAGGCGGACACCTGGGACAGCCTCGGCGTCGCCCACCACAACCTCGGCGAGCACCAGCGGGCCGTCGCCTCCTACCGCAACGCGCTGGAGCTGTACGAGAAGCTGGGCGCTCGCCACCCACAGGCCGACACGCTCATCCGCCTCGGCGACACCTACCAGGACGCGGGCGACTTCCCCGCCGCACGCCATTCCTGGCAGCAGGCTCTGCCCATTCTCGACGACCTGTGCCACCCCGACGCCGACGTCCTCCGCGCACGACTGGCCGAGCGCACGCCGGCGTCATAAGCCCACGCGGCCGAGGGAAACGAATGGCTCCAAGCCGGGCTGGCCTAGTCGGCCTGGAGCACGAAGAACAGGAAGGCCAGGAAGCTGGGGCCGGCGAGCTTGCTGAAGTCCTCGGGGACCAGGTCGCGGGCGGCGGGCACGGGGTAGGGCTCGCCGACGCTGAGGACGCGGAAGCCGGCGGCGGTGAAGGCGTCGGTCATCGCGTGCAGCGGCCGGTCCCAGAAGCGCAGCTGCACGGTCTGGCCGCCCATGGTCCACTCGTCGATCCGCTCACGGGTGGCGAAGTAGTCGGGCTTTTCCCCGCCCAGGCGGTGCATGAGGTAGATGGCGAAGGGATGGTCTACGGAGACGATGAGGCGGCCGCCGGGCGTCAGGACGCGCCGCAGCTCGGCGAGGGTCGGGCCCCAGTCCTGAAGGTAGTGCAGCACCAGGGACGCGACGACGTCGTCGAATGCCTTGTCGAGGAAGGGAAGCGGGTCGGCCAGGTCGTGGACCCGCAGGTCCGCGTCGTCACCGAGCCGACGCCGAGCCTGCGCCAGCATCCCGGCGCTGGCGTCCACGCCGGTCACGACGGCGCCGCGGTCGCGCAGCGCCGCGGACAGCGGACCCGAGCCGCAGCCGGCGTCGAGGATGCGCCTGCCGGCCACGTTCCCGGCGAGCTCCAGCATCGCGGGCCGCTCGTAGTAGGCGTTGAGAAGACTGGTCTCGTTCTCCGCCGTGTACGCCTCGGCCAGGCTGTCGTACTCGTTCACACCAGATTCAAGCACGATCGGCGGTCTTGCGGACGGCCGCGGCGACGGCCTGTCACCACCCCGACGCGTCAGCGGGTGACGTCGTGCCGGGAGGCCGGCCCGAACTCCTGCTCAAAACGGGCCAGCAGCGTGGCCAGCAGCGGATTGAGCTGCGCCAGTTGCTCGCCGGTCAGTGCGCTGGCGAAGATCTGCTCCTCGTAGGCGGCGCGGGCGTTGGTCGCGGCGCGCCAGCGGTGGCGTCCCTTGCGCGTCAGCCGGACCGGGCGGCTCCGCCCGTCGGCCGCGGCGACGTGTTCGACCAGGCCGGCCTGGATGAGCCGGTCGATGCGGATGCTGATGGTGCCCGCGGTGAGGCCGAGGGTCTCGGCGAGTTGCTTGGGGGTGCACGCGGGGCCGGAGCGATGCAGCACGGAGAGCGCTTCCCAGTCGCCGACGGTGAGGTCGTGCCGGGCGGCGGCGCGCGCGAGGACCTGCCCGAACTGCCGCGAGATCCGGCCGATGCGCTGCCGGGCCGCCTCGATGTCCTGGTCGACGCCCGCGGGCATCTGCCCGATCCACGTGGTGAGCTCGGCGCCGACCGAGTCCTGTCCCGGTCCCGGTTCCGACACTGGACACTCCTTTGAGACTCAAGGTAGTTTGATTTGAGTCTCAAACTATAGCGGCACGGGGGAGTACCTGATGACAACGGACATCCAGGACCAGGTCTGGCTGATCACCGGCGCCAGCACCGGCTTCGGCCGCACGCTGGCCGAGGCCGTGCTGGCCCGCGGCGGGCGGGTGGTGGCGACGGCGCGTGACGTCGGCGCCGTCAAGGATCTCGCCGAACGCGAGCCGGCACGAGTGCTGGCCGTCCGCCTCGACGTCACGGACCAGGCCTCGGTGCGCGCGGCGGTCGACACCGCCATCGCCGGGTTCGGCCAGGTCGACGTTCTGGTGAACAACGCCGGACACGGCCTGATCGGCGCGCTGGAGGAGCTGTCCGAGGACCAGATCCGCGCGGTCATGGCGACCAACGTGTTCGGCGCGATGGCGGTGACCCGCGCGGTGCTGCCGCACATGCGGGCCCGACGGCAGGGTTGTCTCGTGCAGATGTCGTCGGTGGGCGGCGTGGTCGGCAACCCCGGCCACGCCATCTACGCCACGTCCAAGTTCGCGCTGGAGGGCATGTCCGAGGCCCTGGCCGGCGAGGTCGCGCCGTTCGGCATCCGGGTGGTCATCGTCGAGCCCGGGCCGTTCCGCACGGAGTTCGCCGGCCGGTCCATGACCTTCGCCGAGTCCATCGACGACTACCGGGACACGCCGGCCGGCGCCCTGCGCGCGCGGTTCCGGGACCAGGACGGCCGGCAGCCGAACGACCCGGCCAAGGCGGCGGCGATCATCGTCGACGTGGCCGGCGATGATCGCGCGCCGCTGCGGCTGCCGCTGGGACCCGAGGCCGTCGGCCGGATCCGGGAGAAGCTCCAGCGTCAGCTGGCCGAGCTGGATCAGTGGGAGTCCACTGTGGTCGACACCCGCTACTGACCGACCGCTACTTGCCGACTGCCGCCGGTTCCTCGGAGCGTTCCTGGGCGTCGTCGAGCACGATGCGGCCGAGGACGGCATACGTGTCGGGGCGGAAACGCTTGAGCGCCAACGCGCCGAGGATGCCGACGACGAACAGGCCGGCGACGATCCATGGGATGGCGTGGAAGAACGGGGTCGACGCCGCGGCGCCGGCGGCGGCGCCGAGGTTGTCGACGAGCAGCCAGACGACGGCGATCATGCCGATGCCGCCGAGCAGGGGAGCGGTGAAGGTCTTGAACCAGTGCCGGGATTCCCTGTGGTTGCGGGCGAAGTAGCCGATCACGGCGAACGAGCACAGGGTCTGCACGATCAGGATGGCCATGGTGCCGAGAATGGCCATCAGGGTGTACAGGCTCAGGTACGGGTCCTGGCCGGCCAGGCTGAACAGGGCGACGATCACGACGGCGATGGCGGTCTGGGTGAAGGAGGCGACGAAGGGCGAGCCGTGGCGCGGATGGGTGCGGCCCAGGCGCCGCCAGATGAGGCCCTCCCGCCCGATGGCGTACATGTACCGGGCGGCGCACTGGTGGAAAGCCATGCCACAGGCGAAGGATCCGGTGATGAGCAGCCACTGGAACAGCAGCACGGCCCAGTGGCCGACGAAGGTCTCGGTGGGGCCGAAGAAGAAGCCGAGCGGATCGGATGCGGCGACCTGGACCGACTTGGCGAGGCCGTTGCCGGCGATGGCCATCCAGGACACGAAGATGTAGAAGATCCCGACCCCGACCACGGAGATCAGGGTGGCCCGCGGAATGGTCTTCTTCGGCTCCCGGGACTCCTCGCCGTACATCGCGGTCGACTCGAAGCCGACCCACGACCAGAAGGCGAAGAACAGCCCCAGGCCGGCGGCGGGGCCGCCGAAGGCGTTGAGCGGATTGACGGGAGACAGGGGGATCCCGTCGGGTCCGCCGCCCTGCACCAGCACCGCGACGGCCATCAGGAACAGCATGCTGACCTCGGCGACCAGCATCACGCCGAGCAGCCGCGAGGTCAGGTGGATGTCGAAGTAGGACAGGATCGCGGTGGCGGCCAGCATGATCGCGGCGAACAGCTGCCACGGCAGGTGCACGCCGAACTGGGCCAGCACGGTGGTCTGCGCGAAGTAGGCGAAGATGCCGACGATGGAGGCCTCGAACACGATGTAGGCCAGCACCGCCAGCAGTCCGCTGGCCAGCCCGATCACCCGGCCCAGGCCCTGCGACACGAAGCCGTAGAACGCGCCGGTGGCGGTGATGTGCTTGGTCATCGCTACGTAGCCGACGGAGAACACCGTCAGCACCACGGTGGCGAACAGGTAGCCGGCCGGTGCGCCGGTTCCGTTGCCGAAACCGACCGCGACCGGGACGTTGCCGGTCATCGCGGTGATCGGGGCGGCGGTGGCGATCGCCATGAAAACCACCCCGACCACGCCCACTGAGTTGGCGCGTAGGCGATCCATCAGAGCAGTTGCCCCTTCAGAGGAGTTGATAGGCCTTCTCGAGGCTGACGCGCAGGATCTGTTCCATCTCGTCGAAGTGCGACTGGTCGCAGATCAGCGGCGGCGACAGCTGCACGACCGGCTCGGCGCGGTCGTCGGCCCGGCAGTACAGGCCGTTGTCGAACAGGGCGGAGGACAGGTAGCCGCGCAGCACCCGCTCCGACTCCTCGGCGGTGAAGGTCAGCTTGGTGGCCTTGTCCTTGACCAGCTCGATGCCGTAGAAGAAGCCGGCCCCGCGGACGTCGCCGACGATCGGCAGGTCCCGCAGCTTGTCCAAAGTGGACCGGAAGGCGGCCTCGTTGGCCCGCACGTGGTCGTAGATGCCCTCGCCCTCGATGATGTCGAGGTTGGCCAGCGCCACCGCGCAGGACACCGGGTGCCCGCCGTAGGTCGAGCCGTGCATGAAGATGTTGTGGCCCTTGAGGAACGGCTCCATCAGCCGGTCGCTGGCCAGCACCGCGCCCAGCGGGGCGTAGCCGGAGGTCAGCCCCTTGGCGACGGTGATCATGTCCGGCTGGTAGCCGTAGCGCTTGGCCCCGAAGTCGTGGCCCAGCCGGCCGAACGCGCAGATCACCTCGTCGGACACGAGTAACACGTCGTAGGTGTCGCAGATCTCCCGCACCCGCTGCCAGTACCCGGGCGGCGGCGGGAAGCAGCCGCCGGTGTTCTGCAGCGGCTCCAGGAACACCGCGGCGACGGTGTCCGGGCCCTCCATCAGGATCGCCTGCTCGATCTGGTCGGCCGCCCACCGTCCGAACGCGACGATGTCGTCGCCGTGCTCGGGGGCCCGGTAGAAGTTGGTGTTGGGCACCTTGATGGCGCTGGGCACCAGCGGCTCGAAGTCGGCCTTGGCCCCGGGGATGCCGGTGATCGACAGCGCGCCCTGCGAGGTGCCGTGGTAGGCCATCGACCGGCTGATCACCTTGTGCTTGGTCGGCTTGCCGGTGAGCTTGAAGTACTGCTTGGCCAGCTTCCAGGCCGTCTCGACGGATTCGCCGCCGCTGACCGTGAAGAACACGCGGTTGAGGTCGCCGGGGGCGTCCGCGGCGAGCCGCTCGCCCAGCCGGACGGCGGAGGGGTGGGCGGCCGACCAGAGCGGGAAGTAGGCGAGCTTGCGGGTCTGCTCGGCGGCGGCCTGGGCCAGCTCCTCGCGGCCGTGGCCGACCTGCACCGCGAACAGGCCGGCCAGGCCGTCGAGGTAGCGCTTGCCGTTGGTGTCGTAGACGTAGACGCCCTCGCCGCGCTCGATGACCGGGATGTCGGTCTCGGTGTACGCGGAGTGGCGGGCGAAGTGCAGCCACAGGTGGTCACGGGCCGAGGCGGGGAGGTCGGCGCTCCCGGGGCTGACAGTCATGGCGTCCTCACCGATTTCGTTGTTCAAACGTCTCTCGACTACGTTTATCGCACATCGGTGAGGTCAAGACAAGGGATTCCGCAGGTCTTAGCGGGTGCCCCACTGGTAGGACTGCTTGTGCAGCCGCAGGTAGGGCATGGTTTCCACGTCCCGCACGCCCTCGACGGTGCGGATCCGGTTGGACATCAGGTCCAGCAGGTCGGCGTCGTCCTCGCAGACCGCCTCGCACAGGATGTCGAAACGGCCGGCGCAGACCACCACGTAGTCGATCTCCGGCATGGCCGCCAGCGCGTCGGCCACCGGCTCGATCGGGCCGCTCACCTTCAGCCCGAGCATGGCCTGCCGGAACAGCCCCACCTGCATGGGATCGGTGACCGCGACGATCTGCATCACGCCGGTCTGCACCAGCTTGGCCACCCGCTGCCGCACCGCCGCCTCGGACAGGCCCACGGCCTTGCCGATCGAGGCGTACGGCCGCCGGCCGTCCTCCTGGAGCTGTTCGATGATCAGTTTCGACGCCTCGTCCAGAGGCTCCGTGTTCCTGCGCACCGGCGAATCATCGCAGGTCCCCGCCGGTCGGCACGGCAGCGGTGACCGTGTCCGCCCCGGCGACCGCGCGGCTGAAGTACGCGGAACCCTTGCGCCATGCGATCACCATCGGCACCACGCCCACCGCGAGCAGACCCAACCCGATCCCGTTGACCACGGCGTCGTTGGAGCCGATGGCCTCCACGAACATCCACAGCAGGAACGCGGCGCCCAGTCCCGGCCACAGCCCGATCAGCAGGAAGTTGCGCACGTTCCTGAACAACTCGGCCCGGTGCGACACGACGACGGCCAGGCCGCGGCCAGCGCCGCCTTCGACTCGTGGCGTGACACCACGCCGGCCCAGCGTCAGCTGGCCCTGCTCAAGATCGCCGACGCGATCGAGGCCCGCGCCGAGGAGTTCGTGCGCGTCGAGTCGGCCGACACCGGCAAGCCGCTGGCCGTCACCGAGACCGACGAGATCCCGCCGTGCGTCGACCAGCTGCGCTTCTTCGCCGGCGCCGCGCGGGTACTGGAGGGGCGGTCGGCGGGGGAGTACATGGCCGGGCACACCTCGTTCGTGCGGCGCGAGCCGGTCGGGGTGTGCGCGCAGGTGACGCCGTGGAACTACCCGCTGATGATGGCGGTCTGGAAGATCGCGCCGGCGCTGGCCGCCGGCAACACCGTGGTGTTGAAGCCGTCCGACACCACGCCGGCCTCGACGCTGCTGCTGGCCGAGATCGCCGCCGAGTCCCTGCCGCCAGGCGTGTTCAACGTGGTCTGCGGCGACCGGGACACCGGCCGGGCGCTGGTCAGCCACGAGATCCCGGCGATGGTGTCGATCACCGGCTCGGTCCGGGCCGGCACCGAGGTCGCCGGCGCGGCCGCCGCGGACGTCAAACGCGTGCACCTGGAACTGGGCGGCAAGGCGCCGGTCGTGGTGTTCGCCGACGCCGACATCGAGGCCGCGGCCGAGACGATCGCGATGGCCGGCTACTTCAACGCCGGCCAGGACTGCACGGCCGCGACCCGGGTGCTGGTCGCCGCCGAAGCGCACGACGACTTCGTCGCCGCCCTCACCGCCCGCGCGCTGGCGACCAGGACCGGCGGCCCCGACGACACCTCAGCCGACTACGGCCCGCTCAACAACGCCGGCCAGCTCGACCGCGTCGCCGGTTTCATCGACCGCCTCCCCGCGCACGCGACCGTCCACAGTGGCGGCCAACGCGTCGGCGACAAGGGCTACTTCTACGGCGCCACCGTGGTTTCCGGCGTTCGGCAGCAGGACGAGATCAGCCAGCACGAGGTGTTCGGTCCAGTGATCACCGTGCAGCGCTTCGCCGACGAGGCCGAGGCGCTGGCCGCCGCCAACGGCGTGCCGTACGGGCTGGCGTCGTCGGTGTGGACCACCGACCACCAGCGGGCGATGCGGATGGCCGGCCGGCTCGACTTCGGCTGCGTGTGGATCAACACGCACATCCCGCTCGTCGCCGAGATGCCCCACGGCGGCTTCAAGAAATCCGGCTACGGCAAGGACCTCTCGCTGTACGGGCTGGAGGACTACACCCGCGTCAAGCACGTGATGAGCGCCCTGTAGGAACTCGGCGCCGTGGAGATCCGGAGGCCCGCGATGCCCCACCAAGCCCCCGACATCGCGCTCGGCGGCCCGCCGCCCGCGGCCGCCGACGTGCCCGCGGTCCGGCTGCGCGGCCTGCGCAAGAGCTTCGGCCAGATCACCGCGGTCGACGGCGTCGACCTCGACATCCGACCGGGTGAATTCTTCTCCATGCTCGGGCCGTCCGGCTCGGGCAAGACGACCGTGCTGCGCATGATCGCCGGCTTCGAGCAGCCCACCGCCGGCGCCATCGAACTCGGCGGCCGGGACGTGAGCCGGCTGGCGCCGTTCGACCGGGACGTGAACACCGTTTTCCAGGACTACGCCCTGTTCCCGCACATGAGCGTGCGCCGCAATGTCGAATACGGACTCAGGGTCAAGGGCGTGCCGCGGGCCGAGCGGGAGCGCCGCGCCGCCGACGCGCTGCGGTCCGTGCGCCTGGAGGACTTCGGCCGCCGCCGACCGTCCCAGTTGTCCGGTGGGCAGCGCCAGCGCGTCGCGCTGGCCCGGGCCCTGGTCAACCGGCCCAGGGTGCTGCTGCTCGACGAGCCGCTCGGCGCACTCGACCTGAAACTCCGACATGCGATGCAGAGCGAACTCAAGCAACTACAGAGAGATGTCGACATCACCTTCGTGTTCGTCACCCACGACCAGGACGAGGCGCTGACCATGAGCGACCGGATCGCGGTGTTCAACGCCGGCCGGATCGAGCAGATCGGCACCCCGCAGGAGGTCTACGAGCGGCCCGCGACCGCGTTCGTCGCCGGCTTCGTCGGCACCTCCAACCTGCTCGGGGGGCGCGCGGCGGAAACGGTGATCGGCATGGCCGGGCTGTTCAGCATCCGCCCCGAGAAGATCCGCGTCGACGGCGACCTGGCCCGCCCGGCCGGTCCCGGCGAGACCAGCGCGACCGGCACCGTCACCGACGTGGTGTACGCCGGCGCGACCATGCGCTTCGAGGTGACGCTGGACGCCGGCGGGCAGCTGTCCGTGGTCCGGCAGAACACCGACGGCGTGCCGGGCTTCAGCGACGGCCGGGTCCGGCTGACCTGGCGGCACGAGCACAACTTCCCGGTCACCGGCACCGAATGAAAGGTCGATCATGAAGAACACGGCGCTGCTGGCCGGACTGCTCGCGGCGGGCCTCGCGCTCACCGCCTGCGGCACCACCAGCGGCAACTCGACGGCCACTGGCGGCACCCAGGGCTTCACCCCGCCGGCCCTGCCCGCGCTCGGCAAGCTCGGGCCGGCCGAGGGGCAGCTGTCCGTGCTGGCCTGGCCCGGCTACGCGGAGAACGGCTCCAACGACCCGAAGATCGACTGGGTGACCCCGTTCGAGCAGCAGACCGGCTGCAAGGTCAACGTCAAGCCGTTCGGCACCTCAGACGAGGCCATCAGCCTGATGAAGACCGGCCAGTACGACGTCGTCTCCGCCTCCGGCGACGCCTCGCTGCGGCTGATCGCCTCCGGCGACGTGGAGCCGGTGAACACCTCGCTCGTGCCCAACTACAGCGACGTGTTCGGCTTCCTCAAGAACCAGTCGTGGAACAGCGTCAACGGCGTCGCCTACGGCATCCCGCACGGCTGGGGCGCCAACCTGCTCACCTGGCGCACCGACAAGGTCACCCCGGCCCCCACCTCCTGGTCGGTGATGTTCGACTCGAACTCCAGGTACAAGGGCAAGATCACCGCCTACGACTCGCCGATCTACATCGCCGACGCCGCCCTCTACCTCAAGGCGCACCAGCCCGACCTGGGCATCAGGAGCCCCTACGCGCTGGACAGCACCCAGTTCCAGGCCGCCGTCGACCTGCTCAAGAAGCAGCGGCCCCTGGTCAGCGAGTACTGGTCGGACTACCTCAAGGAAAGCCAGTCCCTGACCAGCGCCGACACCGTCCTGGGCACCGCGTGGCAGGTGACCGTCAACGTGACCAAGGGCAACAACGTGCCGCTGGAGTCGACGGTGCCGTCCGAGGGCGCGACCGGGTGGTCGGACACCTGGATGGTGGCGGCCAAGTCGCAGCACAAGAACTGCGCCTACATGTGGATGAACTACATCATCAGCCCCAAGGTCAACGCGCAGGTCGCCGAGTACTTCGGCGAGGCGCCGGCCAACTCCAAGGCGTGCGCGCAGACCACCGACCCCAAGCACTGCGACACCTACCACGCCGGCGACGCCACGTACGCGTCGAAGATCGCCTACTGGACCACGCCGATCTCCCAGTGCCTGGACGGCCGCACCGACGTCAAGTGCGAGGACTACGGCGCGTGGACCCAGGCCTGGACCGAGATCAAGGGCTGACCCGTGACCGCCGCGATCACCGACCCGCCGCGACCCGCGCCGCCCGGGGCCGCATCCCGCCGACGGCTGTCGGCCTACCTGCACCGCACGCCGGGGCTGCGGCTGGGCATCCTGCTGTCCGCGCCGCTGGCCTGGCTCGGTGTGGCCTACCTCGGCGCGCTCGCGGCGCTGTTCGTGACCGCGTTCTGGACCACCGACGTGTTCACCGGGCAGGTGGTGGTGAGCTGGTCGCTGGACAACTTCGCCACCCTGTTCCGGGACGCGGTGTACCGCACCATCACCATCCGCACGGTCGGCGTGGCCGTGCTCGTCACCGTGATCGACGCGGTGATCGCCTTCCCGATGGCCTTCGCCATGGCCAAGTTCGCCTCCCGGCGGGCCCAGCGGCTGCTGGTGATCGCCGTGATGACCCCGCTGTGGGCCAGCTACCTGGTCAAGGCCTACGCCTGGCGGTCCATGCTGTCCGGCAACGGCGTGCTGCACTGGCTGCTCGCCCCGGTCGGCCTGGACGGCCCGGGCTACGGCCTGCCGGCCACCGTGATCACGCTGTCCTACCTGTGGCTGCCGTACATGATCCTGCCCGTCTACGCCGGCCTGGACCGGCTGCCCGACTCCCTCGTCGACGCCTCCGGCGACCTCGGCGCCCGCTCCGTGCGGACGTTCTTCTCGGTGGTGCTGCCCCTGGCCATGCCGGCGGTCATCGCCGGCTCGATCTTCACGTTCTCCCTGTCGCTGGGCGACTACATCGCCGTCAAGATCGTCGGCGGCACCAGCCAACTGCTCGGCAACGTCGTCTACGACAACATCGGCGCCGCCAACAACCTGCCTTTCGCCGCCACGGTCGCCCTCGTGCCCGTGGTGATCATGCTGCTGTACCTGGCGGCGGTCCGCCGCACCGGCGCCCTCGACACCCTCTAGCAAGGAGGCCCGGCCGTGACCTTCTCCCGGACCACCCGGCGGGTGCTGCTGGCCGCGCTCGCGCTCGGCCTCGCGGTGATCTACTTCCCGCTGCTCGTGGTGTTCCTCAACTCCTTCAACGACGATCCGACGTTCGGCTGGCCACCGGCCGGCTTCACGCTGGAGTGGTGGAGCCGGGCCGCCGCCAACGAGGGCGCGCTGGCCGCGCTGCGCACCAGCGTGGTGGCCGGCCTCTCGGCCACCGCCATCGCACTGGTGCTCGGCACCATGGCGGCGTTCGCCCTGCAGCGCTACCGGTTCATCGGCCGCAACCCGGTCTCGCTGCTCATCGTGCTGCCGATCGCACTGCCCGGCATCGTCACCGGCATCGCGCTGAACAACGCGTTCCGCACCATCCTCGGCGTCAACCTGGGCCTGTTCACCGCGATCGTCGCGCACGCCACGTTCTGCATCGTCGTGGTGTTCAACAACGTCGTGGCCCGGCTGCGCCGCATGGGCAACAACCTGGAGGAGGCGTCGATGGACCTAGGCGCCGACGGCATCACCACCTTCCGGCTCGTCACGTTCCCGATGCTGCGCTCCGCCCTGCTGGCCGGCGGACTCCTCGCCTTCGCCCTCTCCTTCGACGAGATCATCGTCACCACGTTCACCCTGGGCGCGGGCCTGGAGACCGTGCCGATCTGGATCTACGACAACCTGTTCCGGCCCAACCAGGCCCCGATCGTGAACGTCGTCGCCGCCGTCCTGATCCTGGCCTCCACCGTGCCGGTCTACCTGGCCCAGCGGCTGTCCGGCGACAGCGCCTCCGGCGGACGGCTCTAGAAACCGCCTGCCGGCGACGGCCTAATGGGCAACGCGGTCGGACCCACGCCGGGCGATCAGTGGGGCCGGCCCGGCTCGGACGTCGCCACCACATGCGCGTCGCCCTGCCCCACATCTTCCCTGTCAAGTCCGAACGTGTTGCGGATGACCCGTCGCGGAGTACCAAGTGCGGACGTCCGGAGGTGATCGACGCCTGTGGCCTGGACATCGGTCAATCGATGTTCACCCGGCGGTGCTGTGGTCCTGTTCGATGCGCTCGAAGATGTCGGCGTCGGTTTCCTGCTGCCATTCGGGCAGGTCGGTCCACTCGGCGACGTACGACGGCTTGGGGTCGGGGATGCGCTGGTAGATCTGTCCGGTCCAGCAGGCGGCGACGAACTGCCCCTTCTGCGCGCGGCTGAGCTTGGCGGCGTTGCCGTCAGTGGCGTGGAGGAACGCGCGGACCTGCTCGTAGACGGCACCGGCGGCGGCGCGTTCCCAGTCTGGCGTGTCGGCCCACGGGGTGATGTAGCCGGCCTTGGGCTCACCGGGGAAGTGCTTGATGACCCCGGCGATCCACGCCTGGCGGAACACCTGTCCGCCCTCGATCTTCTGGTCCTGCACCACGTTCCTCCCTGTCGTCATCGGGTAACCGCCACCCCGGCCAGGTCGTTGATGTCGGAGTTGAGCCGGGCGATCCGCTTGTTGGCCAGCAACGGCACCAACTGGGGCCGCAATCCCCGCAGCTTGCTGGTGATAACCCCGGACTTGGTCGTACGCGCCTGCGCGAGCACCGGAGCGGCGTGGACGAGCACCTGGTCGGGGTCACGGCGCTGGGCGCCGATCATGGCCAGGTCGGTCAGCACGCTGGCACGTCGCCGTGTGGACAGGTCCTGCCGCAGGGCGTCGGTCAGCGCGGCCTCGGCCAGATCCAGCCGTCCGAGCGTGGTGTAGCAGGTGCCGCGTTCCTCGGCCAGCCGGGAACCGTCGAAGCGCAGCCACCCGCCGTTGTGGACCGGCCCGCGCAGCTCCCGCACGCCTTCCGCGCGGTCCAGGGCTCGCTGGCAGTCGGCGAGGTTGCCCTGGCCAGCGTAGGTCTCGGCCTGCACGACCGCGACCCAGTAGCGGGTCGACAACTGGGAATCACCCCGGCGGGCAAGCCCGGCTGCGGCCTCCAGCATCGGGGCGGCGTCGGTGAACTTGCGCTCGTAGACGGAGATGAACGCGTGCCGGGTCAACGCGCACGCCCACTGGTCGAACGCCGCCGCCTTCTCGCTGGCCTCGGCGGCCAGGGTGTAGCAGTGCGCGGCCGCAGTGTAGTCGCTGGCGTCGAAATGGATCTCACCGGCCAGCTGGAACAGGTCCCCGGCCAGGGCGCACAGCCGCCGATGGGTAGCAGGCCCGTGCGGCTGGGACAGGCTGGCGGTCAGCATGCGCAACTGCTCGCCGACCACGGCCCGCATCGTGGCCTTGGCGGAGGTCAACGCGAAGGTTTGCCACAGGTGGTTGTTGAGCCGCGTGTAGCCGTCTACGTCGTCGGTGTCGGCGAGGTCGTCCACGGCCGCTGGTAGGGCCAGCAGGGCGCCGGCCAGGCTGATCATGCGGAGGAGATCACGGCGGTACAGGGCCATGTCGTCATTCTCCGCGAGGTCGGGCCGGTCGGTGGCGGCCGGTTGGTCGTCGTCGGCCTCGGCGAGCACGTCCCCGAGTTCGGTCCGAGTGATCTCCAACAGCTTCGCCAGTCGCGGCCGCAACCACAAGGCTGGAGCCGTCTCCCCGCTGTCCCAGCGTCCGACCGTTGAGCGTTCGACGCCCAGGGCCGCGGCGAGGTCCTCCTGGGACAGGCCCAGGTCACGACGACGCGTGATCAGTCTGCGTCGGACTGCCATCGCGCCTCCGCCACGGTGTCCGAAGCGGGGGTCACCCGATCGGATCGCCGCTGGTCAGAGCGGTGGATGCGGCACAGATGCCGCACTCCTGCCGCGTGTCCGCTGTGGTTCCGGCACGCCGCTCGCGGTTGTGTAACCGACAGCGACGTGACGCGACTCTCACAGTAACGGAGGCAGCGGCGATGACCAGTACGAACACCCCTACGGCCGCACCGGCCAATGATCATCAGCTCAGCCCGGCGCAGGATCCCGACCGCGCTGATGCGGCGGCCGAAGACCACGTGCTGGCTGCTGCGGCCCGCGCGGTCGCCGCCGTCGACACCGGTCGGCTGGTCGACCGGCTGACCGGGACGTGGACGCAGTGGAACCTGGTCAAGGACCGCGACGACCCGGCCGGCGTCGACCTCGCCTCGGCCCTACTCAACCACGTCAGCGAGTTGTCCATCGGCTATGACGACCTGATCGCCGACCTGCGCGGGGGCTGTCGTCGGCTGCCGCGCCACCAGAACCCGATCGCGCCGATCGCCGCCTAGTCCGGTGGGCTGGTTGCGGGAGGTCGCCGCTGTGGTCGTGGCGATCGACAGCCCGGCGGGCCGGGTGGTCGAGGCGATCGAGCAGCTTTCGACGCACCTGCCTGCGCCTGATCAGCCAGCCGTGTGCCCGCTGTGCTCGCGACAGACCTGGCCGT
>Ga0307511_10001276_pt1 | contig 26683 bp, 19 predicted proteins | sample 13_EM_MG_FD_200266 | JGI IMG/M metagenome (GOLD analysis project Ga0307511, IMG submission 200266) | Populus trichocarpa ectomycorrhiza microbial communities from riparian zone in the Pacific Northwest, United States - 13_EM | ecosystem: Host-associated > Plants > Roots > Unclassified | place...
TTTTTAAAAAAAAAAAATTTATAACTATTGAAAGAATTTTAATTATTTTGATTTTAGAATTAAAATGTATCTCTGAATTCAAAATTCTTCTTCTTAATTATGCATTTTTTTTATTTAACAAAGACATGGTTTTTTCTTCATCATTTTTTTTTAGAAAAATTAAAGATTAAAATAAAAATTCATAAGAATTTTTATGATTTAAATGCATGAAAAAATGTGTTTTTTTATCCAAATTTCCCTTTCATTTAATCATTTTTTTCTTTTTTATTTTGATAAAAAAATATCTTTTTATTATTAAAATCTTGGTTTTTCATATAAAAACTATCATGATTTGTACCAAGTAATTCTAAACCAAGAAATAAAAATAATATCTCAATTGAATGAGAAATTTACACTAATAAAGTTATACTATTATATATAGTTTTAAAACCAAATCCGAGATGTAGATGTATATGTGATAAGGTCTCATATCACGAATTGAAAGAATTAACTATAATTTATTTATTTTTTTAAATAAAAAAATATTGTTTTGATAAATTTTTTTTTAAAGTTAAAGATCAGGATCCACCTGAATTTTAAATGAATCATATCAAATTAATTATTTTTTTTATTTTTCCTTTAACCCGATAGATTTAGATCTCAAATTAATCCGTCAATAATATAAACAGGCTTTGTGATAATACTAGGACTCTTTAGCATTGTATCAAATGATCACTTAGATGCTTATGCTTCATTATGAAAAAATTACTAAACTAGAATCTCTCCACATGATTGAATAATTTTTTTTATTGTTATTACAACATAAAAGCTTCGTTGCTTGAATTTATAAATACACACGAGATTTTATTGAACATTTTTATCATGGATATATAAATACTTAGGCGGTTGGATAAGAGGAGTCCATGGCTATGCCACAGAGACCATCTTTAATCTCGATGTCTCTCTGCATATTTAGGTCTCCTTCCTCACTCCAGCTTGTGCCTCAGGAACTCTTGACAATCCAATATTTGATACCATCACTAGTTGTATCATAACCAACCGCTACAACACCATGTTTCAACTCAGTTCTACGTTGTCCTGTGAAGACACCACTCGAATAGAATTGAAAGTCAGAGCCTCCACCATCAATGGAAACAGAAATTGGCTGGTTGGCCACGGCCTTTAATAATGTTGTCTCGCTGTTAGCAGGAACTCTTCCATAGCCAGTGATTTTGTCTATGTGAGATGTCTTCTTTTTTGAGTTGCAAGTTCCATCAGCTGCTTGGTAAGGGTAGTTAGCTTCAGTTGTGATGCCATGGTTCTTGATTATGAATTCAAATCCATCTTCCATGAGACCACCCTCACAGCCTTGATCCTCCCCTTTAGTGTCACACTCTACAAGCTCTTGCTCCGATAAGGAAACCAATTTACCTCGGTGAAAAAGGCCCAGCAGCTGCCTGATTAATTTTGTCACAAACCAAGCATAATGACATCAATACATACGCGTGTAAGAGATAGTCTGTAGCATAAAAGCAGTGGTAAGGGGGCATTGCTTGGTGCAATGGTAGAACTTACCACACTAGCCTTGATCCTTGATAGGAGTAACAGCACCTTTCTTTCTCCAGTCCATGGTAGCAGGAACAGCAGTAACATTTTCAGTGTTCTAATTTCTTTCAGTCTTCAAATGAAAAATAGCACTGCAGTATCGTTTCTAAACATTCGTGAAAAAATTGTGATGGATTAAAGTTTAAAATACCAGATGGATTGAATGGTCAATTAATAGAATGAACTATGAACAGACTTTTTATGATTGTCAGTGAACCAGAGCAGAATTGGAGGTCTACAAGTCTTACAAACCACTTCTTAGGGATCCTCCAGGATGGATTTACTGATGTTCAATATCTGAAAACAATTTTGAAACATTATCAGTTAGGAAGGAAGGAAATGAGAAAGTCTTAATATAATTCATTGCAAGAAATAACAGTGTAATGATGTTGGTTTGCTGTCCCAGCAACCATGCAGGACGAAGTAATAAGAGAGCAGTGGAAATACTATAGCCTTTCAAGTAGAGATTTACAGTAGCTGGTTCCCTTCACCACAGCTTGACCAAAAGTTATTGAGTAACTGTGTGTCAAAGGCAAAGAAATATGATTGAGGAAGCTGGTGGGGTTTACTCACGAGAAATTATTCAGTTTTTATGTGGAAACAACCTGTGCTCATGTGATCCATTAATGAAGGTTTGAAAAAATCGACAGAAATGGAAGTCCAGTGTTGCAGTAGGTCAAGAAGCTCTTGCTTAATCAGAATGTGTTTCCTGTGTTCATCTGCTACACGTTAGATTCTTTTTTTGTATCATCACTTCCTGCTCAACGTTGATACATGCCATAGTGCTGATGTTTTCAGAGCTTCAAAGGAAAAACAACATTAATTAACGAAATTTAATTTTTGAATAAAAAAATAATCAGTGTTTATTTATTTAGTGTCATAAATTTAATTGTAATCTTGATATATTTCTTATTTTTTATACGAAAAAAAATCTTATATGTTTTATGCACTGTGATTGATTCCTCAAGATCAGTTTAATCACTAGAGGATGAACAACACATCCAAATGATGAACTCAGACACTAATTAATCTTTTTAATATGGTTTATAACACTGGACTTTAGCAATGAAAACTGATAGACTTTTCTGTATGGTATCTATGTAATAGTCCACTTCATATAATAATAATTTTTTTAAAAAAAGTAACTATTAATTCTTGTTACATCTACCCTCCACCAAATTTGGATAAGAGAGTAAGCATGCCTAAACCATTGTTTAGACCTGCTGCTGCTGCTGCATTAATGACCAGTTACCATATCTACTCATGTACGTGCGTGCATTGACAAGGATTCATTAAGCTTTGCACATTATAGAATCATAAACTAAGTTAAGTTGTGGTTGGCCGCCCTTGTGCACAAAACATGGACCTCTCTACAGCCTTGAAGAAGCACAAACACACAGAAGGCATGGAAGCTGGTAGTTCCACCATTGGTAAAAATTGGAGGCTTTGCATATTTGCAAGCTTCATGAGTTTCATTGTACTGATGTTTTTTCAAAAACAATGTCAGAACAGCCCGAAACTTTCATCACTTCTAAATGTTGGTGTATCGATGTCAATGTCCAGTCTCACGTCCACGTCTAGTGAACTCTTGGAGTCCACAAACTTGGTCAAGAATGAGAGCACAAACTTGGTCGAGAATGACTTGAACCCTATGAAAGAGGAGGAAGTGAAGTGCAATATATTTGATGGAAAATGGGTTTATGAACCAGAGGGAGGCCCTCAACATACTGCAGCTGAATGTCCGTTTCTTAGTGAACAGGTAAGCTGCCAGAGGAATGGAAGGCCTGACTTTGAATATGAGAAATGGAGCTGGGAAGCCAAAGACTGTGATGTTCCAAGGTAAGATTTCTTACCATAAGTGCATTTTGTTTTGTTTATGCCCATGTTTTGTGGGGGTATTAGCCTATGTCCATGTTTTGTTTTATGGGGGTATTAGCCTATGCCCATGTTTTTTTAGCTTATTGCATTATAGGTCTTTTAAGCCAAGATTTTAGCTTATAAAAAGAAGAAAAAGGTGCATGTTTTGTGTTCTTCTTAACAAAGATTGGTGTTCAAGGTTTAATGGCATAGACATGTTGGAGAGACTAAGAGGAAAGAGGGTGATAATAGTAGGAGATTCCCTCAACAGAAACCAATGGGAATCTCTAGCTTGCCTTCTTTATTCAGCCATACCTTCTTCCCAAGCTCATGTTGATGTTCGTGGCGGCGTCTATAAGGTCTTCAAAGCGAAGGTAAGATTATTCTTTGTTATGCTATTATCGTCCTCCAGTTATTCTTAGTAGTTGATTAGTTGAATTATAACCCTCTAGCAATTTAAAATACCTTGAAACGTAGAGTTTATTCCTCTTACAGGACTATAATTGTTCTGTGGAGTTTTATTGGAGCCCATTTTTGGTGCGACTTAAGCAAGAAAATGGGAGCAGAATTCTAAGGCTTGACAAACTGTCACCCTTAGCCAAGAAGTGGCGTGGAGCTGATGTCATGGTATTCAACACTGCCCATTGGTGGGTTCACAGTGGGAAAGTGAAGTCGTAAGTTTCCTGTTGAGCTATAATGGCAGGTAGTCAACTTGTGGAATTTGAACGAGAAATCATGTTAAAATGGGTGATGACTTTGCAGGTGGGATTTGTTTCAATACAAAGGAAAATTAGTTGAGGAGATGGAGATCGAGTCTGCATTAAGGAAAGGCATGAGGACTTGGGCTCGTTGGATCGATCACCATGTTGATGCATCCAAAACAACTGTCTTTTTCCGCAGCATATCGCCACAACACCAAGGGAAGCAATGGTGTTACAATATAACACAACCCAATATGGATGAATCGTATGTGTCTGCATTTCCTAAACCAATGAAAGAAATTATTGAGATAACAATTCGAAGCATGATGATACCAGTGAGATACCTGAACATTACAAAGCTATCCGGGTATAGAAGAGATGCACATCCAGCTTTGTATGCAAGAAAACAGGAAAAGCTTTTGAAAACTGAGCAGCAACTGCAAGAAGAATCTCATCCTGATTGCAGCCATTGGTGTTTACCAGGGCTACCTGATACATGGAACAGGCTTTTGTATGCATCCTTGGTCTTGGACACTTCAAATTCCAAGCATTTGGTTGTTTGATCATCAGTAAGAGTTGTGCTGTCATAGTTTAGAGTAATTTTACTAAACTCGAGTTGTAACCAAGAAAAAAAACAACTAAAATTGAGTTCTTATGTTTCTTGGTTTAGAATTATCAGATCATTTAACTTGTTTTTCATTTTGTACCAGCTTGTCAGCTGCCAATCATCCTTCACAGAGAGTTGTCATGTGCCTTGGTTTTAGTATTATCTTAGCCAGTCATCAAGGTAGTGCTAGATGTGTTTGAGAGTGAAGTTGTTTTTGCTTTTAGGTATTTTTTTAAAATGTTTTTTTAAAAACAAAAACTTTAAAATAATGTTTTTTTGTAATGTTTTTTATTAGTTTTTATGTATTGATATAAAAAGTCTGAAAAAAATATAAATAATTTTGATACATATTCAAGAAAAATATTTTTTAAAAGCACCTGAATCACAGTGATAAACATACTCTGACGCATTCACACATGTATATAATTGCTGAATGGGGTGATTAAGATGTGCCGGATGTTAATAATGGCAGCTGGGTTTCTCCCAAACCTTATTCCCTTTCTTTGTTCTCTTTTCGTTGACTGTTGAATTTGGGAAACGGCAGAGAAGAAATACTGATAAATATTTCGCCTCCTATAATTATGAAAGTTGTGAATTTATATATAGTTATTTTATGCTGTCCTCAAATTATGGGGACGCAAGTTCTATTTACATGCATGGTCTTTGTGCCTTGAGTTCCAAACTAAACCTCAGAGGGTTGAAGGAATTGTTTCCCTCCATCCTCACAGTTGCAAATTTACTCCCTAATTACTGCTGTTATCTAGACAAGCTCCCACTCTGATTCTGAAGGATCATGAGATAAGGATCTGTTTGCTTCCTTTATAGAAAGAGTTGGCATTAAACTTGTTATACTCTCTTCTTCTTTGGATTTTGAATCGCTGCTGCACTGTGCAGCAAGCTGCTCATATTCCTTCATCACTGACCTCTTTCTTGAACGAAAAACATCCCGAATCTTCTAAATAAGAATATTCAAAGAAAAAATTAATGGGGAGAGAGGCACAAGAATTTGATGATGGATTAAGTAAACGGAGTCGGTGGGACAGATTACCTTGTAAGGCCTGTTTTTGCCTTCACGGGGAACATGATGAAATTCATCTACATTCACCAAAACACATACTTCCTCAAGCCTCCTAGCCTTGTCCACTCGAATGATTTCCATACCCTCGTCAATGATTGTACCATCTTCATCCGATTCTATTCCCCATTCATCTGAACTTCCAGCAAAATTAGGCTAACATCAGTGGCTATAAAAAGTAACAACAAGAAAACAGAATATATCACCATATATAGATCATAAACACAGATTGAAAATTTGATGGAGAAAAAGGGCTTTGGAAGATATGGATGCCTAAACAGGACTGAATTGAGAAGCTGTTGTTAGGCTAACTTTCCAATCCCAAGATGCATCTTCCATGCTTGTTTAGAATTTGAGCAAACTTCGTTGTCATAAATTTTGGATTTGCATGTTCATAATAAATTTGATACTTTCAATGAAGCATCAGCATTCACTGCAAATAGTGAAGATAACATGAATATTTTTCTTTCTTATTATTCGTGTTTCCTTGAAACGTCTGGAATTTAATTATAAAGAGAGACAAAATAAAGACAGGAGCAAGCTACTTTTAAAGTTAATCATAAACTGTAGTTTAGCAAAGACATTCAACTCATGCCATTGTGCTTGCAAGCCCAGGACATTACTCTTGAACTAAAGCAATGTAGCTTAACCTATGGAATTAATTTCTCTTAAAACTCACTGCTGTTGGACATAAAAGGTTAATAAAAATCAATGGTTTAGCAAAGAAAACAAGAGCTTTATGCAGTCTGGGTAGGAAGGAAAAAAGTTCATATATTTTCAGATGTAAGATCATAAAGTTAAAAAACCTTGGACATGATTGGCCAAAGAGCAAGAGAGTTAGAAACAAGCTATATCAGCAATTAAGCTTTGTCAGACAGATATACAATCCATGGAATAACACTCAATCATCCAACACGTGCACACAAATTGCAAGACTAAATTAATCAAAATACAGTTTATATCAATTAATCCATGGAGTTTGAAAATACAAATGATATCATGTGAAGAAACTTTATGCTATGATTGCCATTAAATAATAACCGATGTCCTGTTTAGGGTTATACACAACTTATTCAATGTTAAAAACTACATATAGTGGTCTGTATGTCTAATCCAAAACTTCAGGAAACATAGAACATGATCAACTGCGGATACCAGAAGATTTATGTACCCTTGCCACAGCATTCTGTTTATACAACTCTACTGTAGTAATCAAGGTACAAATTGAAACTATTTTAAATAGTTCTAACAGCTAAGCTGACCAATCCTTCCATGAAAATACAACGGCCATGACTCAAAACCAATAGAGTGGCTTTGGTGCTACAGAAACAAGATACCAGAAAGAAAGCTGAAGAATATACACTATTTATTTAGCAGTCTAGAGAGTGCACAGATTGATAAGTTGATGAAATAAAATTCCAAATTGAACAACATTTTGCCAGACGCCATTTTCTGATATAATGAAATCCTCTCTCTCTTTTCTCATCAAGTCAGTTCCTCATTTGACTTTTTTAGCAGTGAATTATATTGCAAAACCAAATGACCACAAATACATGTATTTTTTTTTTCCTGATTTCAATATCAAGATGATTTTTAAGTGCATAAATGCAACATATGCATACCTGAATTAGACACAAAATCCTCCTCATAAGCAAATTTGTTAGTCTGCATATTCCCATTTGCAGCAGATTCTATCATAGAAACAAACTCATTGCTTATGCAAACACCTGAAGAAATAGAAGTCAAAATAGAACACTCTACAAGTACAAAAAAAGAAAAGAAAAAATCAGAAAGAACTGTGCAAAAAACTCACCATTTGATTCTTCTAATAGGTTTCTGCTGGAAGGTCTACTGTCTGTTCCTTCATGCCTGCCAGTTTCAGTGATATTAACCATATCCAATGATGGTTTATTGAATGAGATCTCTGGCACGTGTTTGCTTGCATTTTTTATCTCATTTTTACTTTCTTCCATGGAGAAATGATCTGTAACTTCAACACACCCTGGAGTTGCAAGTCTTGCTGTCTGATCACAAGATGCTTCCAGATTTTGATCAGACAGTTCAACATTTGATGAAAATTTACTCGAAAGAGTGGTAGTTCCTGATATCTCATTTGGAGACACATTATTGCAGTTAGAGTTTTTATCAGTATCTAGGTTTGATTTATTGGACAGACTTCCTTTACTATGCTGCCTTGAAATTCTTCTCACAGTAATCCTTCTACGCAGTGGGAGACAATCAGAACCAGAATCAGCAGTCATCTTCGGATCCTCGGCCAATTGCTCAGGATCATCAGCCTTTCCACATTTTTCTTCCATACCATCTTCTGGCTTCATATAGATCCCAACATCAGCTCCCGAATCTACAGGAAATTTGGAGACTGCCCCATTTGCAGGATCCTCTGAATCTGGAGAGCACAAATCTTGCATGACATCCGAGTAGAATTTCCTCACATTATTACTAACAGTCTGCATCTGGTTTTCGACATATTTTACTGCTTCCTGTCCGAAACAACAACCACAACAACCAAGCCTAAATCCAAAATCAGAAAAGTAGCCAGGGGCAATTAGCTTTAGACAGTCAATTACTCAAATCCCAATAAAATATCAATCAAGCCATCAATAATTGGATGGGGACCATAAATAGGTAATGCACAGAGTGGAATGCACACCGGATAAGAGCTCAAAGGAGATCATCATGAATCTCTTTCCATGGAAATAATTGAAACAGAAAAATGATAAAGGCCAATCTCATAAAAAAGCCACAACAGTACATTTGCAACTTGGGAGGAAACTGCACTGCTCTTGCAGGCCATTCGAATTCAGCTGCCTACAAATTTGGGCAGCAGAGAGATACAGCCCTTAGACTGGCCTTTTGAGATATATAGGTATTAGTTTCAGGTGACATTACAAAAAAGGACGTACCTCACGCATAATTTCTTCCACTTCCAGCAACCTAGCTTCAAATTTCAGATAAATGTCACCAACCCATGTTATACCTTTCAGGTCCATAATAGTCATAAATGAGCCTCACAGCAACAGGTGATAAACTTCTTCCACTTTGTAATTTAATAGTTAGTGTGACAGCAATCCTCGCAGCTTCAATTCTCTACAGGAATTTAAACCAACATTCAGTAAATGAAAAATAATTACAATTTCTCCATGCTCTTTTGCTGGACTATATCCTTCAGATAACCTTAATTTTCATGTATAAAGGAAACAGAAACATAAAAAGAAACCACAGAAACAAATATCACCAGCAAATATAAAACTGTAGGAGCAACTTTACATCAATAATTTAAGATTCTTTTTTTATTAATTTAAGCTCAAAATCAAAACTTTACATCAATAATTCACTGGACCAACATAAAAATTATATTAAATTATACCCACTTGAATAAACATTATACATAAACCACAACTAAAAGTCTATAAATTTAAAATTCAGTAAAAAACTTTCAGGCAATTCATTGCATAGGAAGACAACTCAAGACATGAAGTATCAATTTAAGACTTATCCTTGAGAGGTTCAAATTTTCCTAAGAAGAAAGGTAGTAAATTTAGAAAAAGAACCACCAAAATCCTGTCAATTCTAATTTTCTTTTAGCTATCTCTGCGTACTGTAAATTGGTGATCGATAAAAAAAAAAATCACAGTGCATAATACGTACCTCAAAAACCAGGCTTCAAAATCATGCAAAAGAGAGAAAGAACTAAACTTTACAGCAAAAACAGAGATTGATAAAAGCTGATGATCAAAGAAAAAGAAAACCCTTCTGAAGAATAGCTTTTTTTGAACAACCCTTTGGACAAACGGCAAGGAGAAGCAGATAAAGACTGTAAATTCTGGAAATTAAAGCTATAGAGAGAACTTACGTGGTGTAAAGGGCAAGTTAGTGGTGCCCAAAATCTCGATCATCCAAAGAAATACTTGAATAAATAGAACTCCATATCGACACAGACTTTAGAGTTCAGACTTCAACAGAATTTCATGTGGACCCATATAAAATTATTTTTTCTTTCTTTTTTATCTGCAAAAGATAAACAAAAAAAAACAACTATAATTCTTGTTTGAAACCTATTACGAGATTTAAAAAAAAATACCGAAATTTTGAGGCAAAAAAAAAGAAAGAAAAGAAAATGGGTCCCACAGTAGCTTCGTGGTTTGGTGGGTCCCATAATAATGCCAGCAACATGTAACTTTGTCCAACAAGGTAAGAGTTGGTTGGTACTTTGAATCCAGTTTGGGCGGGTAGAAAATCTTCTGTCAAGCCCACTTCAATATTAACAAACGATAACAATAAAAAATCAATTGAGTTGTTAATTTCATTGAGAAGTCATAAGATTTTTTTTTGTTATTATTTTTGTATGTATGTGAAACAATCTATTATAATATTACATTAAGTTTATTAATGTATTTAAAAAATAAATTTATTATAATACTAATCTTGATATTTGAATTAAAAAAAGGAATAATTATTAAAACTCCCATTTTGATTTCTTTTTATTTATTTATTTAAAATTTGAGAAATTATAGTTTCTCTTCGTGACCAACTATATAAATTAAATTAGACAAAAATATTTTTATATTTTTATATACAATAAATATAAATCTATACAATGTTCACGCAAAACTTTTTTTTTTCTCAAACAATATTTCTCTATTCAATCTCTTTCTTTTTCTTTTTAATAACACGATATAGCCACATAGAAACACTAAATATAAAGTAAGATATTTGTTTTTTATATTTAGTATGTGTTTGGTACTGTGGTGTAAATTCTTTTTACTTGAAAATGCATTAAAATAATTTTTTTTAAGATTTGTTTTTGACATCAACGCATCAAAATCATGAAAAAACACTAAAAAAAACATCAATTTAATATTTTTTCAATGCAAACATAATTTTTTAAAAAACACCTAAAAACAAAAACTACGGTAATCTGTTCTTAATCTCTTTGCACTATCCTAGTTGGGGCACGATTTAAAAATAAATGGGTAAGGAAAGGGGAAAAAATATGTTTGAAAGTGAAGATGTTGATGCTAGGCTAGAGCATGAAGTATTATTTGATTGTGCAAGTAAATGACGAGATTTTTATGGTTTTTTTTAGGATATTAAGTATTAGCACTTGTATAAAATTCTGTAAAAAACTATAATTTCTCAAACCTAAAAATAAAAAATCCCTTAAGGAATTAAGAGAGAAAACACACCTTCTTGACCATCAAATCAATCTCTTTCCTTGAAGTTATGTAATTAATTATATAAATATGAAGAATGGAGTTGTAAGGAATTTGGAATATCAGAGCAGAAGTCTTGTTAAATCTTGGTGGAATGAAATTCTTTTTGCGTCTGTGCTGTAGGTTGGCGTTGCAGATTTTTAGCACGAAAACAAACACAACGCATAGACAACAAAACCTTGGCATTACAACTTTGGTTTTTTCTTAGTTTTTTTTTAAATTTTAATAGTATTGGTATTTTCTAACTAATTTGTATATAATTGAATTAAATACTTTTTTAATTAAATCTTAGACAAGTATATCTACACCTTCACAAAAATAATTCTTGAATTTAAACCTAAATCCTCATGCTAAGCTTCAAAAGATGCAATAGACACAATAGACACTACGGAGACATTAGCTAGAACAATTAAAGGGGTTTTGTAATAACAATTATTTTTAAAAATATTTTTAATATTAATATATCAAAACAACCCAAGAATATAAAAAATTTTAAAAAAAAATCAACATTTTAAAAAACATGATTTTGAAAGCGTTCCCAAACTGCCCGTAATATTTACTGAAGTCCATTGCAATTGGAGCAGTTGTTTGATTGGACATTAGCCTCTTGTAATTAGACATCGTGCTGGCGAAAAAGGTAAATCAATCTCAGCAGCGTAATGCGGTAAAAAGGTAAATCCACTTTTCGTAATATTTACTGAATATTTCACAGAACATGGTGATCAAAATCTCATAGTTGGATCTCTATCTAAACCCTTGAGAACTCCAATCCCACAAAAGCAAGAAAGGAGGCTGAGGAATTTGATTATAAATATGTCAATTTCTAGTCCTCATCACCCAGCTGCTTGAAAATCTCCGAAATCATCATCTTGTATATCTTGTGAGCTTTCATTGTCAGGAAAATGCGTGTGTTCTGCTTCATCCTTTGCCAAGTTGGGGGATTTTTCAGTAGAATTTCCATCAAGAGTAATTTTTGGTGGCAAGTTTGATGGAGAATTCTGTACACTTGTAGCGGGTGAAGGCGGTGCTGGGGGAGGCGGAGGCGGTCTGATACTAAGCAAGGGTTCTTTTCCATCGCTCTTCCCCTCCAATGACAGATTGTTCAGACCCTGCTCGAAAAACTTGGACTTCACACTACCTCTAGGTTTCTGTCATACAAGAAGAGCAAATTTCAATAGATAATAGGATGCTTAACGTATCCATATATACATAGTTGGGAAATGTAGATGCACATGAGCTTACGTTTTTCATTTGGAGTACAAGAGTTTCCCCTTCTTTTAAACTGTAATCAACCGAGGAAGTTTCCTGAAAATGCTGTTCCATCTCTTCCGCAGTTTTCTTCTTGTCCAGATATCTTTAATAGACAACATGAGAGAATGCCTATATTAATCAACTTTTTGCTAGTGGGAATTTTATCTCTATATGAGAACCCATATAAAATATCAACTACACAATACAAAGGATAGGTGGAGTATGAACTATGTAAAGAAAAGGTAAATGATACATTTATGGGTTTGAACATACTTCATTTGATCATGCAGCGCCGCCTGGAAATCATAAGCTTCTGTTCTTTCTCTAAATCCTATGCCAATAAATGCATGCCTAAGGCGACCACCTGCATAATTCCAGACAGCTGATTTAGTAACGAAATTGAAAATAAATCTAAGGGAAAGGGGATAAAAAAATGCGAGCAGATCATTCAAAGGGGTTTAATAGTTTTCATAGAGGCAGTCACATTCAGGAAAAAAAAAAGCTGGAATGATTTCCAAGCAATATGAAACTGCATCGGCAGGATAGAGATTGAAGATCAAAGGGATTATGCATCATTAAAAAAATTCTAAATAAGTTATAATCTGAAAAATTAACTGCAATAATATAGGATGGAATTTGGTAATCCATTCCGATAAAGCTAAGAGTAATTCAGTTGAATATAGAAGTAAAATCTTCTGTTGAATAATGAACTTGGAGGCAGGCATGGTAGCTCACCTATATTTTCCTCTATCCGCAGAACAAAATATCTGCAAAAGAAAAGATGTTTGTTTATATACCCTCAAGTCTACACACTATTTTATGGGCATTCAGTTGGAACCAACCTCCAGTTAAGCTTAATGTATTAACTTTATGCCTATAGGGCATATATCATTACTCTTATCAATAAAACAAATGGTACAACAAAGATAAACTTAAGATTCAGTGAGAAATAGGCTTAACCTGCTGCTATCAATTACAGGTTCCACTGGATGTAGCTCCCCCTTTCTCAAAAATGCCCGCGCATATAGTTCACCTATACAAATTAAATCAAAGCATGCAACGTCCATCAGAGAAACACACTACACCATGTTCTGCATCATAACAATCCAAAGATAATATAACCTGTGGTTTTATCTTCAAGTCTGATAATGCACTCTTCACCCTTGCTAATGACTTTCAAAGTCCCTTCCCAGGCCCATTTGTTGACATCCCATTCATCAGCCCTGAAATACCCTTCTAGAGATATAAATATCCATATCCATTAGGTGAAAACAAGTTTAAGCAGTAAATATAGTCCATAGATTCAAATATTCAATGGCATTATATGCCTGGCTGCATTTGATTGCAGGAAAAAAAAAAAACAAAGAAAGGGTATGGAGAGACTGGATTTCATAACAGGTTGTATTTAAGAAAGTAAATTTAGATTTTAAGTTTCTTTTAGAAATCAAACTGGTTATTTGAATATAATTTTCCAAACCTATAATTCCCAAGCATATTGTAAAAAAAAATACAAGATTACTTCTGGTATTTTGAGATGCCTTATTGTTCTTCTGTCTATCTCCTGATTCGCAAATGAAGGAAAAAACCATTTGTCAACAATTCCTATTACAAAAGCTCCTTGTGCATCTACATCCTTATCAGGTCATGAGTGTCAATTAAAGTCCAACTTCTAATTAGATTGATGAACCCTATTTCCATAATCAAGAGAATCTGAGCAACACTACAAATTGAATGAATCAACTTCTGCATATTTCAAAATGACAATAATATTGTATGAAAGACATCATTTAGAAAATGTCTCATCAATATCACTAATCAGGCATTAGATGACAAGTTGAGCAAGAACCTGTAAGAAGCAGCACTTTTCCTGGGTGGTATCTGCAGAAAGAATAAATGAATTAGCTTTGCAACTATTATCTTGTTTGAATTGTCTTAATCAGCAAAAAGCTACCTTGTGCATTTAGATAACAAAGAAAATAAGAGGAAAATTATGAGATGCAGCTGGTATGTAAGAAGCATATAATCATTTGCCAAAATGGCATAAATCTGTACTCTGGGTGGTTTTTGATACAGCATAATTTGTTTAAAAAAAAAATCAAATTTTGATGGATTTGCCGCTAACTAGCTATGTAAACAGGTGAGAGCAGAAAGTTAAGCATAAATGTTAACCTATAAGATATTCAAGTTTAATGAAAAGCCTAAAAGATATCAAACAGCTTAGACTTGCATAGACATATCTGAACATGTAAGCTTTCAAACATCTGCAACGGATACACAGACCATAAACAGATATGTAGAAGAGTTTGATGTCAAGGTAACAGTTTTAAGATTTATATTAACGAGAAATAGGGAAAACAAATATCAATAACATAAAGGCAAACATGAAAAAACGAACTTTTTACTAGCAGAAAAAAGACTGAAGACATACACCTGTGCTTTTAGAGGATAAAATGATCGAAAACTTTCAGATTGAAACAAATTAAGGGAAAAAAAGTAATTACCGTCGGTTAGTATGGCTATATATGGACCTTAAGTGACCATAATTAATGCATGTCTATCAAAATTGCTTTTAGAGCATTGCCTTCCATTATTACAAAAATGCGACCAACAGGGAAAGGACGGCAGTCAATAGCAAAGGCAGTACACTGGAAATGGGAGAAAACAGCTCTTTCCTTGGCCCTTAATTTGACATAATCCACAAACTTATTATAAAACTAGAAATGGAAGTGTTTGAGGTGCCCACATAAAACTGAATTCTTTCCAAAAATTTAAAATTTCCTATGCCAAGATCTCTCGGAATCAGCCTTGTTTCTTTAAGTAGCAGCCAGTAATCACTTCTCGATGCAAGATCAGCAGTTTCTGACTTTTAAATACCGCATCTTGTTTGACCATGATGAGATCTCTCAAGGTAATATAACTACTTCTATTACAATCTTTAATTTCAAACATCAATGTCAATTGTAAGCTGGTCCCTTCATCAATTTTACCCAATCGATGATTAACACCATCAGTACTCAGTCCACAAGTACAAAAAAACAAGAACCCTTAATCAATGATGTTTCTTTTAGAACAATAAAGCAACACCTAAAACCCACCTCAGAACTTCTAAAACACAATTCACATACATTTTTATTATATTTTCATTTCCTTAGAACTAATCAAAAGAAAAAGGAGGGAACAGTGCTGATTGCCACTTTTTCTGATGTCCAATTCAGTTAACTACAACAATTCAAATCTAAGTTCTGTTCTCCAATCCATACAACTGAAAATCCAATTTTCTTTTAAGGACTTTTTTTTTTGGAAAAGGAACATATTTTCAAAGCTCAAAAGATCATTGATCACTACAAATCCCAAAAACCCAATTGCAAAATCACAAGAAACATCCACAAAACATAAATTTAAAGACAGTACAATACACAGATAAAGAGAGAGAAAGTTACCAGATAAACATAGCATTCAGAGACTTGATAGAGGATAAGCTCAATGGCTTCAGTTTCTTCACTCTCTGGATCGTTTGGTGCCTTCTCTACTTTCTCCATGATCTCTAGAGAGAGAAAGATTAAATCTTGACACGGAAATTTGGATCAGAGAGCAATGGAAGTGTGAATTTACAGAGAGAAAGTTTGGGACTTTATGGGAATTTAGGGGCAAAAAAACAAGTGCGTTTTTAGGAAACAGGGACATAGAGTTTGCAGAGGGAATTGTCTCTGTCTCATTGTTTTCCTTTGCTTATACAAACACGAAATACAACGAGTTAGATGGATTAACTGAACTAACTAGTTCCTTGTAAACTTTTCACAAATTATTATAGATTCAAACAATGATTTTTCACTTTTTTTCTATTTTAATCCCCAAACTTATTGTCTTTGATTAATTCCTTTTTTTGGCAAAATTGATGGTGAATTGCTTCTAAATTGTTAACAAAAGGCAAGATTAAAAGACAAATAATCAAAGTGAAACGATGAGAAAATAAGTGGTTGTTTCAAAATTAAAGCAAAAACACTCTTTGGTCCTCATACTTTCTAAATAGTCACTTTTCAGTCCGCTTAGTTTAAAAATAAATTAAATTTGATCCAAGAATTCATTTCTTTATTTTTTTAGTCTTTAATTTAAAAAATAAGAGAAAAGGCCGTCAATTTTAAGTGGTAAAAAGTGAAGATATTAATTGGCACTCATTTTGTCCATGAAAAAAATTGATTTTAATGTCAATATATTACTTTCAACATGAGAAGTTCTACTGAGATATTCTTTGGTTTTTCTATTGCCTAAAAGGATAGATCTTAGTTTGAGAAGTTTTTTGAATTAGAATTGATTTTGAGTTTTTGGATAAGTTTTTGAGTAATTTGAGGCTATAAATAAATTTATTAAGGTTTTTATAATATTTTTTAGATGTTTTAGCATTGAAAATAAATTTTAGAGCAAAAAAATAACCCTACCTTGATTAAATCAAGTGACTCTTAGTAATTGGACTCTAGAGAGACACAAATAACACGTTGTCTGCTTCGATTTTTTTTTTTTTAAAAAAAAGGGTGAATGATACGTTTGTCCACCTTCTAGTATTGGAGAAAAAAAATACTAACACAGGCCAAGCCTTTTTTATGGTTTAGACGCGTGGGTAGGTGATGGTATATGACATGAGTGTTACTTTTTTTTATTTAATGTATTTTCAATCCTTTATTTTTTTTTTTTTAAAAAAGTGTTATTTGATATAAAATAACTCTTTTTGCTATCAATTTTTTTTTAAAAAAATAAAGGTTGTTTTTTTTTCCACACACTTGTCTTTTTTTTTAATTGATACAAAAAAAAGTCTCACATATTTGGTTATTGTATGGTTAAATGCAAAATGATTTAAGAAAAAAAAGTTGTCAAATCTAATAGAAGTATAGAACACATAATCAGATTGCGAATTTACTAGATTGACTTGAATTTATTTAGGTTTTTTTATTTATTTTAATTAAATATTTTTATTTTTCAATATTAGATTGATTGGTAATTAGATATCATTATTTTTTTATTAAGTTATCACGGTCTTATAATTCGAGTCGCGAGTTTGGCTAGTTAATATAGGTTAATCTAGATTAATATAATATATTTTCATTTTAATATTTGAAAAAAAAATTCAATATTTCATTCATGAATAACACAATATTAATGTCTAGATATTTTTTTCTATTAAAAACAATAACCCACAATGCTATTAATCTATTTTTTTTTAGTTTAACGTGGGTGTCTGGGCCAATTTGTGCGCACCTCGACTAATCTCACGGGCTCTGAAGTTAACGACCATGTAAGCCTCCAGTGGTCATCATATGAGCAATCACATGGCTCAAATCTGAGACCATAAAAAAAATAAACCTCTTGATCTCAAACCCTTACAACTGGGCAGTTGCTATTACTATATTTACTTGTATGCATCGTGGTGTTCTCATGAAATGGGCACTTATTTTAATATTTTTTTATCTTTACAGTTTTGCTCAAACTCATACTTTGCCACTGGATATTGGATATCACGTATCATATTTATAATATATTCACACCCTTACCTATATTGAAAAAAAAATATATTTTATTAATTATTTATTGAATAAAAAATTTAAATATTTATACTATATTTATTATATATAATGTTAATATTGGTGTAAGTAGTATATATTAAATTTGTGGTTCGCACTTCGCCATGTACTGGACAAAAAAAAAAAGATTAAGGAAAAAAATTCAAGACATGAATCATTGGTTCAATTAAATAATATGATTTAAAAAATACAACAACAAAAAATAAATTAACAACAAAAAAGAGATAAAAAGAACTCTTTCTAAGTCTATTTGGATTACGAAACAATTAAATGTTAAAGGGTAAAATAAAAAAGAATTAAAAGAAAAACTAGTGAAATCAGGTTAACCCACAAACTTCACAACCATGAATATAAGATTGAGATAATCTTATAGAAAAGAATGCAGGAAAGAAAAAAAATTCAAAAATCAAGTCCTAATAAATCAAATAAGAATATGATAATTCCATTAAAAAAAAAAGATGAATCTCAATCTCTAGCAAATACGCGCCGTCTAAACAATGTGAGGGTTATCCATATGTAAGCGCGTGCCACACACACTCCATCGTTTTTTTAATAATATTTAATATTTATCAATTGCAATAATGCTCTTGAATAACTTTCAAATTTACAATAAAACCAATGTAAAATAACAAAAAAAAAAACCTTTATGAGAAAATTATATTGATTTTTTTTCTAAAAGGACATGAAAATAATTATACTATTTAGAAAAAACTGAGAAGACCAAAACGCCTCAATAATATGCATTAATTTTTTTATTTTAGGATTAAATTAGTAATTTTACTGTGCAATAAAAAACCAAATGACCAATCTAACCCTATATAATTTGTAAAAAATAATTATGTCATGATAAAAAAATCACCTTATCTACAATCCTTAGTTCAAAAGTAGGGGTGATCATTTTTGGTTCGGTTCGGTTTTTATTAAAAAAAATAACCAAACCGAAATTAAAAAAAAAACCGAACAGAAACCGGTTCAAACCAACCGGTTTCTGTTCGGTTCGGTTCAGTTTTTTAGAAGAAAAACTAGTTCAAACCGATTTGGCTAGGTTTTTTCCGGTTCGGTTTGGTTTTTTTTTCCGGTTTTTTCGGTTGGGGTTCGGTTCGGTTTTTTCAGTTTCAGGCTTATAAAACCGAAACCGAACCGAACCGGTTGGTTTTTTCAAAATTTTAATCGGTTTTTTTTACAGTTCGGTTGTTTTAATTATTTTTTTCCAGTTTTCTCAATTTTTAGTTTTTTTACTCATCCCCGTTCAAAAATTTAATGGCTCAAGAGCAATTTTGTCATTGTATCATTACAATGAATAATGTTTTGTCTCAAGGTGCAATAATTTCAAATAATGTTTTGTGTCCTGTGGTGCAATAATTTCCCTCCCCCCTTTAGTTTTTTTTTTTTAATGTTATATTTACAAATTATAAATATTTCACATAAATATGTATACAATATTAACATATATGTTTTGAATTTGGATTAAGTTTAATAATATTTATATTCTATCTATTATTTATTGGATAAGAATTTTAGATATCCACCAGATAATTCTCGTGCTATGCTGCGGTAAAAACAAAATTTTTTAACATATAAAAAAATAATAAATTAAGAGAAATTTTGTAACAATGTCATTAAACCCAACCCAAAGGTCGAATCTAAAACCTCTCAACCATATTTTTTATCTAACTCGAGCTTCAAATTAAACTGTATAGAAATTGTCCCAACATGACCCGATTGACTTGACAGGTTAGAGAAAACTCGGGCGACTGGTAAAAATATGGTTTATCTTTAAAAATATTTTCAAGATAACATATTTTCTTAAAAAAATATTGAGACGACAACATATTAAATCAATTTGGGTCAACTTTGATTAACCTGTCAAACCTACGACCTAAGTCATGAACTCTATTGAGTTTAATAACCTTTTTCCTAAAACTATTTTTATTTAGTAATATGATAAAAAAAAATAGATGCTTAAAAAATTAAACATTAACCCAATGTCGACGTGTTTTTTTAAGATCGTCCTATAGAAAATAAATTGAAATAAATCATTAAGTTTAATTCATAATAATTATATTTTTTTCAAAACTATTTTTTATTTAATAATATAATAGAAACAAAGTAAATACTTATAAAATGGAGTATAAATCAAATACTAACATGTTTTTTGAAGACAACGGTAACAATTTGCAATAAACATAATGTTTAAATATAAAAATGAAAAAACAAAGAAGTTATTGTTCCAATAAACATTAATATGTGAGGAGAGGCCCTCCTCAACTAATTCTTTTTAATTAATGTTAATATCCACTCCAAAATAATAATTATCCAAAAAAAAATCCACTGTACTCTGTCAGGTCGATTTAGGTGAGCATACATGGACTCAGATTAAATTCTATGAATTTAATACTATGAAGTTGCTTGATCGCATCATAACAGCACTTGTGAAGTTTTATACATTCCAATCAAAACAAGCAGTCACAAAATTTCTGTAAAGTTTATTGACAATTGGCATCAAAGAAACAAATATATTTCATGTCTCCAATGAGCTGGTTAGAAGCATATAGAGCAACAAGATGACCGACTTTCTACTCATCTATCCATTCAGAGAAGTGCTTGGAGCTAATGCAGTGATCAGTTTAGTGAGTATACATGTTAACAAGGCACGGTTGCAGTCAAGGTCCTGTGTCTTGGATCTGTGAGACCTGTTTGTACATTTATGAAGCCAGCTTCCTCCATTCTTCCTTCTAGGTCAGTCAGATGGTATTCGTCGAGAAATGGTTCGGTGCTCTTCAATAATGTAAACAGAACTGGAGACATTTCCTACAACGCATGAACAGGCAAGGGCTTCAATTTGCTTATAGCATGTTTGTGAAAATTCATGTACAATTTTATATTTGCAAAACCCTGACAGAAAGAAATCTCAGATTCCTGCCAATTCTCACCATATGTCCAAACCAAATCGATTTTCTCAAATTTTTGATTTACGACTGATATATCCATAACATTATGCAACACAATTACACAGATAAATTTATGGTGTGTTATGGTAGAATTGGAACCATACCTGTAGGATCTTTGACTTTGGCTGCATAAGAGAGCAGAAATATCACATTAATAATGATACAGCAGTAGGAGAATTATTATGTTTTTTTCAAAGTTATAAAGGCATTGATGCTTACTGATTGATCCGACACAACAATTGTGCCTCCAGGACGAAGTAGCCTGAATGCTTCCTTCAGTATGTTAACTATTGCTCTTTCAGGACATTCATGAAACTGCATATATTTCAGGGGGTTGAAAGCATAAGTATCTGAAATTATTACACACCAGAAGCTTTCAAAATACAATTTATTCAATGCTTGAATCTTGGTCAATGCTTGAATTATCACACCGATCTCTCTGATGGTTAAACATTATGTGGGGCTTCTTTTTTTTAATAAATTACCAAATCTTATACTTCAACAGTTTTATTTGCTTCCTTCTAAAGCTAATTGTAATCCTGCTACTATGTTAGGGAAGTGAACTCTCTGTACTAATATTAGGAATGGATGGCCGCTAAAGAAAAGGCATCATGTTTAATCAAAACATTCCAGAATATCAAGAAGCATACTGCTTTAGAGAATAGCACATACCACATATGAAACTGAAACAAGATCGAATGATTGGGGTGGAAAGCCTGTGTCTTCTGCATTAGCATGCATCCATTTAATAGGATTCTTTCTAGGACCTATCTTCTTTTCCTTGAATTGAGCTACGGAAAGAAAGTGAGGTGACAGATCTAGCCCCTGCAGGTTGGGATCCGCATATGGAAAAAAATAAACAAGTTTCAGCCATTAAAACTTGTGAGAATATTATTTTCATTGCATTGTATCATCTGTAAGGGACTGTTGAAATGATCTCACAAAATTTGAGGATCGGACTTACAGTGACATTAGCAGAAGGAAACTTGTCAGCCAGAAATCTTGTGCTAACACCTACAGAACATCCAATATCTAGAATGTCTCTAATCATGGTAGTCCCAGAGTACTGTAGATGATGCTGTTCAATTGCCTGAAGCCAATTTCCACGAACTACTTGATTTGCTTCATCTACTGTAGAAGCATTAGGTATTGCTCGCCTCACCATTGACATGGTTGCAGCTTCAGCTTCAGCTGCAGCCTGACATTAGACATATGGCTACCATAGGAACATCCTCTCTTTCATATTATTGTAATCAGGAAACTAACAAGACTATAACGTTTAACTTCATCCTGTACGTATGCTTTATAGCATGTGATTCATGCTTGATAAATACGAGCAGGAAGACAACCAGAATCTACAAGCACTACTTGAGCTTGCAGAACAGAAAAGAATACAGGCTGTATTTTTTGCTCATTTGGGGACAAGAATTTGAAATTCAAAAGAAAAACATTAAATAGTAAGTAGTAAGCACTAAATAAAGTAATCAAGAATACATTCAGCAGAACTGTTAAATCACAGAAAGGAGATACATCCAATGATGCATACAAAACCATGTCACTGAGACCGAGTAATAAATACTTACCAGCCATGAAAGATTTCCCTCGTCGTAAGCATGGAAAGGATTTAGGTAATCTGAAAATAGAACCAGCTTGTTTTAATCAGATTACTTGATCACTGAAGTATGAAGAGCATAATAAAGTGAGAAAATAGCAAGTAGTAACCCACCAAGAAAAGGGACAGACCTCCAAAATTTTAAAATTTAACCTCATTAATTCAATTGAAATTTCTTGAAACATGCAAGTGTTCCAATAGAGATTGCAAGCAACTATAGATCAAGATAGGGATGTTAGCAGCGAAGATTAAACTTAAATGTCATAAAAAGGTTTAGCCCAAATTGAAATATGAACAAATCTAACCAGTCAAACATAATTACAAGCAAAAAGAAAACTGACTACAGAGTGTGAGGAAGAGAATCATTATGTAAAGGAATTCAATAGGTTAAGATACCCACAATCTGGATAAACAAGTGAGGGATTTTGAATGCTCTCCAGCTCCTTATACACATCTGATTCCAGAATCTCCTTTGTCATTTCTCTCCATGGAATGTTCCCCTTCTCTGCTGTTCTGTTCCACACATTCAGAATTCCATATTCAAGTCAATGAGAAAGCCATTCAATTAGAAAAACTAGGAAATTATGCATAACCAATGCCAACCTGCTAATTTCAACACCAGCAATATCGAGCAGCACAAAAAATTAACGTATGTAAACAAAGGGAAATGCATGCACATTTAGTCTTGTAAATAAAGGGGAATTAAGTAATGGGACCTGATAAGGACTTGTCTGGCACCAAGTTTGAGAACAGAGGAGAGAGGCTTAAAAGCAATAAGAGCTCCAACAAGACGAGAGAGAGGCGTCTGTCCTGACCACTTAGGCCTTTCTAGCTTTCCCTCTTCAAAGGCAGCTGCCATATCTGATGTTGATGCTGCCATCTTAACAACCATTCTTGCTCTCCTTCTTCCATTGCCATTCTCTATAGTTTTGCTTACTGAGAGAACAGAGAAGTTGTGGGTATGTGAAGACAATGCCATTGAAGAAGAGAAAGAGAGGGGGGGATACCGTGCAGTGTAGAAACTGGAAAGACAATAACTGGCCGGTAACTTGAAGACCAGACAAACTTAGTTGCAGCGCCATGTCATAAGCTCCGAATCTACATTCTCGAATGATGTTCATACACGTGGAAATAGGATGGAGTTTATCTTCTTATGTTTGCTTTCCCTTTTCTTTTCTTTTTAATAATTCTTCGTGAGAAATTTGAATTTTAATAACCACTAAGATGTTACGACTTTTTTAAAATTAATTTAAATTATTTCTAAAACAATTAATTCATAAAAAAATGGTAAGTTAGAAATAACTTTTAACTTAAATGAAGATTTGTTATAAAATTCAGTCAAATTTTTAATTAATTAAAAGTTAAGATTTTAAACTTTTAATTTATAAATACTAACTTATGTTATATTTCTTTGTTAAAAAAAGGATTTAAATTATTTTATCAAAATATTACTAACTTAAATTTATTTTTACCAAAAATTATTTATAAAAAATAAATTATGAATCAAAATCAATATTCACTCCAAATAAACTATGCTAAACAGATTCTGATTTTTTTTAAAGCCATTCACTTCTTCAAAAATGTAATTATACTAAAAAATATGGACCTTACGAAATGCCTTGGTCCTATAATGGCAATGGCTTGAAGTTTGTCCACATGCTGTTCTCAATTGTAATGGGCCATTGCTAAATACACTGCTTCATGCTTAACAGACGACACTGCATTTTTTAGGCTCTAAGACTGGCCCATCTAGAAAGATTGATGCTAATGGGCTTGCCCATTTCCAAGCCCACTCCATATTTAAACCATTAAAGCACACTATAAAATGGTGATGATGATGATAAGGCGACTGATAGCTTGTGCTTCTGACTTTCAGATGCTTTTTAAATGTTTTTTTGAGTTGAAAAAAAATAAATTGATAATTTTTTAGTATTTTTAAATAATTTTGATATACTAATATTAAAAATAAAAAAATTAAAAGAAAAAATGTATTTTAATATATATTTTTTAAAAATATATTTTGAAAAGCATTATATATTATAATTTCAAACACCTTTACGATGGCATACTATTTCTATTACTTGTGTTACGAGTTAAATAATATTTTTTCAAACTTAATAAAAATATAAATTAAGTTAAAAATTTGATGTATACTAGATAATTTTTTTTTAAAATATTGATATATTAGATAATAAATTATTTTTAAAAAAATATTAAGATGTTGTTATATTGAATTAAGTCGGACTATGATTAAATTATGAAACTGATAAGAGGTGCGGGAACATAATAATTTCATGTAACCTATACCAAACAAACCATAAAGTCAATCATAATGAACAAACCATAAAGTCAATCATAATGAACCAGAAGGTGAAAAACAATCGTGTTAACCATCCATCGACCTGGTTTCCAAATTCTTGACCTGTTCGATCAGATTCTGTTGGTATCAAATGGAACTGCTATGCATCATGGTTCCTTGCATCTCCTTGCGCAGCGGATTAGATTCGCTGGTCATTCCATTCCTAGGCATGTTAATGTGCTTGAGTTTGCTATCGAAATGACAGAAGCTCTGGCCATGGAAGATACTGAAGAAGGTGAACTAGAAGACAGTGATACAGCACAAGATTATAAGCATATCAGAAGGAATGCGAACCAATACAGCAATCCTGAAGAACCTATTTACCCCAACAGTCTGTTCAAGGAGGTTTTAATACTGGGCCAGAGATTCTCCAACATCATTTGCAGAACCAATCAGCTCTTTGCAGCAAGAATACTCCAAGCACTACTTGCTTGAGTTGTGCTTGGAAATATATTCATGAATGCAACAAATGGTCCTAAGAGACAAACTTCAGACTCAAATTGGGTTCTTTGCCTTCAGCCTCACCTTCTTGTTGTCATCCACAGCAGAAGGCCAGCCCATTTTCTTGTGTCTGCTCTTCTTTCTTCACCATCATCCACAGCAGATCACACAGAACCAGAATTTAAAATATTTTCAGCAGTCATATAAGAAATACATTAAAATGATATACAGATAAAGTATGCTTGTGTCTGCTCTTCTTTCTTCACCATCATCAAACTGGGTTACAGCTATTAATTAGAACCTGATAGGGCGAACGTTCGATCGATCGTGGATGTTTTGGTTCACCTCTGCCCTTGAACATTTCCGAGCTCATATTTATTGCTCAGTTTCTTCTAACACATTAGATGGGGACTTCAACTTGCTGTGTCAGGAACCAGAATAAAACTGTAGTGCAGCCTACCCTGCACCACAATCCCAAATACTTGTACAGGTGATAAAACTATAGTTATCTACTATATCTTGGTTTCTACTTTCATGCCTTTAACTTGATTTATTTTCAATATTTTAATTCTAAATAGCTCTCTTGAAGTTCATGATTCAGATTTGAGATTACAAGCTACTTCTCCGTCCTTTTTTTTTTTTTAAATGACAAGCATGCAGAAACTAATCTATTTTTCCTTTCTGTTAGAGAGGTATCCATCCTTTCAACCATCCTTTATTCATTGAAGAAACCTGCTCTCTTCGGCACTACTATCTTCTTCTATTATTTCCCTCTACTTACAAATCAGGTCTGTTGCAATTTGTATTTCAGTTCCCTTAACTCGAGGAATTTTATTGAACATTTTATGATAAGCAACATGCAACCAATCAAGATAGAAGTAGGTTTAAGCACAAACATTCACAACCAACCAGCAGTTTAAACCCTTCAATGTATACTTCAATTAATTCAGATCTGATTATCATTCTCTTTTAGTCCAAGAAAAAATGGTGAGATTGGAAAGAGATGACCATTTTCCAGAACATGAATATGCACATGTATTCGAAACGAAAGAATGCTAACCTGAAAAGGAGAATCAAACATGGAGCACTCATAGATCACTCCCAAAGGAAACAAGGAAAATATAGCTTCTTTACCCTCTCTTTACCCTCTTTCTTTGTACACTGGCTTTCTCTATTGCGCTTGTTAACTCACTCCAAGTATTCTTCTTTTCACTCACTTCCTCCAAAAACAATGGTGTTTTTCTTGAAAATCTGTCGAGAAGCATTTCCGCCGTCAGCTCCCTTGGTCTTGGGGACTAGCACTATCAGGAAAGGGGGGGGGGGGTGTGGGGCGTGTCTTGCTCGAGAATAGAAGTGAAGCTTTCAATTAAGTCAACAGAGGAAATGACGATTCGTCATTCAATTCCACACCAAACTACTAAGGAACCTGACTCTCAAT
>Ga0307511_10001277_pt1 | contig 26678 bp, 24 predicted proteins | sample 13_EM_MG_FD_200266 | JGI IMG/M metagenome (GOLD analysis project Ga0307511, IMG submission 200266) | Populus trichocarpa ectomycorrhiza microbial communities from riparian zone in the Pacific Northwest, United States - 13_EM | ecosystem: Host-associated > Plants > Roots > Unclassified | place...
TTAGGCTTCCCGTCGAGTCGCTTGTCATCGCTCGAAGGGAACCTGATCATGCCGCGCCCCCTGCGGGTAGCCATCGTCGGAGCCGGCCCCGCCGGGATCTACGCCGCCGACGCCCTGCTCAAGTCCGAGGTGGCCGCCGAACCCGGTGTGTCCATCGACCTCTTCGAGCGGATGCCTGCGCCCTTCGGCCTGATCCGGTACGGCGTCGCCCCCGACCACCCGCGCATCAAGGGCATCATCACCGCCCTGCACCAGGTCCTGGACAAGCCGCAGATCCGTCTCTTCGGCAACGTCGACTACCCGACCGACATCAGCCTCGACGACCTGCGCTCCTTCTACGACGCGGTGGTCTTCTCGACCGGCGCGACCGCCGACCGCGACATGTCCATACCGGGCATCGAGCTGGACGGTTCCTACGGAGCCGCCGACTTCGTCTCCTGGTACGACGGCCACCCGGACGTCCCGCGCACCTGGCCGCTGGAGGCCGAGAAGGTCGCCGTCCTCGGTGTCGGCAACGTGGCCCTCGACGTGGCCCGCGTCCTCGCCAAGACCGGCGACGAGCTGCTGCCGACCGAGATCCCGCCGAACGTCCACGAGGGTCTCAAGGCCAACAAGGCGCTCGAAGTCCACGTCTTCGGCCGCCGCGGCCCGGCGCAGGCGAAGTTCTCCCCGATGGAGCTGCGCGAGCTGGACCACTCCCCCAACATCGAGGTCATCGTCGACCCCGAGGACATCGACTACGACGAGGGCTCGATCACCACCCGTCGTGGCAACAAGCAGGCCGACATGGTCGCCAAGACCCTGGAGAACTGGGCGATCCGCGATGTCGGCGACCGCCCGCACAAGCTGTTCCTGCACTTCTTCGAGTCGCCTGCGGAGATCCTCGGCGAGGACGGCAAGGTCGTCGGCCTGCGCACCGAGCGCACCGCCCTCGACGGCACCGGCAACGTCAAGGGCACCGGCGAGTTCAAGGACTGGGACGTCACCGCGGTCTACCGCGCGGTCGGCTACCTCTCCGACAAGCTGCCCAAGCTGCCCTGGGACATCGAGTCGGGCACGGTCCCGGACGAGGGCGGCCGGGTCATCCAGGAGACCGGCGAGCACCTCCAGTCGACGTATGTGACGGGCTGGATCCGGCGCGGCCCGGTCGGTCTGATCGGACACACCAAGGGCGATGCCAACGAGACGGTCGCGAACCTGCTCGACGACCACGCAGGCGGCCGTTTGCACACACCTGTTTCACCCGACCCGGAGGCCGTGGACGCGTTCCTCGCCGAGCGGAACGTCCGCTTCACCACCTGGGACGGCTGGTACGAGCTGGACGCCGCCGAGAAGGCGCTGGGCGAGCCGCAGGGCCGTGAGCGCGTGAAGATCGTCGAGCGCGAGGACATGCTCCGGGCGAGCGGCGCGTAAGTCTTGGCCGGTTGACGTCGAAGGGCCCGGCGGACGTACCGCCGGGCCCTTCGCACATCAGCGCACGGCCCTCCCGTACCGGGCGAACACGGTGTACCCCGGCTTCTCCACCTCCAGGCACTCCAGGTGCGCGGGCGGACCGTCCGCGGCGAAGAGCCGCTCGCCGGTGCCGACGACGGTGGGGAAGGTGATGAGCCGGTACTCGTCGACCAGGTCCTCCGCCATCAGCGTGTGGACCACGCTCAGGCTGCCCATGACGATCACTTCGCGCTCCTCGCGTTTCACGGCGTCGACGAGCTCGCCGTCGAGGACGGTCGAGTTCGCCCACGCCGAGGCATCGGTCAGGGTGCGGGAAGCGACCAGTTTCGACGCGGCGTTCATGCGGTCGGAGAACGGGTCGTCGCGGCCCGGCCACAGCCGCGCGAACGCCTCCCACGTGCCACGGCCGAGCAGCAGCACCCCGTCGCCCAGGATGTCGGCCAGCCGGAACCTGTCGCCCTCGATCTCCTCGCGGCCGTAGCGGAAGAGCCAGCCGCCGTACGGGGTGCCGTCGGACCCGTCGGGGTCGGAGACCACCCCGTCCAGGGTGGTGAACTGAATGACGGTGACGCTCATGATCCATGTCCTTTCGGTCGATGCTCACCGGTACGTACCGGCGGCAGCGGCCGAACTCATCGCGGCGGGAGCGGTCGGTCCGGAGAAATCCGCCGCGGCAGGTCGAAGGACGCCAGCACCTGCGGCTCGGTGAACACGACGTTGCTGGTGACACGGCCGCCGGTGACCGTGAACACCTGGACGCTGTGCAGCCACCGGCCTCCGTCGGGGTCCGACGCGTATGCGGCGAGCGCGGGCTGCGAGTTGGCCACGACCGGCTTCAACGCCCAGTCCGTACCCCGGAGTTCGAAGACGCGGCGCATGAACGCGCCGTAGTGCCCGGTGCCCCGGAACCAGAGCGGGACCGGCGGCATCTCCAGGACGACCTCGTCGGCCAGGAGCCGTACGAGGGCGGGGACGTCGGCCGCCTCGAAGGCCCGCAGGTAGCGGTCGATCACCTCGCGCGCCTCCCGGTCGTCCGGTTCGGCGACCGTGTGGCCGTCGCCGATGTCCGTGAGGGCGGCGCGGGCCCGCTGGAGTGTGCTGTTGACGGCCGGGACGGTGGTGTCGAGCTGGTCGGCGACCTCGGCGGCGCTGAACTGGAGCACCTCGCGGAGCACGAGCACGGCCCGCTGTCGCGCCGGGAGCCGTTGCAGGGCCACGACCAGGGCGAGCCGCATGTCGGTCCGCGCCTCCATGTCGTAGCGCGCGTCCGGGAAGGGCTGGAGCCAGGGGATGTCGGTGGCCGGGGTGAGCGGGGTCCCGGGGTCCTCGCCTGGTGCGCCGAGTCCGGACGGGAGGGGGCGGCGGGCGCGGCCTTCGAGGGCGGTGAGGCAGACGTTGGTGGCGATGCGGTACAGCCAGGTCCGGACGGACGCGCGGCTCGGGTCGTAGCGGTCGCGGGCCTTCCACGCGCGCAGCATCGTCTCCTGCACCAGGTCCTCGGCCTCGTGGAACGAGCCCAGCATGCGGTAGCAGTACGCCACCAACTCTCCCCGGTACGGCTCGAAGTCCACCCGCCCATCATGGCGTACGGGGCTGTTAACGTCCTCCGGTGTTCTCCCTCCTCGAACCCCCGTTCTTCTCCCGGCTGCGCGACGCGCGCCGGATACTCGTCGCCGGGGCCGGCGGCGGCTTCGACGTCTACGCCGGGCTGCCCCTCGCGCTCGCCCTGCGCTCGGCCGGCAAGGAGGTGCACCTCGCCAACCTGTCCTTCGCCGAGCTGTACGGCCTCGACCAGGACGTGTGGGTGGAACCGGACGTCGCGGCGGTGGGCCCCGACACGGAGGCCCGGGGAGACTACTTCCCCGAGCGTTCCCTCGCCCGGTGGCTCCAGCTGCACGACATGCCGTCCACGGTGTACGCCTTCCCCCTGACCGGCGTGCAGCCGCTGCGGGCTGCGTACCGCGCGCTGATCGACCACCTGGGCGGTGTCGACGCCGTCGTGCTCGTGGACGGCGGGACCGACATCCTGATGCGCGGCGACGAACACGGGCTCGGCACACCGGAGGAGGACATGGTCAGCCTCGCCGCGGTCGACGGGCTCGACGACGTACCGGTGCGGCTGGTGGCGTGCCTCGGCTTCGGCATCGACGCGTTCCACGGGGTCAACCACGCGCTGGTGCTGGAGAATCTGGCCGCCCTGGAGCGCGAGGGCGCCTACCTCGGCGCGTTCTCCCTCCCGCGCGCGAGCCGCGAGGGGCAGCTGTACCTCGACGCGGTGGCCCACGCGCAGGAGTGCACGCCGGACCACCCGAGCATCGTCAACGGTTCCGTCGCCGCCGCCGTACGCGGGGATTTCGGCGACGTCCGCTTCACCGAACGCACGCGCGGCAGCGAGCTGTTCATCAATCCGCTGATGTCGCTGTACTTCTGTGTGGACGCTCCGGGCCTCGCGCGCCGCAACCTCTACCTCGACCGGCTGACGCCGACCGCGCTGATCCGGCAGGTCAGCTCCCGCATCGAGGAGTTCCGCGAGGAACTGCCCCGGCGGCGGCCACCGCGCGCCTATCCCCACTGACCGCCCGCCCCGACGTGCTCAAGTCGCCGGTGTCAGCGCCTGTTCGGCCCAGATGGTCTTGCCGGTCGCGGTGTGCCGGGTGCCCCAGTCGGCGGTGAGCTGGGCGACCAGGAGCAGGCCCCGGCCGCCCTCGTCGTAGATCCGGGCCCGGCGCAGATGGGGCGAGGTGGAGTTGCCGTCGGACACCTCGCAGATGAGCGTACGGTCGAGGATCAGGCGGAGTTGGATCGGCTCGGCGCCGTAGCGGATCGCGTTGGTGACGAGTTCGCTGACGACCAGTTCGGTGACGAAGGCCTCCTCCGTCAGCCCCCAGGCGTCGAGTTGGGCGATGGCGAGCCTGCGGGCCTCGGAGACGCCCTCGAAGTCGGCGGCCAGGTCCCAGACTTGGACGTGGTCGGCGTCAAGTGCCTTGGTGCGGGCGAGCACCAGGGCCACGTCGTCGCCCGGGTGCTTCGGCAGCAGCGCGGAGAGCACCTGGTCGCAGCGGTCCTCCAGGGTGGACCGCGATCCGGCCAGGGCCTGCCGGAGCCGGGAGATGCCGAGGTCCGGGTCCCGGTCCGCGGCCTCCACCAGCCCGTCCGTGTACAGGGCAACGAGGGTACCCTCCGGCAGTTCGAGCTCGGTGGTCTCGAAGGGCAGGCCGCCCACGCCCAGCACCGGGCCGACGCCGATGTCGACCACCTTCGTGGCGCCGTCCGGCAGAACGAGGACGGGCGGCGGGTGACCGGCGCTGGCGGCGCTCAACGTCCGCGACACCGGGTCGTAGACGGCGTACAGACAGGTCGCCCCGGTGCCGCCGACGCCGGCGCGCCCGCCGTTCTCCTCGTCGCCGCCGAGGCGCAGGACCAGGTCGTCGAGGTGGGCCAGGAGTTCGTCGGGCGGCAGGTCGACGTCGGCGAGGGTCTGGACCGCGGTGCGCAGCCGCCCCATGGTCGCGGAGGCCTGGATGCCGTGGCCGACCACGTCACCGACCACCAGGCCCACCCGCGCTCCGGAGAGCGGGATGATGTCGAACCAGTCGCCGCCGACCCCGGCCCGCGAGTCGGTGGGCAGATAGCGGCAGGCGACGTCGACCGCCGACTGCGGCGAGGTGCCGCGTGGCAGCAGGCTCTCCTGGAGGGTGAGCGCGGTGGAGCGCTCCCGGGTGTAGCGGCGGGCGTTGTCGACGCAGAGGGCGGCCCGGCCGGCGATCTCCCGCGCCAGCGCGAAGTCGTCCTCGGTGAAGGCGTCGGGCCGGGTGCGCAGCAGCACGGCGACGCCCAGCGTGGTGCCGCGCGCGATCAGCGGCACCGCCAGCAGTGAGGTGACGACGAATCCCCGCATCCGCGCGGCCCGTGCCGGGACGCCCGCGATCCACCGGTCGAAGTCCGGGTCGCCGCTCCCGCTGAGCACCGGACGGCCGGTGTGCAGGGCGCGGGCGGGTGGCGAGTACGGCGGGTAGGCGTCGCTGGCGCCCAGGCCGATCACGGCCTCCGGGGTCCCCGGCTCGGTGGACAGATGCGCGGCCCGGCGGAGCACGATGTCCGCGTCCGGGCCACCGTCCTCGGGCTCCTCGCCGTGCATCACCGCCTCCAGCAGGTCCACGCTCGCGAAGTCGGCGAAGCGCGGGACGACCAGTTCGGCGAGTTCGCGCGCGGTGCGGTCGAGGTCGAGGGTCGTGCCGACGGAGACGGCGGCCTCGTCGAGCACCGCGAGCCGCTGCCGCGCCCAGTGCTGCTCGCTGCTGTCGAAGCCGGCCATGCCGACCGCGCAGACCTCGCCCCGGTCGTCCCGGACGGGCCACAGCTCCAGGTTCCAGGCGTGCTCGCGGATTCCGGACGGGGCGCGGGTGTAGCTCTCGTAGTGCGTGGGTTTGCCCGTGGCCGCGACGTCGCGGAGTGCCTGGAGTGTGCCCAGCTGGTCGACGTCCGCCGGCAGGCCGTAGGGGAAGGCGTGGCCGCGCAGGGCCTCCTCGCCGAGCCCCATGACCTCGCAGGCCACGGCGTTGAGCCGCAGGTACCGCTGCACGGCGTCGAACACCGACATCGAGAACGACGCCTGCCGGAACGCGCGCTCGATCAGCGCGCGCTCGTCGTCGTCCCCGCGGGCGGGATCCATGGGATCAGTGTGCTCCCGCACCCGGACGCCAACAACCGGGCGCTGGAGCAGCCGTCCGGGGTCCGCGGGATCGAACGAATACTTGGGGTCCGTAAATGCTGTGAAGTGCCCCACGACGGGTAGTTCTTAACTCAGCGCCTCTTCCGCGTGAACACCTCCACTCAAAGGAACTGTGGTCTTGGCTCTCGCGTACCCTGACGCCCCGTCAGCCCGTCGACCCGGGCGTACCTGGACTATTCGCATCACAGGTCACCGCGACCGCACCGCCTCGGTCAGCTGCTCCTCCGGGTGCGGCATGCCCGCCCGGTCGCGTGACATCCCGGCCCTGCGCCGCTTCGCCGAAGCCCATGCGGCGGCCCACGTCAGAGCGGCGACCGTACGCCCCGACGCGGCCTGCGGCTGCCGTCGACAGCGGTGTGCGGCGCACGAGGGGACCCGGGTCGACTGCTCGGGCTCGGTACTGCTCGTGCTGCGGCACGATCCGGCGGTCGGCCAGGTGTGGAACCTGTCCGAAGTCTGCGCGGCCTGCGCCGCGCTGATGACGCACACCCGGATCGTCGGCAAGCCCCAGCCACGCACCCGGCCGCCCCACCAGGAGACGGTCGTACCCCTGCAGGCACCGCCCCCGGCGAGCGCGCGCTCGGTACCGGCCGGATTCAGCGCGCCGCCGGCCGAGGCGGGTGTGCCGTCCCGCCCGGACCGCCGGCGGAGGTGACGCGTGCGGCACACCCGGAGCGGGGCACACGGACGGGACCCACCCCGAGCGGATGGTGGGCGGGTCCCGTCCGCGCCACCATTCTGGCGACCGGGCCATGTCAAAGGCACGTGTGAAACCCCGCCGCCCGGAGTGGACCGATCACACCCCGCGCGTATGCTCACGCGGGATCGCAGGAATTCCGGGCATACGAGACTCCACGACCCCCGCTTGACCCGCCAAGATCCCCAACGGTGATACTGGTGGGTCAGCCCCGCTCCCGCCCGCAGATTGGCCTATGTCGAACTCCTCCACAGCTCCGCCCACGATCCCCCACACGGTGTGGCTGGCTCGCGGCCGCCACGTCGGGTCCGAGGACGCGGCGGGTGTCGTACGGCGACAGTTGCAGCGACTCAAGGACCGCGAGGTCATCGACGACCATCTGGAACCGGACGAGGATCAAGGCCATGATCCCCGGGAGCTGGTCTTCGAGGCCCGCTGGCGGGTCGAGGGGACGGTGACCGTGCGGGCGCGGCTGACGTTTCCGGCGCCGGACTCGCCCGCCGCCGCCTCCGCTTCGCCCGACGGGCGGGACTGGATCCTGGTCGCGGAGGCCGAGCGGACCTGGGACCCGCGGTGGCCCTCCCCCGCGACCGTCTTCTGGCCCGAGGACGCGGACTCCGGCTGGGACCACGCGCCGGTCCCCGGTCTGCGCTTCCGGGAGGTCAATCCGCTGCCGTCCGACGAGAAGGACCTGCGGCGGCTGTTCCGGAGTTGCGCGCAGGACGGCTGGAGCGTGCACGTCGTCGTGCACGAGGCGATGACCCCGGACGCGCGCGGCCGGCTCCCCCTGGCCCGGCTGCTGCCGGCGAGCCTGCGGCACTGCGTGGTGGAGCACCGGGCCACACCCGACCAACTACGGTCCGTCAACTGGGCGTTGCTGCGCGAGTTCGACTTCCAGGTGCCGCGCGGCGGTGCCGTCGTGCTGCCCACCAACCCGGCCGCCCCCGGCTACGACGTCCGGGACTTCTCCGTGCGCAGCGTCTTCCTCGACGGCTCCGAGCCCACCGAACTCGTGGACGTGCTCTGCCGCTACGCCGCCTCCGCGCGCCCCCTGCCGGAGGGCGGCACGGAAGCCGTCACCGCGCTGCGCGAGCAGTGGAGCCTGATGACCCTGGAGGAGGAACTGGCCCGGGAGCGCAGGCTCGTGGCCATGTACGCCGAGGCCCTCGAAGCGATGACGAAGTCCCGGGATCTGTACCGGGAGTCGGCCGACCGCGCCAACGAGGCGCTGACCGCGCTCCGCGAGTCCGGCGGCGCTGTCGTGCCGGGCGAGCCTCCCTCGTCTGCCGGGTCCCCGTTCCAGCGGACCTTCGGCCGCTTGCGGGACGCGACGAAGGCACTGCGCCCGGCGCCGCCGGCCGACGGGGACCGTGTATCGCCGTCGGCCGACGGAGACCGCGTCGATCCGTCGCGGGACGGCGGCGGATCAGCTGAAGAGCGGTAGTCGTTCGGCGTCCGCGCCGAGGGAGCGCCGTTCGGTCCCGGTGAGCGGTGTGCGGCCCGTAGCGGCGCGCGCGTAGTGCTCGTCCGTCCAGTCCAGAGGGACGGGGCGGCCCAGCAGTCCGTCCAGGGTGGTGCGCACCACGGCCGGCCCGTTCGCTGACGGGCCGGGCGCGCCGGGCAGCTCCCTGCCGAGGTCGAGGTGGTCAATGCTCGCCTCGACCGCGAGAGTGGTCATCAGGTCTGCGGCGGTCAGGACATGGCCCTGGGTCGACACCAGGAGATCGGGGTCCGTCGCCGTGGCCGTCGTGGTCTCCAGGTAGAGCGCGCGCAGCTGCCGGAAGTCGAGAAACATGCTCGCCCCGACCCTGCTCCAGCGCCGTCCGTTGGCCGCGCCGACCGGATCGGGCCGCCAGTCCTGCCAGTAGGTGACGGCATCGCGGTCGGCCGGGCCGGGGGCAGCGGTGTGCAGCGCCACCAGAGCGCGCTGGGCGTCCGAGAGGCAGTGGAAGATCAGGTCACGCACGGCCCAGCCGGTACAGGCGGTCGGCAGCCAGGACTCCTCGTCGCCGAGCGGCGCGACGACGGACGCCAACGCCTCGTAGGAATCGCGCAGCACCTGTACCGGGCGACTCCGGTGACGCGAGTGGCTTCCGGGAACCTCGGTCATGCGACCAGCCTACGCAGCACGGTGGCGGTGGTGAAAATGGACCACCAGTGGTGATCACCGCCCACGCGCCCCGCCGTCCCGCGGCCTAGCTTGGCGGTATGCCGATGCAACCCTGGTTCCGCGATGCCAAGTTGGGCATCTTCGTCCACTACGGGATCTACGCCGTCGACGGTGTGCCGGAGTCCTGGTCGTTCTACACGGGCCAGGTCCCGCACGAGCAATACATGCGCCAGCTGGACGGGTTCACCGCGGCGCACTACGAACCACGGGACTGGGCGCGGCTGTTCGCGCGGGCGGGTGCCCGGTACGCGGTGCTGACCGCCCGGCACCACGACGGTGTCGCCCTGTGGGACTCGGCCCACGGTGACCTGAACGTGGTCCGGCGTACCCCGGCCGGCCGCGATCTGATCGGGCCCTGTGCCGACGCGCTGCGCGAGGAGGGCCTCAAGGTCGGGCTCTACTACTCCCACTCCGACTGGAACCACCCCGACTACGCCAGTGCTGTGCACCCGCGCCCGCCGGACGAGCAGCTGGGCACCAACCCGTACGCCTCCGCCCGGCCCGGCGAGGAGGATCCGGCCGCCTGGGCGCGTTACCTCGCCTACCGCGACGGCCAGGTAGGCGAGTTGGTGGCCCGATTCCGGCCCGACCTGCTGTGGTTCGACGGTGAGTGGGAGCGCGCCGAAGAGCAGTGGGGCATGCGGGAGTTGGCGGATCTCATCCTCGCCGGGAACCCCGACACCGTCCTCAACGCCCGCATGCTGAGCTACGGCGACTACGCGACGCCCGAGCAGGGGGTGCCGCTGCAAGCGCCGGACGGGCCTTGGGAGTTGTGTCTGACGGTCAACGACTCGTGGGGGTTCCAGCATGGGGACCACCATCACAAGTCGGTGCGGCAGCTGGTGCGTTACTTCACGGAGACCATCGGGATGGGCGGCAATCTGCTGCTCGACGTGGGCCCGAAGGAGGACGGGACGATTCCGCCCGAGCAGGTGGAGCGCCTTGAGGGGCTCGGCGGGTGGATCGCCCGGCACTCCGAGGCGGTGTACGGCACGGTGGCCGGTCTGCCCGCCGGGCACCACTACGGGCCGAGCACCCTGTCCGCCGACCGCCGCACGCTGTACCTGGTGTGCTTCGACCCGCCGCGCGAGTCGGTGTCGGTGCGGGGCCTGCGTACGCCCGTGAAGCGCGTCACGGTGCTCGGTACCGGCGCCGGACTCGGCCACGACGTGATCGGCGGGCTCGGCGAGGTGCCGGGCGTGACGTGGATCGACGCACCGCGGGCGGCCGACGTGGACGAGTCGGCGACGGTCCTGGCGGTGGAGCTGGAGGGGGAGTTGGACGTATATCGGGGTACGGGCCGGGACTAATCTGCGCGGCGCTGATCCCGCGCCGAGCTGCGCTGCTCCGGCTCGGACCGAGCTCCGCGACGCCGGTCTGGGCCGAGCCGCACGACACCGCCCCGGGCTGAACTGCATGGGCCGGAGGCGACCCGCCCGATGAGGGCCGGGACCGACCCGCACAGTGCCGGCCCGGGCCGACCCGCACGGCAGCGGCCCCGATTCACCCGGTCCCTGCGCGAACCGCCCTCGGCGAAGCCCCCAGTTCGCGTCGGCACGCCTTGTTGAAGGCCTGCAGGTCGCCGATGCCGACGGCCGCCGCGATCGCCGGGACGGACAGCGTGGACTCCCGCAGCAGGTGCCGTGCGTGTTCCAGGCGGCGGTGCCGGATGTAGGCGACGACCGTGCTGCCGATCTCGGCGCGGAACAGGCGGATGAGGTGGTTGTGCGACACCCCGGCCGCGCGCGCCACCTCGGGCACCGTCAGCGGTGCCGCCAGGTGCGCCTCGATGTGTGCGACGGCGAGGGCGAGCGCGGGGTGGGGCCCGGCGGTGTCACCGGCGGCCGGGGTGGCGAGGTCGGCCACCCGCCACAGCACGGTCCACAACTCGGCGGCGGCCCGGGCGGAGTTGCGCGGCGCCGCCGCGACGGCCCGCAGCATCAGGTCGGTGAGCACGGGCGTCTGCGTACCGGCGTCCTGCATCACGGGAACGGTCAACCGCTCACCGGCGGAAGGGAGTTCCAGGTGGGCGAAGAGATGCTCGGAGCGGCCCCGGTAGTGGAAGCGCACCAGCGCGCCGGGCGGCACCAGGCTCACATGGCCGGGCCTGATCCCGTACGGCACCCCGTCGACGGTCAACTCCGCCTCGTACCGGTAGAGATGGAGCTGCCAGAGGCCCGGCAGCCGGAACACGTCACGCGGGCTCACCGTGCCGTGCACACCGACGCCGAGGCTCGCGACGCGCGGTGGGGCGTCGAGGCAGATCCGTACATGGGTTCCCGTTCCCGTCCCGCTGGTCGCGCTCACGGTGAAAACGTACCAGTGCCCGACATGGGGTCGGTGACTGTCAAGACTCTTCCGGGCGTTCGGGTGTGATGTTCCCCTCTTCGGCAATACCGGGGCCTCAACCGGGCATCCGGATAGGGCACATGTCGTGCGGCCGGACCGGAAAAGGGGCGCCCGTGGATTCGACCACAACCGTGATCGTCGTCGCCGTGGTGCTCGCGGTGGCGCTGCTCGCCGTGGCCGTCGGAGTACTGGTGCGGCTCGTCCGCATGCGGCGCGGGCTGCGGCGCGCAGGGCTTCCGACCGGCCCCAAATGGGTTTTCTGGGGTGCCGTCCTCTACTTCGTACTGCCGACCGACCTGATGCCTGATCCCGTGTACTTGGACGACATCGCCGTACTTCTCCTCGCCCTGCGCTCGATGCGCAAGTCCCTCGGCGAGCAGGAGGAGGGGCGGCCGGGCGACCTCGGCTGAACCCGGCGAGCGTCTTACCTTCCTTACTATGACTACGCAGAGTAAGGAAACCATTCACTCGTTCGATTCGTATAAGTCTCTGGAAGCAGACGGAAGTCAGCGGGCCAAGCAACCACGCGGGGTGGCCACCGCTTGCACGAGGCAGTACCGACGAGGGAGAGACGATGCAACCGTTCGCGCTCAACTACGCTCGCCCGGCAGCACAGTTGGAGCTCACCACTCCGTACAGCTACGACTCCGGACTGCAGTTGAACGTGCTCGCCGACGGACGGGTCGCCGCCCATGATCTCGCGCTGCTGAGAGAACTGGGGACCACGACGTCCACCGCGGGATCGAAGACTCACTTCGACGACTGAACGCGGAACGACGAAAATGACCGTGTTGGTCCTTACCTGCGAAGAGGACGTCACCGCGGACCTGGTGATGGTGCACCTGCACGCGGCAGGCGTCCCCGTGGTCCGGATCGACCCCGCCGACCTCACCGGCGGGGTCGCGCTCTCCGGCGAGTACGTCCACGGAGCCTTCCGCGGCCATCTCGCGGCCGGCGGACGGTTGGTGAGCGTGAGCGGACTGCGTTCCATCTGGGTGCGCAGACCGGGCGCCCCGGCGACCCGCGCACCCCAGCCCTCCGCGTGGCTCACCGAGGAGGCCTCACAGGCGCTCTACGGCATGCTGCGCGGCTCCGGCGCCCGCTGGATGAACCACCCCGACGCGGCGCGCCGCGCCCGGCACAAGCCCTGGCAGCTGCGGCTGGCCCAGCGCAGCGGACTGCCGGTGCCCGCCACCCTGATCACCACGTTCCCGCAGGCCGCCCGCGAGTTCTCGCGACGCTTCCCGGACCTGGTGGTCAAGCCCGTCTCCGGTGCCCACCCGCAGGATCCGCCCCGGGCGGTGCCGACCAGCCGGGTCGCGCCCGACACCGACTTCGCCGCCGTGGCCTTCGGTCCCACGCTGCTGCAACGCCGGGTCGCCAAGCGCGCCGACATCCGGCTCACCGTGGTGGGCGACCGGATGCTGGCCGCCCGGATGGCGACCGCCCCGGACGCGGACCCCGCCGAGGTCGACGTCCGCTTCGCCGCACCCGCACAGCCCTGGCATCCCACCGAGATCCCGCCACGCATCGCCGAGGCCGTCCGGACGTACCTGCGCGAGGCCGAACTGGCCTACGGCGCCTTCGACTTCGCCGAGGACGCGGACGGGACCTGGTGGTTCCTGGAGTGCAACCAGTCGGGCCAGTTCGGCTTCGTCGAGGCGGACACCGGCCAGCCGATCGCCCGCACCATCGCGGAGTGGCTGTCCCTGCCCGCCGACCCGGAGCGGGAGGGTCTCGTCAACGGGTCGGACAGCACGGTCGCTTGAGGTAGCGGAAACGGTTCGCCGCGGTCACAGTTCGCAGCCGTCCTGCCAGTTGCACGCGCCGCAGATGACCAGCCGCAGCGCCCGGTCGTACTGATGGTCGACCGTGACGTACGGGCGCAGCCGTTCGCTGCTCCCGCCGCACCGTGGGCAGCTCGCGAACAGCCCCAGAGGACCGAAGTCGCTGATCACCACGGTGCTTTCGGTGGGGTTGCCCCGGACGGGGAGCGCCGGCACGAGGGCGGGGAAGCCGAGGCGCACGATCATCGCCGCCGCCTCGTCCGACACCCGGCCCCAGCCCTGAGCGAGCCGTACGTGGCGCAGCCCGGCCAGGGCGGACGGCAGCGGCGTGTCGTCGAGCCGGACGGGCACATGTGCGCCGAGCGGCGCGGGTTCCATCGGCGTTCGGTCCCACGCCGCCGACCACAGCAGGACGACGACGGTCTCCGGATCGGGGGCACCGTCCGCGGCTGTCGGCCACACGTCGAGCACGACGTCGGCCCCGGCGCGTCCCAGCGCGTCCGCGAGCGCGAACGCCGCCCGCTCGTCCTGCCGTTGATAAGAGAGTCGCGTGTGCACGCACCCATGGTGCGGCATCCCGGAGGCGTCCGGCACGCCTGTGGTGTTACGACCCGTATGTCCCCAGGAGGCTGCACACCGCGTCCTCCTCGACCGCGCGCACTTTGCTCAGCAGAGCGGCGTTCCCCGCCTGGTTCACCTGAGTTGTCAATGAGAAAGTGAGCGCGCGCCGGCCGTCGAGGGTGGCCGCAATCAACTGTGTGTAACCGAGGGTGTTTCCGGTATGTCCGAGAACGACCCCGCAGCGGGTGTCGTAGCGGAAGAGGGCGAGTCCCGCGCTGTTGCGGCCGAGTCCCGACGGTTCGGAGGCGCCGGGGATCCAGTGCCGCTGTTCCCGCAGCGCCGCCTTGGAGGTGAGGGCTCCTGACGCGTAGCCGCCGATGAACGCGGCCAGGTCGCGCGGCGAGGAGGTGATGCCGCCGGACGCCCACACCCCCGACATGCCGATCGTCTCGCCGACGTCCTCGGGTCCCGACGGTCCGCCGACCGCATAGCCGTGCATGTACGGCTCCGGCATCCGGTACCCGTGCGGCAGGCTCGTGTCCCGCAGGCCCAGCGGCCGGTACACGTCGTGGCGCAGCAGGTCCTCGTAGCGCGCGCCGGTCGCGGCCTCCGCCATCAGAGCCACGGCGATGTTGTCGGAGTTGGAGTACTGGTACCGCGAGCCGGGCGCGAACCGCAGCGGCTCGCCCGCCACGAAGACGAGCAGGCGCCGCGAGTCGAAGTGGTGGCGCGGGTTCGCCGCACGTCGGCCTGGATGAGGCTCCGGAACTCTGCACTCTGGCTGAAGTCCGGGAGCCCGCTGGTGCGCTGGAGCAGCTGACGCAGGGTCACCGCCCGCCAGGCCTTGGGCAGTTGGGGCAGCCGGGCGCCGATCGTGTCGTCGAGGCCGAGCCGGTGCTGTCGTACGAGACTCAGGGCCACCGCCCCGCTGAACGCCTTGCTGGTGCTCGCGGTCCGGGTGTGGTCGTCCGGTTCGAGCGGGCGGCCGGTGGTGAGGTCGGCGGTGCCGGCTCGCAGGACGCGCTGCCGGTCGCCGTCGCGCAGCACGACGATCACGCCGGGCGGGCCGTCCGGGGCGGCGACCAGTTCGTCGAGGCCGCGTTGGAGGGAGTGGTCGTCGGCCGCGGCGGGCGACACGGGCACGAGGGCGCCGACGCAGCCGACGACCAGGAGGGAGACGAGACGGAGCGGAAAGGGCATCGGGTGTCCTGGGGGAAGTGGGGGGGGCAGGGCACGACCAGAATTCGGGGCCTCGTCGGCGCCCGCAGGGGTATGCGCTCCGTACGGCCGCGTCCGCTCCCCCTGTCCTCACGGTGTTGCCGGGCGGGGCGGGCTGTGCCGTAATCGGATGACCGGCGGTGCGGATCTTGGTGGTGTCGTGCCGCGCCGGAAGGAGCGGCTGGATGGACGCGTACGGTGCCGGGGACGGTGTCACGGCCGCCTCGGGAGGGCTGCTGGACCTGTTGCAGGTCGCGGCGGTGGTCCTGGACGCCGGCGGGTACATCGCGCTGTGGAGTCCCGAGGCGGAGCAGCTGCTCGGCTACTCCGCCGAGGAGGCGCTGACGCAGCGCGCCGACCGGCTGCTGGTGTCGCCCGACGACCGGGTCCGGGCGCGTGAGCTGTTCGCCCAGGTGGGCTCGGGTGCCCGCTGGGCGGGGGTCTTCCCGCTGCTGCACCGGGACGGCACGGAACGGCCCGTGGAGTTCCGCACCATGCGGCTGCGCGACAGCCACGGCCAGGCACATCTGCTGGGTCTTGCGGCGGACGCCAGGACGGTACGGGGCGTGGAACGGGACCTGGCGCTGTCCCACAGCCTGGTGCGCCAGACACCGGTGGGCATCGCCGTGTTCGACACCGATCTCCGGTGGGTCACGGTGAACCCGGCCCTGGAACGCATCAACGGCGTACCGGAGGCGGACGTCGTCGGACGCCGGGTCGGCGAGGTGCTGCCGGGTCTCGACGTGGCGGCCATCGAGTCACGGATGCGGCATGTGCTGATCACCGGCAAGCCACTGCTCGACCAGCAGAGCGTGGGCCGTACGGCGGCCGATGCCGTGGAGCGGGCGTACTCGGAGTCGTACCACCGCATCGAGGACGCGCAGGGCCGGGTGCTCGGGCTCGCGATGGCCGTCCTGGACGTCACCGAGCGGGAGCAGGCGGCGGCCGAGGTCGCGCAGGCGCGCCAGCACCTGTCCGTGGTGGCGGAGGCCGGGGTGCGGATCGGGACGACGCTGGACCTCCAGCAGACCGCGCGGGAGCTGGCCGACGTGGCGGTACCGCATGTGGCCGACCTGGCCGCCGTCGACGTACTGGAGTCCGTCGTGGCGCACGGCGGGATCACTCCGGTGGCCGGGGACGCGCAGGTCGAGTTCCGGGCGCTGGCCGTCGCGGCCGGATACCTCACCGACGCGATCCACGCGGCGGACCCGGTCGGCGAACTGGCCACCTACGGCCCCCACCGCATCATCACCCAGTGCGTCCGCGAGGCCGGGCCGATCCTGGTGGAACGGGTGGACCGGCCGATGATGCGGCGCATCGCCAGGGACGCACGCGCCGCCCAGACCCTGCGCGCGGCGGGCGTCCACTCCTACCTCGCCGTCCCGCTGATCGCCCGCGGCGAGGTGCTCGGCACGCTGAGCCTCTACCGCACCGTCAACGAGCGCCCCTTCGACGAACAGGACCGCGTACTCGCCTCGGAACTCGCCGCGCGCGCCGCGATCTGCATCGACAACGCCCGCCTCTACGGCCGTGAGCGCACCACCGCGCTGACCCTGCAGCGCAGCCTGCTGCCGCCGGCCCCGGCCCGGCAGGAGGGGCTCGACATCGCCGCCCGCTATCTGCCGGCGCTGAGCGAGGTCGGGGGCGACTGGTACGACGTGCTGCCCCTGGGCCCTGGCCGGACCGGGCTCGTCGTGGGCGATGTCATGGGCAAGGGTGTCCAAGCCGCCGCCATCATGGGGCAGTTGAGCACCGCGACCCGCGCGCTGGCCCGGCTCGACCTGCCGCCCGCCGAGTTGCTGCACCACCTCGACGACCTCACCGGCTCCCTCGACACGATCGCGACCTGCGCGTACGGCGTGGTCGACCTCGGCCGGGGCACCTGCGCCCTGTCCAGCGCCGGGCATCTGCCGCCCGTGCTGATCCATCCCGACGGCGCGGCGGAACTCCTCGACATCCCTGGCGGAGTCCCGCTCGGCGTCGGCGGGGTGGACTTCGGGACCGCCGAAGTCGAGTTCACCACGGGCGCGTTGCTCGCCCTGTACACCGACGGGCTGGTGGAGAACCGCGGTGAGTCGATCGACGTGGGACTGCACACGCTGACGCGGTTGTTGCAGAGTTCGCGGCGGCCCCTGGAGCAGACGAGCGACATGCTCCTCAACGCGCTGCGCCCGGAGCCCGACGACGATGTCGCGCTCCTCCTGGTCCGCGCCACGGGCTGACCGGTCAGGCACCCGTGGTCGAGCCGGGACGGATGATCATGAGGACGGTGACGGTGGCCCACAGCAGGTTGAAGATGCCGGTGAACATGGCGAGTTGAACGGTCCCGGCGCGCTCCACGGGCCTGCCCGCGCCGAGTTCCTCCAGGAGTTCGTCCTGACGCGGCAGGACGAAGGCGATCAGGAGGCCGGCCGCCACCGCGGTGAGGGTGATGGAGGCGATGAGCCAGCCGCTGTCCAGGACGCCCATCGCGGCGGCGGTGGCGAAGCCGAAGAGGGGCACGGCGAGGCCGACCGCGCCGTAGAGGCGGCAGATGCGGTGCAGCAGTCGTACGGTCGTCACCCCCGCGTCGGGACCGTCCGTGCCGGTGACAGCGCGGCGGGCCGCCGGTGGGAACATGCTGGCGGCGACGGCCACGGGGCCGACCGCGACGATGGCGGCCAGCACGTGCAGTGCGAGAAGGATCTTGGTCACGGGCCCAGGCTAGGGAGGTCCCGGCCGGCGGCACAGGGGCTGGAATGACAGCTTCCAACGGATTCTCGCCAAGCCCTCTGGTCAGGCTTCGGGGACATTGGGCGGTGTCACGCAGCTGGCGGGAATCTGCCTATCGTGGTGTTCATGCATACCGTGGCGATTCTCGTTCTCGATCATGTGGTGCCGTTCGACATGGCGGGCCCGAAGGAGGTGTTCGGCCGTACCCGGCTTCCCGACGGCCGGAACGCGTACCGGATCCGGGTGTGCGGCGAAACGCCGGAGGTGCGGACGGACGGGTTCGCGCTGCGGGTCGACCACGGGCTGGAGGCTCTGGCGGACGCCGACACCGTCATCGTCCCCGGCTGCTCGGAGCAGGCCGGGCCGCCCTCCGCACAGGTGCTGGCGGCGCTGCGGGAGGCGGCAGCGGCGGGCACCCGGATCGTGTCGATCTGCGTCGGTGCCTTCGTGCTCGCCGCGGCCGGACTGCTGGACGGGCTGCGCGCCACCACCCACTGGATCGCCGCGGATCTGCTGGCCCGCGAGTACCCACTGATCGAGGTGGAACCGGACGTGCTGTACGTCGACAACGGGCAGATCCTCACCTCGGCCGGGGCCGCCGCCGGGCTCGACCTGTGTCTGCACCTCATCCGCCGGGACTTCGGCTCGGCCGTCGCCGCCGACGCGGCCCGCCTCTCGGTGATGCCGCTCGAACGCGAGGGCGGGCAAGCGCAGTTCATCGTGCACCGGCACCCACCGGTCCCCCAGGGTTCGACCCTCGAACCGCTCCTCCAGTGGATCGAGGACAACCTCGCCCACGAGGTCACCCTGGCGACGCTGGCCACCCGATCGGGCATGAGCGAGCGGACGTTCAGCCGCCGTTTCCGCGAACAGACGGGCAGCACACCGCTCCAGTGGCTGCTGCGCGCCCGGGTCCGACGCGCCCAGTACCTGCTGGAGAACAGCGACCACCCCATCGAACGCGTCGCCCAGCAGGCCGGCTTCGGCTCCCCCACCGCGTTCCGCGAACGCTTCCGCAAGGTGGTCGGCACAAGCCCGCAGGCGTACCGCTCGGCGTTCCACGGCAGGACGGCACGCGAAGCGGCGCTCGCCTGACGGCTCTACGCGAGGGCGCGGTCGTCGGCAGCCGCGCCACGCGCCGCCGCCAACAGCGCGTCCGCCTCGACGATGGCTTCCCGGATGTCCGTGGTGCCCGTCATCACGCACAGGGTGTAGCTGACGTCGTTCAACTCGGCGGCCGTCTGCGGGCGTTGCCGCTCCGCCTGGGCGATGCGGAGCACCGCGTACCGGGTGAGCAGTTTCCTGACGGCCTTCGGGTCCGGCACGAGCACGGAGCGCCCCTCTCTCGTTGTGCGCTTCGTGTGCCCCGCCGAAGCCGGATCAAGCACACCGCCAAGAGGTCCGGTCAGGCGACCTGCCCGCTGTGCAGCGCCGTGTACGCCCCGCCCCGGCGCAGGAGTTCGTCGTGCGTGCCGACCTCCAGGATCTCGCCGTCGCCCATGACCACGATGCGGTCGGCGCCCCGGACGGTGGACAGCCGGTGCGCGACGACGAAGGTCGTACGCCCGTGCAGCAGTCGGGCGAGGGCCTGTTGGACGAGCGCTTCGGAGCGGGTGTCCAGGGCCGAGGTCGCCTCGTCCAGGACGAGCACCTTGGGGTTCCGGATCAACGCCCGTGCGATGGCGAGGCGTTGACGCTGCCCGCCGGACAGCCGGGCCCCGCGCTCGCCGACCAGGGTCTCCAGGCCCTGCGGCAACTTCTCCACGAACTCAAGGGCGTTGGCGTCCCGCAGCGCCGCGCGCACCGAGTCCTCGTCGGCGTCGTCCATGCCGTAGGCCACGTTGTCACGGACCGTGCCGTCGAAGAGGATCGACTCCTGGGGGACGACCGAGACGAAGCGGCGGTAGGTGCGCAGGTCGAGGGTGTTCATGTCTGTGCCGTCGAGCAGGAGTTGGCCGGTGGTGGGGCGGATGAAGCCGATGACGAGGTTGAGGACCGTGGACTTGCCGGCGCCGGACGCGCCGACGAGGGCGACGGTCTCGCCGGGTGCGACGGTGAGGGTGAAGTCGTGGACGGCGGGGCGGAGTTGGCCGCCGTCGTAGGTGTGGCCCACGCTCCGGAAGGTGACGGCGCCGCGTACCGCGGTGACCACCTCCTTGCCCTCGTTGTCCTCCAACTCGGGTGCCTGGAGCACCTCGCCGACCGAACGGACCGATTCCAGGCCCTTGGTGATGACCGGCGCCAGGCCCATGAGGGTCGTGGTGGAGTTGGTGAGGGTCGTCAGGAAGGCGCTGAGCATGACGACGTCGCCCGCGGTGACGCCCCAGACGCCGTAGTACGACACCAGGGCCGCGCCGGCGAGGACCAGGACGCCGACCACGTTCAGCACCACCCAGGCCAGCGAGCCGAAGCGGCCGTTGAGCAGGTCGAGGCGGTTTCCGGTGGTGAGGAGCCGGCGCAGGGTGCCGTCCATGCGGCGCAGGGCCTTGCCCTCCAGGCCGTGGGCGCGGGTGACCGGAATGAGGCGGGTCATCTCCGTCACGCGCGAGGACAGCGTCTCGACCTCGTGCCGGAAGTGCTCGTTGTGGGTACGGAGGCGGGCCCGCAGCCGGGACACCAGCAGAGCGGCGACCGGCACGACGACCACGAAGACGGGCACGAACTCCGGTGTGCGGAAGGCGATGATGACCAGGCCGCCGGTGAGCACGGTGATCGCGCCGAGCCCGGTCTCGGCGGTCTGCTGGACCATCTGCTCGACCGTCTCCACGTCCCGCACGACCTTGGCCTGGAGCACTCCGGCGCTGACCCGCGAGTGGTAGCCGATGGAGAGCTGCTGCATCCGGGTGCACAGTGCCGAGCGCAGGTCGGTGCCCATGCGGCGGACGCTGCCGTAGAGGAGGCGGACGTAGAGGACGTGCAGGGGGTAGTTGATCAGCAGGATGAACAGGATGACGCCGGTGCTGATCCAGAGTCTGCTGACCGGCTGGTGCTGGACGACCGTGTCGATGATGGACGCGGTGATCAGCGGGAGCAGCCAGATGGGGCTGTGCTTGACCGTGAACACGGCGACGGCGAAGGCAAGGCGTCTGCGGTCTTCGTGGAACAGGTAGGCGAGGGTGCGGATCGGGTGTTCGTCGCGGTAGCGGTGGTCGAGCGGCTTGTCCGTGGACGACGCCATCGGTGGTGGTCCTCCCCCTGTGACCGGTTGGCGGGCAAGCGCTTTCTTCCCTTGCCCGCCACAACTACACCTCCAGGGTCACCGCCTTCTCAGGCCGCGTCCAGCTCCGCGAACTCCTCGGCGGAGAGGGTCAGTTCGGGCGCGGCGGCCGAGTCGCGGATAGTCTCGGGGCGGCTGGAGCCCGGAATCGGCACGACGACCGGGGACTTGGCGAGCATCCAGGCCAGGCACACCCGCTGCGGGCTGACGCCGTGCTTCTCGGCGATCCGGGCGAACGGCGCGTAGGCGGAGCCGAGTTCACCGGCCCGGCTGATGCCGCCGAGCGGGCTCCAGGGCAGGAACGCGATGCCGAGTTCGTCGCACAGTTCCAGCTCCGGTTCGCTGGAGCGGAAGGCCGGGGAGAACTGGTTCTGCACGGAGACCAGCCGCCCGCCGAGGATCTCGTTCGCGAGCCGGATCTGCTCCGGGTCGGCGTTGGAGATCCCGGCGAGGCGGATCTTGCCCGCGTCGAGCAGGTCCCGGATCGCGCCGACGGAGTCCGCGTACGGAACCCCCGGGTCGGGGCGGTGGAACTGGTAGAGCCCGATGGCCTCCACGCCCAGTCGGCGCAGGGACGCCTCGCAGGCCTCCTTGAGGTACTCGGGGCTGCCGTTCAGGGTCCAGCTGCCGTCCCCGGGGCGCAGATGGCCACCCTTGGTGGCGACCAGGACGTCCGCTCCGCGGTCGTGGGAGGCGAGGGCCTTGGCGATCAGGGTCTCGTTGTGTCCGACCTCGTCGGCGTGCAGGTGGTAGGCGTCCGCGGTGTCGATCAGCGTCACGCCCGCGTCGAGGGCGGCGTGGATGGTCGCGAGGGAGCGTGCCTCGTCCGGCCGTCCCTCGATCGACATGGGCATACCGCCCAGGCCGATCGCACTGACCTCGACGTCACCGATACGGCGGGTGTCCATTGCTCGTGCTCCTCTTCCGGTATGCCGGCTGTCGCGCAGAACCGTGCCGTCCCGCCCCGCCGGCGACCGATCGGGTCCCGGTGGGCAGGGCGCGTCCTCCAGCCTCTCCGGCCCGGGTCCGCAGGTCCAATAGAAGAAATCGAACGCATCCAGCAGCGGGACTGCTCAATCACCGAGCGGCCGCGACAGGTGACGCGTTTGTCAGGACTTCTTAAGGCGCGCATGAGCCTCTCCATACGTAGGGCACCCAGGCTCGGAGTAGTTGCCCAGCGAAGGGACCCCCACCATGGACAACCACGACCTGCTGTCCCGGAGAGGCGTGTGGATCATGGCCGCCGGGCCGGCGATCGCGGTGGCAGGAGCCGGGCTCGGCAGTACGTCCGCCGTCGCGGATTCGGCGTCTCCCGCACCCGCGGCGGCGACCTCACCGGCTCCGACGCCGACCGGTCCGGAGGGCGGCGGCCCCCAGGCCGGCCCGTCCGACGGCGGTGCGACCGGCATCGTCGACACCACGTCCGCGTCGGGCTTCACCATGACGACGGCGACGGGCGTGAAGGTGACCGTGACCGAATCCTCCGCCACGAAGACCACGAAGACCACCGGAGCCCCGGCCAAGGCCGTGAGGAAGGGTGCGAGCGTCCTTGTCCTCGGAACGGTCGACAGCGCCACCGTCGCCGCGACGCGGGTCGTCGTCCAGCGCGGTGGCGACGGCGGAGCGGCAGCCGCCGCAGCGGCGGGAGTGATCGCCTTCCAGCAGGGGACACCCTCGCCGGACAAGTCGGTCGGCCGGATCCCGGACTACACCGAAGGCGAAGGCACGATCGTCAACGGCACGACCGCCTACAAGGCGATCAAGGCGGCTCAGGCCGTCGTCCCCGGCGGCGTCAACGACCGTGTCGTCGAACTGAGCGACGGCGAGTACGAGGTCCACAACATCAGCGTCAACTGGCCGCACCACGTCTTCGTCGACAAGAATTTCAAGGTCGTCGGCTGGGAGTAGGCGCCGCCGGGGCTTGCGCACCTGCCCCGTTCGTATGGCACGCTCACCGGCGACCGACCGCTCGGAGCGACTCCGGTGGTCACCAGGTTCGCCGCGCGGATGCACACCGTGCATCCGCCCCGTGGAGAGGCACCGCCATGCGCATCGGACTGCTCGGCACCGGCCCTTGGGCACAGATGGCACACGCCCCCGCCCTCGCCGGGCACGCGGAGTGGGACTTCGCGGGTGTGTGGGGCCGTCGCCCGGACGCGGCCAAGGAACTGGCCGACCAGTACGGCGTCCCGGCCTACGACGATGTCGACGCGCTCCTCGCGGACGTGGACGCCGTCGCCGTGGCCCTTCCGCCGTCCGTGCAGGCCGAGTTGGCGGTGCGGGCCGCCCGGGCGGGCCGTCATCTGCTGCTGGACAAGCCCCTCGCGCCGACGGTGGAGCAGGGGCAGGCCGTGGTCGACGCGGTGCGGGAGGCCGGGGTCGCGTCGGTCGTGTTCTTCACCACCCGCTTCCTGCCGGAGACCGAGGCATGGATCACCGAACAGGCCGCCGCCGAGGGCTGGTTCACCGCTCGGGCCGAGTGGCTGGGCTCGGTGTTCACCAGCGACAGCCCGTTCGCCGCCTCGCCCTGGCGGCAGGAGAAGGGCGCACTGTGGGACGTCGGCCCGCACGCCCTGTCCGTGCTGCTCCCGGTGCTCGGTGACGTCCGCCGGGTGGCGGCGGCCGTGCCGGGTCCCGGGGACACGGCCGTGCTGGTCCTCGACCATGTGGACGGCGCGTCGAGCACGCTCACCCTGAGCCTCACCGCCCCGCCCGCGGCGGCGGGGGTCGCGGTCGAACTCCGGGGCGCGGCCGGCGTGACCAGCCTCCCGGACAGCTCGGGCAGCGCGGTGTCCGCCCTGGTCCGGGCCGCCGACGCGCTGGGCGAGGCCGTCCGCACGGGCCGACCGCACCCGTGCGACGCGGCTTTCGGGCAGCGGGTCACCGAGATCCTGGCGGGGGCCGAGGCGATGGCGGCCGACGCGGCCGGCTGATCACTCGCCGCCGGGCGCCTCCTCGTCCCCGTCCTCATCGTCGTCGAACGGCTCGTCGCTCCACCGGAACCAGGCCCGCTCCCCCTCGATGTGCAGGAGGAACTCGGGCACGGGCCCGTCCGGCGAGGTGAGCGTCACCTGTCTCCGGACCTCGTCGTAGGCCTCCTCCCACCGCCCCCACTCGTCGTCCGCCTGCGCCAGGGCGAGCTCCCGTGCGAACAGCTCCCGTACGGCGTCGAAAGCCGGACCCGCGGTGAACTTGCCCGACAGCCAAGGGAAATCGGCGTCGTCGATCAGGATCTCCCCGACCAGTTCCCCGGCCGTCTCCCCGCCCCCGCGCACCTGCCAGACCTCGCCGACGAACCCCATGCCCGCCTCCATCCCGCCGTAGAGCCATGTGCCGTGGATCGACCTGCCGCCAGCATGGCACCCGGCGCTGACAGTCGGCCCGGAACCGATCACGGGCCGGGCCGACTGCCCTACGAGCCGTCGCGTCTACTCGACGAACTGGAAGTTGGCGCGCTCCCGGATCACCGGATAGCCGACCTCGGCGAAGTGCGCGGCCATCGGGAAGTTGCCCTGGTCCGTGGCGGCGGCGATGAACTCGGCGCCGCGCTCGGCGAGGTAGTGGGTGCACTCGGCCAGCAGGTCTCGGGCGTAGCCGTGGCCGCGCTGTTCCGGTACGACTCCGATGAAGCCGACGCAGGGGCCCGACGGGTTGCGGGCCGGGATGTGGATGCCCGCGAGGTCGCCCTCGGGGGTGCGGGCGACCTGCCACCACTCGCGCGGTGACGGGCACCAGCGGAAGAAGTCGATCTCCTGCTGTGCGGCCTTTTCGACTCCCCCTTCGCCGATGGCCCGTTGGGCGTGGGCGTCGAGGGTGACGGAGTGGATGCGGCGCAGTGCGTCGAAGAACACGGCGTCGTCTGGTTCGGGGGCGAAGTCGAGGCGTCCGGGGCGTTCGGGCAGGCCGCATTCCGGGGTCCATCGGTAGATGAACCGCTCGACCAGGAGCTCGTAACCGGCCGCGCGCAGGGCGGTGAAGCGGGCTTCGGCGGCGGCGCGGGTCTCGGGGCTGTCGCGCCAGCCGGGAGGGAGGTTCAGTTCCACGTCGACGCGCCAGGGCGTGCTGCGCAGGAGTGCGGCCCCTGCCTCCTCCTCACCCTCGATCAGGTCGAAGCAGTCGACGGCGAGGGGTTCGGTGTCGTCGGGGCCGCCCCACCAGGCGGCGCGCGCGACGACCGTGCCGTCGCGCAGGGCCACCCGCTGCCAGTCGGGCCGCCAGGTCGTCAGCCGGTGGTAGGCACGGGCGCCGAGCGTGTCGGGAAGTTCATCGAAAAGGTGCGCGTCGTTCTCGTCGAGCGCGCGAATGACCAGATCGGTCATCGATTCCTCCGGGAGGATTGCTGCGTGGAGCGCTCCCGGTCAGGTCAGTCGAGGCACACCGGGCCTACGGGGAGGGAGCGCTGGGGTGATGTGAAACGCATGGCGCTCGCCTCCTTCCGCTGGTCTCAGGGCGTGCACGCAGACTCTAGGGGGTTGCTCTCCCAGCCGTCCACCGCATTACGGCCTGCCCCCTGCCCGTATCCCGTGTTCATCCCAGCAGTGATCCGTCCCCGCAGGTCACAGGCGCGTGACTGTCCCGGCGTCCCAACGCGGGCAAACGGATCGGGCCAACGCGGCAGCCGCTGCCAGCATGAGCCTGCCGGGGCTCCCGGCAACTCATCAGAGGGGAAACATCACATGGGACGAAGGACGCTTCTGCGGGGTCTGACCCTCGCCGTGGCAGCGGTCCTGCCCCTGTACGGGCCTACCGCGGTGCAGGCGGCGGAGTCCGCGGTCACCGCGGTCGCGGTCTGCGGGCACACCAGCACACAGCCCACGCTGCAGCAGGGATCGACGGGGGACGCGGCGGTCGAGGCGCAGTGCGAGCTCAACCTGGCGACGAAGCCCAGCAAGTACACGCCGATCGCGGCGGACGGCTCGTTCGGGCCGGCGACGGCGACGCGGTTGAAGGAGTTCCAGCGGTGCGCCGGGCTGGGCGTGGACGGCGTGCTGGGTCCGCAGACCTGGACGGCGCTGAACATCTGGGCCGCCCAACCCCACACCTGCGCGACCCAGGGCACATCGGCCACCGCACAGACGACCGTGTGCGGCCACACCGACACGCGCCCGACGCTGCAACAGGGCGCGAAGGGCACGGAGGTCAAGGAACTGCAGTGCCGGCTGAACCTGGCCATGGAGCCCTTCCACTATCAACCCCTGGCGATCGACGGCGACTTCGGGGGCGGGACCCAGTCCCGCGTCATCGAGCTCCAGCACTGCGCCAACCTGAGTGCGGACGGCGTCGTGGGCCCCAACACCTGGGCGAAGCTGGTGGATTGGTCCAGCCGTAACACCTACTGCACGCCACCGCGCCCGGCCGGCTACCCGGTCGACGGCCTGGACACGGCCAAGTACCAGCACCCCGGCGGCGCGCCGATCGACTGGAAGGCCGTGAAGGCCTCGGGTGTCGAGTTCGCGACGGTCAAGGCCACCCGGGGGCTGAACGTCACCGACGAATACCTCGCCACCGACCTGGAGGCGGCCAGGACGGCGGGGCTGGCCGTCGCGCCGTACCACTTCTACACGGGCGCGGCGCCCGACACGGGTGCCGCGCAGGCCGACCGGTTCATCGCCGCCGTGCGGGCGACCGGCTACACCGGGCAGCGTGCGGGCGACCTCCCGCCGGTGTTCGACCTGGAACGCATGGACGACGGCAGCGGACGCTGTCCCACCTACGGCACGGTGGACGACGCCAAGGCGTGGCTCGACCGGGTGGAGGCGGCCTTCGGGCGTACGCCGGTCATC
>Ga0307511_10001278_pt1 | contig 26678 bp, 23 predicted proteins | sample 13_EM_MG_FD_200266 | JGI IMG/M metagenome (GOLD analysis project Ga0307511, IMG submission 200266) | Populus trichocarpa ectomycorrhiza microbial communities from riparian zone in the Pacific Northwest, United States - 13_EM | ecosystem: Host-associated > Plants > Roots > Unclassified | place...
GTGCTGCCGGTTGTAAGCTTGCAAGCAAAGTGTTATCCCAATACCCCTGTTGCTGCTGCATGTCTAATCCCTATGCCAGGCGAGTCGAAGACCCAGCTCCTCTTCTCCAATTCGCCCATAAGCGGGACTACACTGGCCATAAGCTGTGCAAGTATCTCCTTGCATTCAAATCATTATCAATATTCAAACAGAGCACTGAGATGGTTGATCGGATATTCAAAACTGTAGCTGTCCTCAATCAAGATTCTAAATCTGGGGCTATAGCTAGATAGAAGCATGAAACACCATTTTGACACTTTCACGTTGAGGGTGATAGGAGAATACTTCTCATGCTATGAATATACGGCCACATAAAAAAGTTTTCTGCATTGGCAAAAGTCTTGGCATGATGGCACTGTATACACTTGAGTATCATACCTGGATATTCTTGACAATGAAATAGGGTGTTCAAAAGGACTCAGGTCTACTACAACAATAAGCGCTGTAGAAGCAGTTCAAGTTCTGACTGTCCTAGCAATGGAAACTCTCACCTGAGATTTCTGCTCTTGGTGGGAATAACGACGGTGTCATCGCGGGAGCTCCCAGAGCCTCTCTTCCTATCCACCCACACCATAGATACTCTCAGCCCACCCATACCATGGATGCGCTCAGCCCATCCATAGATTCTCTAGCTCATGCTGATGCTGTTGGCATGATAAAGTGCAAGTATACGTATTAATACTTATATCGAGATGCATGTAGAGTACGTATGTATTTATCACCGCTGTACATTAATTATAATTAAAGCCAGCAGTCGATTCTCTCCTAAGTGATATTGACGGCGATGGTCTTGAATATAGCAATAGTTGTAGCTGGCATGGTTCGAACAAGGGGGGGTCCTGATTCCTTATCGCATCAACCAGTATTCCCTAGGCTGGTTGGCTTCTCATCGTTCCTCTGTCCTCAGGCCTGCCTGCAGGTCATTCTAGTACGTGCGCGGAACTCCATCCAGGACGTGGCTAATAGCAACACAATTCCTCGAGTATTTATTGGTTCTCTCTAGTACGAGTGACCTCGTATGTTCTTTTTAGCTAATCTGAAACCGAGTTCAGGGGATTGAAGAGACCCAAAACACTACTGTCGTTGGGTTATCGTCCAAATCTTAATTCTCACGATGATAATACGTTCTCTCACCGAGTTCTCCAATCGAAAATAATATTACCATTCCTTCCTATCACAAGCCTCTCTCCGGTTGTATTATTCGGAAGTACAATCGGCCTCATCGTCATGTTTGAAGATTGTTCGTTTGTCATTTTCGTAAGCAAGCAAAGACAACAAAATCCAAACCTTCTCTAGTCTGCCTGCACTAGCCCTCGTAGGGCTACCCTACTCCTGTACTGGACACGGCGAGCATCATACCATGTGCATGGCTAGGTGTATCATGTAATGAGAGTTGCGAACTACAGGAGATACGTGCGGTTTGTTTCACAGGCAGACAAATGGTAGAACCCTGGTCATGCATTCAGACTAATTTTGTACCACTCAATTGCAGGTTCGGGTACCTGTATGTGCAACCCTCTAATTAGTTCAATTTTTTAAACCCACAAATCTCCTTCCTGGGCACAGTTAACCTACAATGACTGGGATGATCGAGCGGCTCTATGAGCAGCGGCACTGGCTCCATATAGTCCGTATATATCAGGGGTATAGTACATATTTTGCACGGCTGGTGCCCATCCACCCGCCATCAGAATTAAAGTCGTGCGAATGACCCATGATTTTCCACCTGGCATTGGCCAGTCTATGTTGATATGTATGCACTGCAGCGACTGTTGGCTATTTATCATGTCGGCTATGTCCACTGCATGTTTAACACGTAAACTCTTGGTTAAATAGGTAGCAAGCCAGCTCATGATATGTTGCAGTTTCCGCGAATGAAACAATGCCTAATTTGTAGAACTTGTGGTCATGGTCGTCGTCGTGGCAATATTCCACACACTGCAGGATATTGTCATGATCATCTATACATGTCGGTGTTATTTCAAGCGGAGCGGAGCCGCGGCCAACAATTGCTAAAGCCGATGTGAGAAGCATGGCCATCTGGATGTGCAGTCTCGATCGAGCGGTGGATGCGTGGTATAATTTGTTCTCCCTCACACGTGCGTTGCGGACCGCCCACGTTAAAATACATATTAATCAGTTAATATATATGTATCACCCAGTAATCACTGATCAGTATCGCGAGTCCCGAATCCAAATATTAAGCGATCAAAAGGGCGGGGCTCAAATTCGAAGTGATCTACTGCCTGCCTCTGCAGTCGAAGAAAGCTCATTAGCCCTGCTCTCCCTCACCAGTGCCGAGGCATTTGCATAGTGCTTACTAGTACATATCGGCTGCGAGTTTACGGTCCGCAATAGGCTTTCATCCTGGTCATGCACGGTTTGCTAATGAATCCGGTCACTTACAAAAATAAAATTAGATGCTATTTGCTAAAATAATACGGAAACCCTAGTGGGTCATTCCAAATTTGATGAGTTATACGTATAGTAGTCTCATTGGTTTTGACGGTTTTGACTGCATGCATATGCCTTGTCGCATGATGCTAGGTCGAATCGACCTACAGACTTTTTTTTTTAAAAAAAAAACATGCATATGCACCACCCATGATCATAATACTAGGTCAACTTCCAGCAGTGGCATTGAAATGCAGGGGAGGGGCAAAGCCGGTTGATGATGAGTATATATTGGCCCTAAAATTCAAAATTGCGAGTAAATAAGCCCTCGATAGAGTCACCGCCTGACTTAGTATCGATATCACCACTGCGGAAATATTCCTGCGATTTCATATATACCTTGGGAAGCAAACTAGTTTCACTCGCTATAAAAAGCTTAGTTTCTTGACTACAATCTATCACAATGACAACTAATTACCTTTGGGAAAGTCTAGTAGCAACGAATGCGCATGAGGAATGGCTGAAGGTCGGGGCTCAGGGTATGCTCGGTGTCTCAGGGTTAGGGGCTGATAAACTTTGTACCTGGCAAGGCAGCGGTATGGCCTTCCCCGAAACCTGCTAGCCTGCGATGAAGCTGTCCATGACTAAATCTTAACAATGACGTACAGTGGATGGGGCATTTGATCTTGACTATGCAGGCAAAGAGCGGTCACAGATGGACTGGGGTCTTTCACAAGCTCCAGGTGATCCGGAGGATGACATGCCCCCGGTGCCTTCCTTGATAATTCAGTCGTGTTGGGCCATTGAGTATCCACAGGCGTTTAGTGACATGCAAGAATGGATGAAACAAGGAGGTGGCGCCGTTCAAGTTGTAATTTTGCTGAAATGGAGTATTGTGGTGAAGGATCCCTCAGACCCCATATATATACTTGAGGGAGAAATTGAAGTCTTCAAGTATTCAGCCGAAGCACCGGCCAAGTATCAAAAGGCTCGGCACGAGGTAATTCACTTGTTTCACAACTTCAAACATGCGACGTTGCTCACTATTGAATTACAGAAGCTCACATCCGCCGATCGCGAAGATTATGAATTGCAGGCCCTAAATATTACCGCCGGCCAATTGTTTGGTGGGGAGGACCCGCATGGAGAAGGCCCCTCCTATGACTTGTCCTTCAGCGACCTGTGGAATATTGCCTTAGATATCTTCGAAAGTGAAGTCGAAGAGCACCTCCAACCACAACCGAGCTCCAACAGGCCCGCGGAAAAAGGTGCACCGGTTGACGATGGATCACTCGGCAAGGACACGGCCGATGAAAGCGACATGAGCGATGGCGAAGGTGTAGAGAGTACTACTATTGTGGTCGGAGGGGGGGGCAACGAGAAGCAAATTACCACAGAGGCGGTAATAGAATGCTCTACTACTGTCAAAACTAGTGTCGTTTCTATTACAATTACGGAACATTCGTTCGAAGCTTCACACACCGCCACATGTACAGGTTCAGATGTTATGAGCGGTGAGTCCCCAGAGCGTACTCTTAGTTAGAGCCCTATAATACTAATTCACTTGAAAGCACTTCTACCAGCGCACAGGAGACAAATAGAGGATACTTCTGACTCCATAGAGGTGAAGTTACAACAGGTTGATGTGCCAGTTTTGGGCCAGGACACTTTGGAAACGGAAGCCGATTTCTCAGATACAGACAGTGAAGATGAGGACGGTCAATCTCCAGAAGCCTATCCTGGAACACCAACGCTTTATAGCACGGTGGACACCGCTAGTGGAGGACAGGATACTGGAGCTCCAGAAGCCCATGCACGCGCTGACAAACCAACTTCCCAGGACACGGACGATATAGATAGTGAAGAAGAGGATACTCCAGCTCTAGATGCCCACAATGGCAGACAATTCAGAGAGGATATCGATACTCGAGCTCCAGAATCCCATAATCGCGCAGCAACTTCCCTGGAAGCAGGGGACTCAGACAGCGCGGAGGAGGAGCAGGCGGATGAGGAGCAGGGGGAGGAGGAGGAGAAGGAGGGGGAGAAGGAGGAGGAGAAGGAGGAGGAGAAGGAGGAGGAGAAGGAGGATATTCGAGCTCCTGAAGCCCATAACAGCGAAGCAACTTCACAAGACACCGACACCGACAGCGTAAAGGAGGTTACTCGAGCTCCAGAAGCCTACGCACGCGATGGCGCACCAACCTCCCAAGACACAGAGGAGACAGACAGCGAAGAGGAGGGTATTCGAGCACCTGCAGCAGCCCACGCACACGGTGATGTACCAGCTTCCCAAGACACAGAGGAGACAGACAGTGACGATGAGGATATTCAAGCACCAGAAGGCCATGCACCCGATGACGTACCAACTTCCCAAGACGCAGGGGAGACTGACAAGAATATTCGAGATCCAGAACCCCACATGCATGATGGCGTATCAAATGCCCAGGAAATAGAGGACGCAGACAATGATGAGGATACTGATCCCGATACCGGAAGCTGTACGAAACAGGAAATAAAGGCAATACAATTTCGAGAGGCTTTTGCAGGACAAGAAACTTCGACTAAATGTACATACGAATTGACAAGCCCACACACGCGCCCAAAGCCATTCTCCGTGCCGTATGACCAGAGCTTGATTGGAGCAAATGCATATGCTAGTTCTAGCTCCACTAAAGATGTGCAATGCACACACTGCGTGGGTGCTCGGTGCTGCAGTGGCCCCAACTCCCCACTCCGACACCTTCCACCAGATTTTATGTCCGCTGGAGTACTTGGCCCATTCAATTTTGGCGGGTTTGTTGCTTACATAGCTCTCTCTACTTTTCAACCGGTTCCAGGGGAAGCAGTGGAGACCTTTAGTTCTGAGTTCACTGGCCAGTTCCAACAATTTATTCAGACTAACTACATGGAATCTCCGCCGAAAGACTCTGCGCAAGTTATGCTCACGACTCATCTAGGCAAGACTGTCATCACACAGAGCATGACCAAGCTGATCTCTAAGGAAACTCGCCAGTCTACTTCCACATCGGGGGTCGATATAAATACCTCGACGCTGACTGTCCCTAACTCTGCAAAGGGCAAGGGTCCCACAGTCAGAGTAACTCCCGGATCGAGGAATGAATCTGAATCCGAGTCTGAGTCCGAGTCCGAATCTGAATCTGAAGATGATGATCGACTTGAGGCAGATCGGCCCAACAGCTTCAGAGAAGCTGGACATCATGTTGCAACTGATTCGTTTAGGAACAGCAGTGGTTCTGGAAAACACGGTGCCAGGAAGGGGTCGCGGTACCAGGAACAGGCCATAAGGGCAGTTAATCAACCATTTGAGGCGTGAGTATTAACCACAGCATCTTGATTCATACTCCACCCTACTAACCTACTGAATTCGTTAGTGTTGGAGATGCTGCTTGCCGTATGGCTCCACGAGTCCGGAGAATTCGAAGCAGGAAGAGCAATACCGTTGCAAGTGAGAAGATTGGCACCAATGAGGGTATGTAAGAAATACTTGATTCTAGCAGTTGCGTTTGCGTTCTGAGGTTGATAGGTCTGGAGTTTTCACTAATCGTTGGTATTACTCTGCTACAGGTGTAGAATCGCGACAAGTGCAGCCATTTTCACCTACTTCACTAAGTCAGTCTCGCCTCGACCGTGGCCTTTTGACTCATGGAGAAATTCCACAGGGAATTGTATTCAACCTTCGGAGAGAACTTGAAGCGGCTGAGCCTGGAAACACTATCACTGGTGGGCCATTACCTTTTTCTAGGCGTAACTCCAGTGCGCGGAGATCTGGCACGCTCGAGTATATACCCAAGGCTACTTTCTCAAACTTTGAGCAAAAGGAGGTCATCACCAAGCTCGCCAATGCCACTGCCACCCTTGGGCGGCGGCGGTGGAGTTCGCTATCTTCTACAGCTACCGATAGCAGGCGACGATCACCTGCATTCAGTACATTTTCCAGATCTGATTCCGAGGAAGATTCCATACCGGTGAAGCCCAGAGGGCCTCCAATACGCAACGTTGAGACTCGATCCGGGACTAGTAGCTATGGTGCACGTACTACTAGAAATAAATATGCCCAGGCCCATACCTATGGACCTAGCAATGCCCTCATGATTAGCAACTGCACAGAAGGTCAAGCATCGTGTGGGAAAATGCTCCTATCCACTGGATCATCCACAGCCCAAAGCCTCAGTTGCAGTGGGGCAATCCACTCCACAGACTACAGCCAGCAGCCGGCGAGCCCCCAGACGGTTTCCGCGGAGTTGATGGCGCAGTTACAAGCTCTCATTGGTAAAATTCATGCACAGACAGGACAGCTGGTGGTTCCCAAACTGAATGTTAATATGGCATGCGAGGTATCCGAGACTGCAAAGCAGGTGGTGGAAATGGAGGTAGACGTGAGGTTGAAATATGTGTCGAACAACACAATTGAGCATGTTGGGCCTTGCACACAACTAAGAGAGTTCCTTGGGGTAGGGAGTGCATGTGCTGTTATGGAGGAATTGGTACAAACTTAGTCCACGAGGGATAGTTTCTATTCGGTTAAGTATATATTTCTTTTTATGATCGAATTGCTTTGGGGCATGAAGACGGGACGAGGTTTGGGTTTCAAAGAAATTCTTGGGCGAAAGTTGGGAGTATGGTATCTTGGAAAATGAGTGAGAAGGCTTTAAACTATTGTCGTTTCTTTTATTTGGCGGTTCCCTGAGTCGGAGGTTACTCCAGATGGTCTCTGATGTCCTATTCAATTGTTTGTCTTACGAGGGGGACTCTTATGTGAGTGATATTGGTTGGGCGGTGGAATTAATGGGGGTCAATGGGTATATATAGATAGGGTGAAAGTTACCTGTATGTCTCAAGCATAAAGACTCGGATCTCTTTGGCCTTGCAGGGGGAGAAATTCTGTGTCGTGTATTTAGCTGCTCTAGCACAGGCTTTGGATCGCAGACAAAGTGATTGCTTTCAAAGCCCAAGGCACACCAGGGTAACTTCAACATGACCAACCACAGAATATATTGAGCTAGGGAATTCCCATGACAAACGGCTTTCCCCGACCATGCAATACCTAACTAAACGTATATTTTAGAAGTTGCCCATCATAGACTGAGCTTGTAAAAGGTCGTTCGAGGAGGATTGAATCAAGGTATGTGGTGGTGCCATTTGTGAGTGTGTAGTCCCCACCAGAGAGAGGCTGTCATTCGGAGGGCTTTGGAGGACTTTCCTTTCATACTAGTCATGCAATAATGTCTAGTTCGCAATTATTCAACGAGATACACTCCAGGATATATCGAATTTGCGGGGACCAAGTATATATGAAGCTTCGAAAGGTGTATTGACATCGACTACTAAACCAGGTACACCCGTCGGACTGGTGATTGACCTACAGTACTTAGTTACCTATCGAACGAAGCTGAGTGCTCTTTAAAGTGGGGCGTAGCGTTAGCTGCGCTTGATCCTTAAAGCTTTAATCTATCCGATTCTGCATGCATATGCACTGATTTTTGAGTATCTGTAATTAAGGAACCACGTGCAGCACTTGCCAATTACGAAAGTGAGAATTTACAGGAAAGCTCAGCTCGGGGGCGTGCCTGCTTAAGTACCGCTAGGCGCAGCTGAAAGGCAGCTGCAGTTTGCATTCATAATCAGTCTTCAGCCAAAATCCGTGCATCCAGTTGACCCATCCATAGATGGACAAGTCTCCGTTAAGTGTATTTAATACGTGTAGAATAATAGAACACAATATGTGCATGGATACCACAAAAACAAAGGATCATCTGATATTCTGGAGTAATTACGGATTAAATAATTCAAACTGTTACGGTAGACAATACGAGATGCGACTGTTTTGCAATATGTGGGTGATATATAATATGTTCACATCCTGTGTAGCTGGGATGTTCTACATCGATAACCTCTAGTAGGTGTTTTGATTATGGAGTCATGAAACAAACGAACGGCTACAAGGCAGGGAGATAATGTAAAGCGGAGGTGACCTGATGTTACACGGCGAGGGACGCTCTTCGAACATTCTATCCCTACTACCGAGTGATCCTTTGAAGGGTAAGCTTTTAGTGATGATGTACCACGAGAACAGAAATCGAGTACACGAATTATGTACTCAGTTTTGACTCCCGAGTAGTATAGTATGCAGCCCACCGGAATGCATATATTAATAGACTCCTGATCCCAAAGGTTATGGTCTGTAGGTTATCCCACAAACAAATACTTAATTAAGTACTTGCCGGGGCTCTATCGTTCCCTCAACACGCTGCCACTCCGGTATGAACGGCATTGTGCTCCAATTCTCTGCAAAGTAATTCTGCTCCCACTTTCATCAAGCGATGCAACTCCCAAATCTCACTACCGTAATGATGGTGAGCACAATATCATCCTTCTCTTATACCCAGGCTCTAGCCCTGGCGGCAGCCGAGTCTGTTGCCGCTCCAATGCCAGTCCCAGCAGCTACCAGTAGCGACGATTTACCCCCACGGCCTGCCACTGTTAAAATACTGGATATTACAAAAACGATCGCGAGCCTTGGGGACCCCAAGAGCTCCCCCACTCTCCAGTTATCATGGCTGCCAGATAGTTTTATTCCGAGGAAAATGTACCCCGGTGGGGTCCTCCTTTGTGAAGGTGAGTCTGGACGCCATTCCCAGCAACTACAGTTAGTATTTGACATCTATCTCTTCTTATACCTTTAAATATAAGACTAAGTAAGATCTAACATTAATCCAACTATCAAGAGTACGACTTCAAGGGTCAATGTTACTGGGGAATCTTCCCCATGGGCAACGATATTAAAGTCCATTCCAACCTCTCTGGTAGGCTCCTATCTGTACAACCTGACCGGGGTACCCTCTGCGTGTTTAGCAAGTAAGTGACTATTTGAGTCGAAGTTCTACATGCTCTGAAGCTAACGGCAGTACATAAACATCAGTGACTATGAAAACTGTGGCCGCACGGGTGAAGGCCATACCCACTGGGCTCGGCACCCGGGTGGAAATGTTCCTGCTCGAATCGACAAATTGAATTGCATTTGGTGCCAACGGGATCCCAGATTCCCTCCTGGATGGGAACTAGCCCCGTGATGACTTAATACTAAATATCTGGCTTTCGCTGGGAAACGAGGTGGAGATGCATTCCACCTCCGCGTTTCTCAAGGAACTTGTGCCAAAAGACTTCCCCATCATCAGATCTGCAACCCTCTTCAATTCAATAAGCAATATATCCCGCTTGCCATTACAGTTATTGTGTATCCATCAACCTGTTTGAATGAAAGATGCTCCACTTTGTGACTTACATTGTAAACATTACGCAATACAGTCCTAGCCATCGGAGTGACCTGCGGAGTTACTCCGGGGGCTACAAAACGTAAGGGGCTGCTGTGGAATATGAGTGGTATTGGGGTAGTTGTCATACTCACCTTAACTGCGTAGAGGCAATTGACTGGAGCTGCCCTAATAGAACCGAATAGGGGGCCCAAAGGGCATCAGCCATGGCCACTAGTTCCATAGAACTGGTTCTCACGCTACAATTACACTGACGGGGTAACAGTCTACTCCTTTGTCTACCTAATATGCATATAACTGGAGTGGTGCAATATCCGATGTACAATATAGGTCTGTAAACGCGAATCGGTGCCAGTTTAGAGGTAAGATTTGGGAACTCTAGGGACGGACCTGTGGCGACTGGTTGTAGTAATACGCAATTTGGGTTGCGTTCGATGAATGATCAAGAGGAACGTGATCAATTGGAGAGGCAGGTGAGCGTACCATCGGTGTCTAGGCAAACCTAGCACCCAGTGATCACGTCTTGTCCTAACGGTGACACTCTACAGACAATTAGTCTGGTTGGAACCTTTGAATAGTATAATCCCATTTAGCTCCATAACTAAGCCTCATTTAGTCTGGTGAGCCCCATTAGTCTTTGAGTGGTCCCGACTAGGTGTGCCGAGACTAGGCTAGGTTACCAAGTTACAAAACCGGAAGTCAACTAGTCCCTGACTGGAAGTAGTCTGAAGGGTATTGACACTGTAGTTGAGAGTACTGTGTTTGCCTACGCATTGGGTAATTTGGAGTTCAAATCTCTCGAGTCACAGGCATTGAATATAAAGTGTGCAAAAGCTCCGGTACTCGAATGCAGAGGGATATGTAAACATCTCCGTTATAGGATTAAGATGTTGCTTCCACTACATATATGTATACCTATATTTACTATTCGTATATTTCACGATCTCAATAACTAAGAATACCCCCAGAGCCCCAAGACCCCTACTCTGTAGCCAGCGGCCAGGAGGTCCGCCTGAGAATCACCCATTCGGATCTATTCAAATATACTAACAGTAGTCAATGCAAGAATGACAGATAACGATGAAATTTTAGCTTACCTTCAAAGACCCCGATCTGAGTCGCCTAGACTACTGGGGTTTATTGAATTCACCTCTTCGGCTGACGCACCGGTGGGATATTTCAGTGGGTTGATGGACATTTTTGTAATTAGTGTTTGAGAGGTTACTCTGCTCCGTCGGCGTGCATATCTGTTTTAACTTCCCCATATGATCCCACTTCGCCTCGGTCATTGTGCTTTAGCAGGGTTGCCACCATGAAGTTAGGTAGTAGGTTGAGATCATCAGCCTTCGTATCCAAATTCCAAATCAACCCTTCTACTCCGGATCCCTCTCTGTCTTCCCGACCCCCAATAAATCCGATTCGTGTGCGCCCACGTTTCTTAGCCCATGGCTCCCAACCTAACCCAAACCCCAGCTCAACAACATCCCCTAATACTACCGAATCCCGAGTGTCATTGGTTAGCTTTTTCGAGGCGTCCATGAGATAGCTCTCCTTGGGGGCCATATTCATCATCACGCTACTGATGGCAATGACTCTCCGGAACCGGGTGCCCGATTCCAAATTAAACACTATTAATGTGGCTTGCGGTCCGCCCGTCCCATATACTACGAATGGGAGGGTAATCCTGATATTGAGACCGCTATTCTGCAGAGGGGCATAGATGACGTCTTCGGTTCGTAAGTTGCTTCTTTCCCTTGAATTCGCCGCCTGTTGCCTTTGGCGGGACTTGTGACATAGTTGCTGCTTCTGACTCGAGGTATATAGCTCTTTTGTTTATGTCCTCACAGTTACCGTAAATGCTGTCGGGTTTGCATTGACTAGAAAAAAGTTAGAATTTTGGATAGGGATTGTATATACAGTATGTATGTTGTATACAGCTTTGCAGATCACTGCCGCAGGTATGTACATACCTACCTATGCAGCCGCTGCATGTTAACTACTGTACCTTATTACATATGAGTCGGTATGTATGCATAAACGCGGATGCATGCACGTCTGGGTTAAGGTTCTGCAAGTAAGTATTACGTCTAAGTATGCGTTAATTTGTTTTTGCGTCATTAAACAGTAATTGCCGTCTCTCTTCTAGTCTCAGGAGACCGACTCTCTTGACCTTCATCCCACACACCACGGACAGATCTAGAAAAGCACAAAATCCAAACTACTCGAACAGCGAGCAAATCAGTACATCACAAACGAAAGAATGGAAGCCTCACCAATGACCTATGGAATTGAAAGTCTCAGATCCGGACCCCGCGCAGCAGCGGACAGAACCAAACCCCTCACCCCCGCAATCCCAACCAAGAAGCCTACCTTCGATTTACACCACCGCGACCCAACCAGCTCACCTCCCTCCACCCTCCGCATCATTCTCGGAGTCCTCATCCTCCTCGGAATCTCAGCATGTGGCTTCAAATATCTCTCCACAGGCCAAGACGTACAACTCCGTGAATTCTTCACTAGTACTGTCGATTCAAAGTGCAACTGCGAGCCCACGGCAAGGCAGAGAACTTCCAACAAGCAGTACGCCCACGGTGCCAGCGAGCCTGAGGAGGATGTTGATCTAGAAATGGATCCGGAGGAGGTTATCATGAGCTGCATCCCGCAGTCACAACTGGAAATGTTAGAGGATGAGTTGGCGACTGTGACTGAGGCAATCGTGGTTGAGAAAAGGAGGGTGGTGGAGTTGGAGGCGGAGTTGGAGGGATATAGACCGAGCTATAAAAGGAAGGGACATATGGCTGATGACCATGAGCAGTCCCAGGGGCAGGCAAGAGAGGAGCTATAGGTGGGTAGAGGTGGCCTGGACCAGGAGTTCAATCTTTACAAGCTTCCGTGGGTCCTGATATCCTGGGTATGAGTCGGGGGATTAGGATGAATTCCCGATATGCCAGGAAATTCGAATTGTAGGCGCTGGCAAGCTTACTTATATATTGATATAATCCCTTGGGTCACACTTATTGGTGGTGAAGCGTGGCGGATCCAAATGGGAGTTGCAGTTGGTATCGCGTCTGGTATTGTATATATATTGGGAGGCAATGTTGAAAGGGGAAATATCGAGTGGAGGTCAACGGGTGGTACAGTGCGGGTGGTAACTAGTCATAGATATAGTATTATTAGTGGAGTGGATCCCAACAGCTCATCCGGCTTCGCGTTGACCTCGATCTTGTTATGTGAATTTGTTTGTGAATATATTCATACTGGTTAAGATTGAACTGAGATAGGTTGAAAGGTAAGCGGCAGAAAGTGTCCGCCGAATCTTGCAATGGCTGTGACACTCAAACTAGTTAAGGCGCCAATTTTTTCCTAATATTCTACCCACAAATGATTCGCATGACATTAGGTCGAATCGACGTATATGCTCTAAAAAAATAGACTAACGTGTAAACAGGAGAGGGCCCTGGTGTAGTTGACATGAGTGGTAGGAAACCAAAGATTGAAATTCACATGTTGAGGCAAAAGACATCAGCCACAGCAAATATCGACGGAACGACCCCACAGCCCACAGCCCACATCCTCATGTGACATGGCACCCGTCCGGCCTGGGTGAACGTTCTATGTTACCCTGCCCGAATTATAACCCTATCACCTAAACTCGGTCTCACTGGGAAATTAGCTTCAAAACTAGACTAATGGTGTTGGCTACTATGTAGTCTTGGTCCAAGATCTGTACCCCGGAGCGAATTTAGAAAACAGAGACTAAGGACCATCATAATTATAAATATTAAGGGGGACTCATTTTATAGCCTCGAATACTTCATTGTGTGGAGCGCTTCTACTTGTCGACAAGGTATCTATTTTGTTGGACCAAAAACCCCTAATGACAACTAATCAGTCCGGTTGCTACCCGAGGCACAAACGGTCGTGTTGGTCAATGTGTAATTGAATACACAAACCGTCGTCGGGTCGATACCAACCCAGAGATTTGTATATAGATATTAGTTTCCTGGAATCCAAGGGAATTCGATATGGTACTAGTCAGTACAAGTAGGTGTGTCGAGTTATGTATTCCTGTTGTGTGTGTTTTCAAACCTCTAATTCTGATCAAATTTCTTTTGTAGTATAGGGACATTTTGGTTATCGCCTACACCTCTATATTTCTATATAACTCCCATGTCTTTTGAAATTGGTTTTCTGGGGTTTATTACGACAGCGAAACGCCACAACGGCCTTCCAATTGCAATATCAAACCGTTGCCGAATCCTCGTTATTGACATACCGTACCAAACACAAGGTGGGGGCAGGCCAAAAGATATTCCCATGTCCCAGTGAATGCTGTTGTGAAATTATATGGAATAATTGCTGCAGTGGATATCAATCCACTTCTGCTTAAGTGGAATTTCACCGGACAATTTGCATACAAGAAAATACACCTAGTCCCGCTCCATCTCCACTTAGACGGAGCCATGGATATTGTCCTTTTCACAGGACTTTTTTCCGCTGCCCCCACCCAATAAGGCCTGGTTGCTGCTACAAGAGGGGTCAACGTTCTCATCGTATATGTATGCAAGACAAGGTGTTATGCCATCCACTGACATAAATATTAAACCATGCTACCAATCTATTTCCTTTACTGCCTTCCTATTAGATCTGGATCTACCAGAGAAGAGGCTCACAGTTCTTAATTGTATCCTAGGGGTATGCAAAGCATCGGATGACCAGCCGGTTATATAATATATAAGTACTATAGTTTTCTCAATGACGTAGGTGAAGGAGTCAAACTAAACTAATTTGGAATCCAAGGTACCAAGCCGGCAGAGTAGAGGGACGTACTATAGTGTGGGAATGTTTGCTTTCTGTTTGTATCCATAACTAGCCTTCTTTACAGAGTAAATAACCTTCTATGTGGCAGGGAATAATTTTCAATCAAGTAATTAATCTTGAGCTGTGGTGTCGTTTCCTGTTTTGGGTTGTGCATGAATGATTTTTATGTTATTTTAAAGATTCAGTACTCAAATGCGAGCCCGGTGACGGGCCATGGTGAGCCTCCGGAGGATTCAAGAGATGTGCATTAATGAATGTGGGTTAATTAAGGGAAGCGGAAACTCAGGGTAACACACTTATAACCTAACATTACTCATCTGAGGTCGAGAACACTTCCACAGACTACATTTCCAATCGACCTCTATCATACTATCAGTACAGTCCACTATTGCGCGGAAATTTCCCACCATCACCATACCCAGGGGGGAGCTAGTACCTTGTAAATAAATCTCCTCATCACATATTTTCTTTTTTTTAAATACTCATTACTCATCCTCATCACATAAGTATGTTCCTCAAGTCTAAAACAGAATTCGCTGGATTTACATCGTTTACCAATGAGAGGATTAATATGAGTATTCTAAAGATCGCTATACGAATAGTCAGCAGGGCACCTGGGGAACTATACGTTGAAGCAGGTGGGCTCCTATGGAATTTTGTCCTCCTATGTCGCGTACATTTATTCTCTACCTTCCTTTATATAATCTAGGATCTAAGGTAAATGTGCATGATATAATCGACCGCGTAAATGTATGATGGCATTCAAGCGCTTTGTTAACCAAGGCGGTCGGTAGAGCAGAGTTAGTCAGAATAATTAGATCCTATAGTACATTGCCTAATATAGTAACACACATAAATTGTTGAAGTATATTTCAATCCTACAAACCTATGAAAGAGATTCACAGTAATACTCATTTAAGTTGAGGGTAATGTCTCTCTAAGTTTAGGGCCTAAGTTCTAGGTATAACCTCCATGAGTTAGTTTTTTTTGAGAAGCCTCACCTCCCAGTTTCCCGGTTGACTCTCCTACTTGGCCGGTCCCTGCCCCGACCGCTGTAAGTTCAAGAGGACACTTTCGTATCAACTAGGTAATCATGTTTAAGTTAAAGATAACCACTCTCTAAGGTTAAGGTACTACCTTCTTAACTTTTCAGGGAGTATATGCGCATATCGAGGCGTCATGGCCATGGCACCCCTCCTAGGAATGTGGGTTGATGTAGTAAGCGGGTATATGCACTTATATAGGGTACAACCTGACTAGGTAAGTTCCACCGCAGCTGCAGTTATGGCCCCCGGATTTGGCACCTGTCCATGTGAGCTCAATTTAATTGTACCATATAACAGGTACCTATATTGTGCCAGGCAAGCCAAAGCAGGCGCGGTGGCCGAACATCAAGGTCTTTTCACAAATACTTACCACCGCTTGGACGATTGAAGGGATGGTTGACCCAAAGAACAACTGGAAGCCCTGGAAAAATCGGTTCTTTTGAAGAAAAAGTCGAATGGTGTGAGAATGAAAGCGGTAATATAAAGAACGCAATGAAGAACGCTTATTTAAAGAGCTGTGAGAAACCAGTTGGTACTATTTAGTATTCTGTGGACCCTGCCGATACTTGTCTCGACCCTGTCAGCAAGTATCCCAGCTTTATGTTGAAGAGTACCGGTACTGTAGATATGTAACTAGGCTAAAAATCTCGAGTTGGAGGAGGTTGTGAGAGTGGTGTTCCGTTACAAGGGCCACATGACTCACATCCGCAATGAGCTGCGATGAGGAGATAGGCTGTTTAATGGGCCAGTATCTGTACCTACTTGCTAATAGGGACATATAACTGACCGCCAGACTACCAATTGATTGCATATTGTCACGGCGCATAGCCCCCAAGAGCCAGACGCAGGAGGTCGGTCGATACGAAGGTTGAGTATGCATGGCTTTCTTAGGTTGGACGGTTCGGGCTGATAAGCATGCACGGGATCGAGGGTTGGATATGGGTTTCACGGGTTCATCTCATTGGCTACTTGTTAGGACGGAATCTCTATATAACTCTCCTATACCTATTCCCTTACTTACTCCCCTTCCCCTTCACGCAACGTCTTGTATCTACTCTCAATACATACGTTCCTTCATGAACCCATAGTCATAGACCACGAGCGCTCCCTGGAGCCCACTCCATAGTCCACGAGTCCTTGCCCCGTTACACATATGTACCGTTTCCACTTCTGCCATATAGATGAACCCGAACTCGCTTGCGTCATAATCATCGAAAAACTTTTGAACTCTGGCTGCAGATTTCGTGATTGCCATCTTGCTCAACCTCGAAGTGGTCAGATGGGGAGGACATGGGCGGAGATATGGAAAGGTCCGCATGGTGTGAAGTACTGCTCCTTCCTCTTCGTTTCGTCCTCGAAATTACTTCGGTAATCCTTGTTACCCTTCACATGACTTCATGAGGGCTGGGTCCACCCCAGAAACGAACGCTGTAGGCCGTCATGATTGTGGCTGGCTGGGTGGCTGCCACCTGAGGTATCCCTAATACCTTCGAAAATGGCAATGTAATCATTCACTTGCTTTCCTGTTTCGAGATCCTCAACTGAATTACCATCAGCTGTGGCGTGATCTCTTCACCCTATTCTTGGTATTTGTCGTTCAGCCCTTGTACTAGCTGCTCGTAGGTAGTAATGATGTTCAGAATGATCGACCAGCCACTTCCATCGATTCCTTTCGCTGGCGGAACTGCTGGACCCTTCAAAGCAGCGATAAGCAGCTCTTTCTTCATGCTACCATCTTTAGGAACTCGGTGTGCTGCTGATCCAGATTGTCGTGCAACTTGATTAACCCCTTGAATGATCCCTGAAAACCCTTGAACTTGGAAGTTCTCGTGAACCCCGTATTAATGATAGACGTGATGATCTGAGTTCTCAGTTACCCACGTTTGTGCGTCGTCGTCTATGTTCTGATCTTGCTCGTGATCTTCTTGCTCGTGATCTGATCGCTCAGCATTGATTGCTCGTTCGTCTAACTACTGTAAGGCTACCATATTGCACGGCTCCCCTCTCCTTCTCATTCGTCCCATTCACATAGCGTACTCGCCCCGAATACTTTAGTTCCCACCAACCATGCTGCCTCCTGGTCGCATCGAGATCCCACCATCTGCATCAGAGAACTGATATCCCAAAGTTTCTCAGCCATCATTGGCAGCCACGTATCCACCATCATTTGGACCCCTTTGCCCATAAATTTGTCCCGCATTTTTATTATTTCAGAGTCGTCATTTACGATCCATGCCAGTAGAAACTTCTTTATGCTCCCGAACTGCTCCTGTATTACATCCATGAATACTCGAAGCTTAGGCCAGCGGTATCAGAGGCTGCTCTCGTAACATGGTGAATAAGTGGTGGTTCTGCTTTTCCCTTCCTTCCCCTTGTCTCAATTTTCCACTTGTCGCATTATACTTTGGATGCAAGGTCGGATCAGCATACTCTATGCCTCCCCCAGACTTAACAGCCCCGATCGCAATTATTTGGTTCGAAGCGCTCATCTCAATGGACATTCAGACGACGTTGATATTGTGTTACGTGTGATAAAGTGCTTAAGTGTTAACTTGAGTTTGGCTTCGTTGTTGTGGTCGCCAGACTACCCCCTCGGCTACCTATAATGTGCTGAACTAGAGTCCTATCTGTTTTATGAAGTAGTGCTTAACGTGGCCTTTACCAGTACCTGATCACTCTCTAGGAAGGGTAACGATCTCGACCGAGATCACCGAGTGTCTCGTTTCCTCACTTTTCCTCTCGGAACCTTGGGCAAACTCGTCCAGTTGACAAACACAGGGTTCCTCAGTAGTTGTAGCTGTAGCCGCCTCGAATTGGGCTCCAGTAGTAAGTCCAAGACATAGACAACTTGATCTAGGGCGTATGTACGGCGTGCAGCGGGTCGGTATGCGCTGGTTTTATGTGACTCTTGTTGCTTGTTGTTCTTAGGAGGGGCCGGGTGGGAAGATATCTTCCCCACTGCCGCTCTCCTTACTAAGCTGCTTGTCTTATGTAACTTTACGATCCTCCTATGGAGGTCGGAGTGAGAAACCTAGATGCTTGTACAATATTATCACCATCCACTGAGAATCTGCCTGCAATAATTTCTTCCTTACGTCCGAGCATTGAGTTGATTCCTGAGTTTGCTCTTCTTTCATATCACTTCAATACCTAATTTTTGGTGTGGGCATATTCCTGGGTAAGTTATGCTGCTAATAGATCATGCGTAATTGAGATCCACATATACTGTACAGTCGAACCTGTCTTACTGCATATCGTCCGTTAGGACACTTGGAGGTTATGCGGTATGAGCGAAAGTGAGAAGAATAGTGTATATTCAACTAGAAACAGGATACCTCCTTCACGGTCCCAATCTCTCACTCCACTCCAATCCGCTTCTCAATGGCATCAGTATAATATACTCCGTTTCCGGACCCAAAAGCTATGGCGAGCGCGCTCAGTTGTATCGATATCGTAAGCAGACAAATTCCTGAATCAACGTGAGTGGATATGAAATATGAGAATTTTCATACAGTGAATTACTGATTGCCTTTGTGCGTGGATAATCTTACAACATCTAGAGGGCGGGCCCTTCACACCCTTATGCTACAACTACCTACAACGTTCTTATTTTTTTTATATATATAATTTTTTTAAAAAAAACTCTACAACGCTCCCAGATCCAACTCGTAACCCCAAAGCAGGCCTAAGCTCATAAAATATCCGCGGTTTTATATTAGAGTACATACTAGACCTGCGCTTTGGGAATCAATCAGCTAGGCTGATGCATGCAATTAAAGAGCTATGCAGACTTTCCTTGTACAGGCTTCATTTTCGCCCTAACAAAAAAACTCGCCAGCAGTTGCAATGCGCTTTCGCCGAATATGCACTTAGACCAGATGCAATGTCATATGTAGGTCCGACTATACCTACATATTGATTGTGCTAGAAGATGCATTGGATTCCTCGCATGTCTTGTGCAGTTGCATGGTATTGCAATTGTGAAGCATGATTTATGTATCCTGAGTGCACCTAAGTGACTGAGCAATATATGTACTGGCAGCTACGGAATATCAGGATACATGGCTGGGTGGATAGCGCCGCTGGGTCTGACTATTCTCCGTCATGACCCCCATAGTACCTCTCAAATAGTCCATACCGACCTCCCGAATAGGATATTGCCATCCCATCCTGGATCAGACTAACACCCAAAGTGTTTTAATATTCCTCAAAATCAGAGGCCTCATGCGCTGTACAGTCCGGAATCCCTCACGCTTAGTTTAAGGCTGGCGCTAGTGCGAGCGTTAGATCTATCTACCGGTAGATATGAGGTAATGATCTCCATATGTCTGACCCATAATGATGAAAAGAAACCCCTGGATAATGGACAGTCTAATAATGAATCCCCATCTCTCCTCAATGACTAATCCCCACCCTAGCGTTGTCCAAGAGGAATTTGTGTGCACGGATATATCGGTTTTGTTGATGCTAATTCCAGCCATGCATGAGAAGTATCATAGGTACTAAACGCTTATCAAATCGCTACAACAGACGGGATCGCTACAGGAAGAATAATGGCTTCTTCATCAAATTCCTCCATTCCACTCCGAAGCTGCATACAAGTAAGGCTACGCACCCTCCACCTTGACTCCGGCACCAGGACCTACATCGACGAGTTTAGCACCTCTTGGTGCTCGAACACCAATAGATGCTCATGCTTTTGACTGTCTGTGTCTACCGTACCAAAGTTGTTTTGATTGGTAGCTTTGTGCCAGATTGAGGTCAATTGATACTCGGAGCAGGTGGATGACTGATTTTCTATGGGTCAGTAAGTAGGGGAGGCTGAAGGTGGAAGATCTATACATATAAGTAGTACAGGGTAGGGAACGGCCCAGAGGCCGGATAATCCAGCCGAGTCTTCACTCGGGGATATCATAGCCTAAGAGCTGAATACGAGTACTGAATTATTTAAATAAGTAAAAAGGGGCTAGAAACAACCAGTTAGCCGCAGCCTGCACGTGCACTCGAAGACTTTCCGCATGTGATTTGGTATGACGAAAGCATCCGATACCTTTCTTAATGAAGACCGCTAGCCACCGAAAAGCACTGTGTGAGTGAGTTGGAACGAGAACAAGTTGGCATATGCATACTTAGTAATGAAAATATATCGGTATAAAATCTACTGAGGTAGGTAAACGCCAAGATGTGTGCACCCACATGTCCGGCCTGTCCATCCCACCTATATCCACAGTTCATGATCATGAACCCCTATCACGAAGAAAGTAGGGCTAGGACATCATCCGAAATCGAAGAAATTGACACACCAACATCAGGTACATTTATTTACTCTTCACCAAGGATGGACAATGCCGACTCAGCTGGAGGCTGGCGCCCACCGGCACCCGACCCACCCGAAGGCAGAGCTAGAGGAACAAGAAGTGCCTTGTTGAAAGTATTCTAATGACTATATACCCTAATTCTGAACGTCATCTGACGTGATCAAAATAATGTGCAGGCTGACCCAACTTCGGATTTGGCTGGATATACCTACGAAGGAACCCATGGACGATGCGTGGCCTTCTTCTGGCAGAGCGTCCCCGATGACTTCCCACATGACAGCACTGGAAATAGTCTGGGGTGAGGAGCCCCAGAATGATGACACCTATCTATGCACAAAGTATCTAGGGATTTGTATGCTAATTTTCTAACACTTAGTCGGGGGTCAGCGAGCATATGCTACTCAACGTTCCGCAAAGCGGATCCAGAATGGAAGTTAGTGAGCCGACCCATTCTTGTGGCTGTGAATGCGAAAAGACAAAGCCCTCTTGCTGCCATTACGTGGGCAAATGGATTGAAGGTGAGACACTGAATATACTTGTTGCATTTGGATGAATTTGCTAAGGACCTACCTCTACCTTATAGGGTGCGGTGTATTATCTTAATGAGAGAAATATTATTTGTGAGGTGAGAGTCGTCTTTCAAGCCCCACGGTTGTTGAAGTAAAAGCGCATTAGCTTTCCAAAACATCTGACACGGGGTCTGTAGCGAGTTACGATCGATGGTGGGGAAACATGGAGCGACGGATCACTAACCGGATGGACAATCCCTGCGCGAAGCAATTCTGATCTCGCAGCCGTGGTGACCTGGGAGACCCTAAGGTGCATGGAAATCTATGTATATTTTCAGGACGAAAGCAACCGCATACGGGAGTTGAGGTTTAGGTCGGAGGAGAGTGAGTGGCATGAGGACAGCCCGACTGGCATTGGGCTCCTCAAGGGTCTTAGTGGAACTAGTATTACATGCGCAGCCGACTCGGCAAATGGTGTAAAGCGCTGGATCTGTTGCCAGTCCGAAGCGAGACAGGTCCAGCGATTTACGTATGAGGCCAATGGAAATCGGTGGACTGAGGGTATGTGACCAATGCAACCAAAGTCTACAAGGAATTTAAGGTGTGGGAGCTAACATAGGGCAAAAGATAATCCGCCTCAGTATTTTACCCAGGGCCCCTTCGACCGCAAAGTTCGACTGGGATATTGCGCCGACCGGTTGAATCTCCGAACATATGCCCACGATGGCAATAAGGTACTAGAGAAAGTTTGGCAAAGTGGGTATGGCGGTGGGTGGAAAGATCAAGCAATTCTTCCCATGAGTACTGGTACCGCAAAAATCAAGGAGAACTTTGTCGTGCTTCGCTGGCCGCAAGATGTTGACAATACCGCATCTGAGGTGCATTTGTTTTCTACAGAGGGAGGAGTTCTGTATGATTATCTGAACGGTCCGGCAACTGGGGGAGACTTTTCTCTTGTCTAGGGCGAAGTACTGCGAATAGGGGATGGGAAGGGGAGGACGGTGGAGCAGGTGTATGAGGACCCAGAGTGGTTTAGTGCAGTGGCAGGGCGTTGAAGTCATGATTTCTTCTAATTATGTTCATTCTAATTCTTCTATCCCAGGGGATGCGTTGCCTCGCCATGGCCAGAGAGTCCGCGTACAAGGAAATCCACAGATTAGACGAGCAGTTTGCACAAAAGCAACAAACTGGCTAAATTCTACACAATTAGCGTAGTACTGAGAGAAAGTACGTACCTTAGGATTAATGTTTGTGGCATATGGCACTGCTCAGGCAAAGTAGTGCATCATCCACCATGTATATTGTCGGGTACAGCTCAGAGTAACAGCCCATATCTACTAACTATAGGAGGTAAATTGAACGGCAGGGTAAATGAGATCCAGTTGCGCCGGCAAATTATCTGAAATGAGCCCAGAACCTCTTTGTCTCGCCACTCTATTAACCAAGAACTTTTGCTTAACAGTAGGGATTTTGATTCCAAGGCTGCCTAGCTATTTGCGATCGCCTTGACGCATACATGAATCAAGTACCGATAGGTGATTGACTCAATATGTAGGATGGCTGGAGGTAAACAATACAACTCATTTCGAACTCTGGATTGAGATCGGGAGTTGAAAGTCAATCATCGATACATCCCCCTAGGCACATGAGTTGCAAAAAAACAAAGATGCAGGTGTCATGGTCAGGGCAAGGGCTAGGGTTGTATAACGGCGAATTCTCTGGTTATATAATATGCCAATTCCCGGTAGACAGGTAAAGCAGGTTCAGGGTAACAGCCAAAATTGTGAGACATCTCATTCCTGTGCCTGGCGGGTTATGGAGCGCATGGGAAAGTTGCAGAGCAAACACGGGATTATAATACCATCCGGTCAATCCCTGCAATCACAGTGCCGGCTTAGGCTTTGGGGTGAGGAAATGCATCGAAAAATGTAGTCAGGTTGGTCGAACACCCCAGCCCCCTGAAACCACACGGCCAAAATTGTATATTACCGTATTTGACTCGAGCTATTTACTAGTGCCCTTTAAAAGCCTCATTGACATCTGTTTACGGGTGTAGATCAGGCTTGAGGTCACTATGCACTGTCCTCACTACTTCCCACTGTTTTTCTACTGGGATTCAGTGCAATTTGTCCCAAGGACGCTAGCAAAAAACTCGAGTCAGAACGGTAGTTTTGTCGGTCAGAGCAACTAAAAAGATAGTTCATGGTCTCGCCAATAGGCCTTATATTCTTTTGGAGGTCGGCACTCTGATCAAATTAAGCGCTTACAGCAGTTGAAGATAAAAGCCATAATAAAGTGGCGGGCATTGCTAATACCGGCTTTTTGCCTGGTAAAGTACTAGATGACAGTGGCTTCATATTAATATATGTATAATCTCTGCTAATTATCAGCTCTGAACTGCCCCAACACATCCTTGAACCTAATCTGAGTCCATACCCATCGCGTTCAATAAGAACCCTCAGCTTCATTGATTCCCCTACACCAGCCACCCACACCCATATTTCACATATCCATGTGTTCCTCAGTGGAGGAGTCTCCGCGCTAGCGGCAGGACAATCTATTTTCATAGCACAGTTAGCATATGTGTCAGGGGTTTAAAGTAACAAGATAATAGAATTCAAACCTACTTGACCACCAACACGTATTGCAGGGAATAATCGGGCTACTGTGCCGAAGAATATACCGCAGACCGGTACATGAGCGTACACAATCTGAATATCAATCGCTAACAGGCTCCCGCAGTCCAGCATCTAACGTATCCAGTTGTTAGAACTGAGTTCAGTTTCTACTCTGGATAAAAGTTTCATTGATTGCGGCGTCATGGCCAGGAATTGAGGGAGCTTGGTACTCACGGCCTCCACAGTAGAAGCATCTCGCGCTCCGCAACAGTAAGAGTGAGTGTTGTCTGTAGGAGTTAGATTATGTTAGCTACCGACGGTCAATTACTTGAACTAACTTGCTGCGTGTTCGATATCTATAACCGGGATCAGGACGCTCCAACTTACAAATTCCACATGAATCAGCTTTGCACTCGTGATCTGAATGTGGCTAATCAGAATAGACAGTATCCCCTGAGTATTGTGGTCGTGAAGGAGTCAGCACCACGCACATAAAATATAAAAATAAAAATACATAAAAGAAGTTCAACTAGGTTAGTGAGATGTTTATATGAACTTCCACCTCTCCCTCTAGCTGCTTATAATTAGTAGGATCGGATCCACCAATACTTACAGCTGATTCGGCTGCCTCATCTGGAAACCTCTTTCCTGCCCTATAAGCAGCAACATCGTCTCTCCACCCTTAGCACATAGTATTCGTGAGCCTGAACGTTTGGATGAGGGCATGTTCAGGTGCTGGAGGTGTGTCCCTTTGCGCCCCCGCCGTAATAAAAGCTGCTAATTGGAGGAATAACAGCGTGATGCACTGAGAGAATGAAGGAGGGAAAATATCTTCATGACCAAATCAATGTAAGGTACAATTACAATATATAGCTTGACAGAGAAGGGAGCTGTCTTTTTGATTTCGAAATTGGTGAGTTCAAATGAGGGACTATATATAGACTGGTTCAGGAAGTGTCTGAGACACATAAAACTAGTCTGGGCTGCATACACGCTGCGCACGGCAATTCTGTATATGGACGACATAGCTGGCTACTGACGGGGGCCAAGTCCACTGCCCATATGCAGAATTGCGGTGCCCAGCCTAGTTTTATGCGTCCCGGACACTTTCTGAACCAGACTGTACATATTTACAAGAAAAGTAGGTATCCTGCCCCAACCCCCACTTTCACACCACACATAGCAGAAGTATCGTAACCCCGGAGGAATTACCTGGGCATTGTGGTCGACGCTAGAATGACGTTCGTATCTAGTTGAAACAGGAGAGGTCCCCCATAGTTTTCAACGAACAGAGAGTTGGCGATTGATAACCTAGCTGTATTTGTACTATGCAGTCATGGAGTTGGCCTACATACCTATATATGTATGTCATAATCCTTAGCTGCAGGGGTAAGTTTCCCTTCACATAGCGTGGGGATTTGAGCAAGGTATACAGAGCATATATGTATAATATAACTGGTAATCGTGACCAGTATTGACGTCGACATTCACACTGTTGGAATTTCTAAGGCCGTATTAGCAAGTTTTTAGTGAGGTAGTTTAGGTTTGCAAAATTTGAGCACATCCCATCGCTGGTTAATACGAACTGCTTCTTGTTTTCAAGTTTCTTCGGTACCTCGTGAAGCTACGGGGTTGCTCCTCCCTCGTATTGCGAAGCCCACGCACATATGCAATAGGAACACTAATTTGGACCATTGTTATCGTACCACCAGACAATGTCTCAGGATGCTTAATGCGCAGAGATATCTCGTTGCAATTCAGTGCACACTCGTATGGCAACTTACGATCGACATCAGCAAGATTAACCGCATATTTAGGCAGTTATCAACCGGTAGAGTGCCCCACCGGGTTTCCGAACAGCTGAGACATACTAGCCATTTTAGGCACTCTGCGGTGTCATACAAGCACAGTGTTCAGAAGCCATTCCCGCTAGATTAAAGTCTATGGAAACAACTACGCTCTACAACATGGTTACCCTCACGCCCTGCCAAAATCAACCTAATACCGTGACCCCCTCCTTGCAATATAGCCTCCCCCTGAGAACCCTCCCCCCCTCCTAGCCCCATCCTAGGCTGAATATCAAGCAGGTAAGCCTACAAGCATTAGGCCTTTATCAAGCATCTATACTCATTTTAAATCAGCAATAGCAACAAAATTACAAGCTAGAATAGTCTTAACTACAGGTACTAGCTTGCGCAATATCAGCAATTTCTAAGGTCCCTCATTATATCAACTATATCTATAGCATTAAACTCTATCTCGGTCTTACCCTCAAGCCCCTCCACCAAAGTATCCCAAATATTCATGTAGAGGCCTCTAGTACTACTAGGAGCTCCAAATATGCCTTCTTTAAGAGTAATACCCCTACATCCTCATCAGCCACCCCCTTTCGTACCTATAGACCAAATCCAGCCATAACTATGTGGAGGTCGTTAACTAGTATTTATATCTAATATTAACAGATAAGTGTAAAAACTTGTAAGGCTATAGGGCCTCAACTCTAGGTACTAACCTCCTAATATCAATACTTTTGAGAAATGAGGCAAAGTCACCTCAGTTATGTATTTTTCAACCCACTCCCCTCAACCCTCTCCTCCAGCGCATTCTAAACACCTCTAGAATAATAGAATGGCTCTTGGAG
>Ga0307511_10001279_pt1 | contig 26673 bp, 22 predicted proteins | sample 13_EM_MG_FD_200266 | JGI IMG/M metagenome (GOLD analysis project Ga0307511, IMG submission 200266) | Populus trichocarpa ectomycorrhiza microbial communities from riparian zone in the Pacific Northwest, United States - 13_EM | ecosystem: Host-associated > Plants > Roots > Unclassified | place...
GCAACGGCGGCGCGACCGCCATGCACTCCATCACCAGCGCGTCCGGGTCGTAGCCGGCGGCGCGGCGCACGATGGCGATCTGCTCGACCACGTTGGCGATGTCGAACTTGCGGTGCACCGGCTCCTCACGGGCGTCGGGGTGGATGAATCGCGCGGCGGTGCCGGTGGTCTTGGCCACCGTGACCAACCCGCCGCCACGCAGCGCGCCCGCGCACAGTCGGGTGATCGACGACTTGCCACGGATCCCGTTGACCAGCACCCGATGCCTGATCCGGGTCAGATTCTGGTTGTGCCGCCGCTGTTCCACCACTCCGCCGACGAACAGCAGCAGGCAGGCAGCCAGGTACACGAGGTAGAGAAACAACATGTGGGTTCCCTTAGACCAGGACCGGCTGCGGTTTGTCGGCCAGCGTGGCGCGTCGGCGGCGGCAGGCGTCCAGGCATTGCGCCACCGTGCCGATCTCGTTGAGCCGCTCGGGATAGATCACGGTCTGAAGATCGCCGTCGGCGAGCAGGTCCGCGGCCGCGGCCAGTCTGCGCAACGGTCCCACGAAACAGAAGTGGTACCAACCGAACAGCACCAGGCCGAGCGCGCCGCTCGCCATCGCGGCGAACAGCCAGAAGTTGCGCACGCTGTTGTCCGGCAACGGAAGCTCGGTCACCGGCTGTTGCAGCACGACGGTCCAGCGCAGCGGATCGGTGTTCGCCGCGCCGGCCAGCGAGGCGGACGCGATCACGTACCACTGGCCGTCGATCTCGGCGGTGCCGGGGCGGGCCGAGTCGGCCAGCGCGTCGGTCACGCTCTGCCGCAACGGTTGCGCGTCCACCACGTCGAACGCCCGATAGCCGTCGGCCGCGGCCAGCGTGCGCATCCCGGAGTCGACCAGCCGGGCGCTGCCGGCAGTGCGCCGCAGCACCGAGGAGAGCTTGGCGACATCGAGCTCACCGACCAGCGTGTGCGTTCCGTCCGGCAACGGGGTGCTGGCGAACAGAACCGGTACCCGACCGGCGGTGTTCTGTTGGTGCAGACCGGATCCACCGGGCGGCGGCTCCTCGGTGCGCAGCGCCGTCCGGCCGGCGCTGACCTGCTCGACTCCCGACGCGTCCGTGACGTAGACGCTGCGGTAGCGCGGGTTCTGCGACACGAGGTCGGCGAGCGCCGGCCGAAGTGCCGAGACGTCCTTGCCCACTCGGGCCGCGAAGGTCTGCAAGTTGGTCAGGCTCGCGGACAGCTGTTGCCGCAGCGCCTGCGCCGCGGTGTCGGCCAGCGCGCGTTCCCCTTGCACAACAACGTCCGGCACGGTCGGCGTGCTCTGCCCGGCGACGGCCCCGATCGTTGCGGCCCACCCCAGTGGCAACATCGCCGCGACGAGGACGACTGTCCATGCCGGCACCCGTAACCGCCGCGGGTCGCGGGGCCGGCGGTCGAGCGCCGCGGCGATCCGCTCGGCTTCCCGTAACCGGTACCGGCCGCTGGGCACGTCGGTCAGGGCGCTGGCCCTTAATCGGCGGATCGGCCGTACGAAGCCGAATCCGACCAGTACCACCGCCGCCGCCACGAGCGCGGCCAGCGCGAGCGCCCGGCCGGACCCCACAGGGACCTGGTTGTCGGCCGAGATCGGGGTCACCGCGACCAGCAGCACGTTCAGGCCGACCGGTGTGGCCGGTGCGCCGGTCTTGACGGGCGCGTAGACGGCCACCGGGGTGGTGCGGGCGCCATTGACCACCGGGCCGCTGCCTTCGGCGCCCACTGCGGAGCCGCCGCCGTCGGCGGCCGCCGCGCTGCCCGAGGTGATCAGGTCTCGGGTACTGGGATCGGGGCTGCCATGTGACTGGACCACCCGGCCGTCGGCCGTGGTCAGCAGGACAGCCTCGGCGGACTCCGTGGTCGATGTGCTGATCGGAACCTGGATTCCCGTTGACACCACGACAATCCAGTCGGTCCCGTCGACCGGCGTCGCCGTCAGCACAACCGTCGGGCCGGCCGGATCGGGCACGACGCGGACCGTGATCCGGTCGATGTCGCTGTCTGAAAAGGATTCAACCGGCACCGGCTCGCCCAGCCGGGCCAGCGGCCGCGACGTGCCCCGGGCCAGCAGCACCAGGCCGCGCGCCTGCGGGCAGCCGCGGGCGAACGCCGCCAGGGCGTCGGCGGGAGTCCGGTCCGGATTGATCGAGTACAGCTTGGTCGCCGTGCTCAGCTCCGCGGCGACCTCGCCGAGCGAGTCGGCCGTCGCGTGCGCGAGATCGTCGACCAGCCTTTCCTGCGACTGGGCCAGGATGTGTGCGTTGTCACTGGATCCGATCGTGGGCGCCACCACCAGACAGCAGCCGATCACCAGCGCGAACGCCGCCGTGACGACGGCGAGTGGGGCGCGCACGCCATCCGGGAACACGTTCTCCACCGGTGTTTCCGCACGAGTCCTCTCCACAACTGCGCACTCCTCGTCGTGTCCACAGCGGATTCACTCTTCATTAACCGAAAGGGCTCTGCGTCCGTACGGTGCAATTCACTGCCTCGGGCGGCCTCCACCGCTAGTGCCGCTCGGCGACACCGTTCCAGCCACTCGGATCACAAAACCCCTACCAAAGTCGGTGGACGCCGCAACGGACAGAGGCCACGGTGTCGTCGGGGGTGTCGCACAACACTCCGTCCGGTCACCACTTCGCCCATTAGAGTATGGTTCGCGCGGTAAAGCAAGCATCGCTCATGCTCGCCGAATGGGCGGCCGCCGCCGGGCCACCGCGACTGAGAGGCACCCCGATGCTGTCCGGCCGAAACGTGCTGATCATCGCGATACTGCTGATCTGCGTGGCGGTGATCGTGTTGCTGCGCCCGCCCGGCCCGGTCGACAAGGTCGACCTCGCGGCGGAGGTGTCGCACTTCACCGGCGCCCTCAGCCCGGACGCCCCCTACCGCCCGCCGAGCGAGCAGGAGCGGGCCGCCGCCCTGGACGGGCTGGTGCCGCTGCTGACCGGCCACACCGACCTCGATTCGGCGCGGAAACCGCTGGGGCCGCTGGGATTCACCGTGTCCGACGGCGTCGACGAGGCGACCGGACGGCACTTCGCGCTGGCCAGCACCAAGCCGGAGGCGGTGCGCGGCTGGGGCATGTACATCGCCGACTACGACGCCCGCCCGCGGCTGGTGATCGAGGTGCCGCACCCCAACTTCGACCTGAACACCGAACAGGTCGGCATCGAACTGCACCGGCGGGTGCCGGGTTCGGTCGTGCTGGTCGCCGGCGCGCACCGCAAGGCCGGCGACAACACCGCCGACGTGGCCCACAACGCGGACTCGCTGTTCAACGCGGTCGCGATGGAACTGGCCAGGCTCGGCCTGCCACAGGTGCAACTGCACGGCTTCGACGACCGGAGCCTGCCCGACACCGACGTCGTCGTGTCCTCCGGGGCGACGCCGCACACCCCGGTGCACGAACGGATCGCCGACCGGCTCGCCGACGGGGGCCTGGTCGTGTGCCGGGTGTGGGCGCAGCCCTGCGGCAACCTGGAGGGCAAGCGGAACGTGCAGGGAACCGCCACCGAGGGCCTGGGCGGTGTCTTCGCGCACATCGAGTCCGCGAGCGAGGTCCGCTCACGGCCCGAACTGCGCTCGCGGCTGGTGGACGCGCTGGTGGACATGTTGTGAGCAAACGGTTGCGGCTGCCGGCGATCGGCGTGCTGGCCGCGGTGATCTACGCCTGGGGCATGGCGGTCCACCCGGTCCACAACTACTACGCGTCCGCCGTGCGCAGCATGGCCGGCAGTTGGCGGGCGTTCCTGTTCGGCGCGTTCGACCCACAGGGGTCGATCACCCTGGACAAGATCCCCGGCGGGTTCTGGCCGCAGTCGCTGTCCGTGCGGATCTTCGGTTTCCATGACTGGTCGGTGGCGCTGCCCGGGGTTGTCGAGGCCGTGCTGACCGTGCTGGTGCTGCACCGGGTCGTGGCCCGGTGGGCCGGCGAGACCGCGGGTCTGCTCGCCGCCCTGACGATGACGCTGACGCCGGTCGCCGCCGCGCTGGCCAAGTCCGAGATCGTGGACACACCGCTGACCCTGCTGCTCGTGCTGGCCGCCGGCGTCTGGCAGCGGGCCGTGTTCGAGGACCGGTTGCGGTCGTTGCTGGCCTGCGGGATGTGGGTCGGGTTGGCGTTCCAGGTCAAGATGCTCCAGGCCTGGGTGGTGTTGCCGGTGTTCGCGGCCGTCTACCTGATCGCCGCGCCGGTGCGGCGGTGGCTGCATCTGCTCGCCGCCGGGGCGGTCTGCCTGGCGGTGTCCTCGACCTGGCTGCTCGTCGCACTGCTGACGCCGGCCGACAGCCGCCCCTACTTCGACGCCACCGCCGACAACAACCCACTGGGCATGGTCTTCGGCTACAACGCCGCGAGCCGGTTGCACGGCAAGGGTTTCCTGGTGCTGTTGACCGACCGGACCGCGCCGCAGGTCGGCTGGCTGCTGCCGGTGTGCCTGCTGGCGATCGTGCTCGGACTACTGTGGACGCGCGGTGTGGCGCGAAGCGGCTTCGTGCTGTGGGGGCTGTGGCTTGTCGTCCACGTGGCAGCGTTCGGCATCGGGGATTTCCGGCACAGCTACTACGTTGTCGTCCTCGCGCCCGCAGTCGCCGCGTTGACCGGTGGCGGCCTCGTTCTGTTCTGGCGAGTCCGGGACCGACATCGCTGGGTGCTGCCGACAGCGATCTTGCTGACCGCCGCGTGGGCGGTCGTGCTGCCGGCCCGGCCGATCCTGCCCCAGGTCGCGCCGCTGGCGGCCGTGCTCGCGGTGTTCGGCGTGCTGGCCCTGTTGGCCGCCAAAAGCTCGCGGCTGACCGCGGTCGGCGGCGTGGTCGGGCTCGTCGCGATCCTGATCACGCCGGCGGCCTGGACGCTGTCGACGGATGCCCGGGTCGCGACGGCCGACGCGGCCAGCCCGGCCGCCGGCGCCCCGCATCGCAAACCGCACGGAGTGTCCACAAAGGATGAGGAGATGTTGTCCTGGCTGCGCGCCAACAGCGGCGGAACCCGCTACCTGATGGCCGTGGACGGCGCCGGCAGCGCGGCGGCGATCATCGCGCACACCGGGGCCAGCGTCCTGCCGATGGGCGGATTCACCGGCCAGACACCGTTTCCGACCACCACGCAGTTCTTGGACCTGATCCGCGACGGCGCCCTGCGCTACGTCCGGGGCGATGTCCACACACCCGCCCGGACGGTGGCCGAGACCAACGTCAACTGGGCGGCCGAACACTGCCCCCTGGTGCGTGAGCGCCTCTACGACTGCGGCGTCAAGACGTCTGGGCTGCGGTAGCCCGCATCGCCGCCACCGCGGCGACCGCGCCGGCGATGGCGCAGCCGATTCCGAACAGCGGCATGGGTTCCTTCCCGGTGAGCACGCAGATCAGCACCCACGCGCCGAGGCCGAACAGCGCGCCCAGCCCCGCCCCGCCGACGAATGTGCCGGTCTCCTCCCGTCCACGGCGGACGGTCTTCAGCGGGGATCGCAGGAACACCAACGACAACACGCAGGCCAGCAGGCTGCCCACGCCCATCGCGCTGGCCAGCGGGAACTGCTGGGCCTGGGCCGGGAACTCCTGGACGCCGGCGGGGGACTGGAGCCGGCCGGTGACCGTGCCGCCGACCAGCCAGCGGGTGATGGCCGGGAACGTCACCGAGTTCTGGCCGCCGGCGGTGGCGATCGGGATGCCGGCCAGCAACAGCGACATCGTGGCCGGGCCGCCGACGATCGGCACCGGCAGGCTCAGGTCCACATTGGCCGGTTGACCCGGGCCGACGCCGACCACGCTCATCTGCGTGACGGCCGTGCGTGGACCCGGTGCCGGGGCGACGAAGGCGAGAACTATCAGGGCCAGCAAGGAGATCGCGGCGACCAGGGCCGGCAGCAGTTCCGGCCGTCGCTCCGGTACCGGTTCCACCGGCTCCGGGGCGAGGTGCACGGGAACGCCGGACCGCAGCTGCCAGCCGTGGCCGAAGGTGGCCTCGGCGGCGGCGGTGAGATCGGTCGCGAACGTCTCGGTGTCGGGGTAGCGGCGGCTGGTTTCCCGGGCCCGGGCCCGCATCACCACCCGGGCCAGCGGCTCCGGCACGCCGCGCTGGCGCAACGTGGTCGCCGCGTCACGGTCCGGCAGCGTGCCGGAGAGCAGCTCGTAGAGCACGGTTCCGGCCGAGTAGACGTCCGCGGCCGGGGTCAGCGGGCCGCCGGCGGCCCGCTCGGGCGCGGTGTAGGCCGGTGGGCCGAACGCGAGGCCGAAATCGGCGACCTTGAGCACGCCCTGCCCGGTGAACAGCAGGTTCTTGGGCCGCACGTCCAGATGCAGCACGCCGGCCCGGTGCGCGGCCTGCAGGCCGGACAGCGTGGCCAGGGTGATGGCGCAGGCGGCCTCGGGTTTGATGCCGTCGCGGCGGAACCGCTCGAACACCGTGCCGCCGTCCAGCCGCTCGGTCACCAGCAGGCCGTCGCGACCGGCCCGCACGTAGTCGTGCACCGGCACGATGTGCGGATGGTCAAGGCCGGCAAGGATTTTCGCCTCACGGTCGAACCGGTCACCGATGCCCGGAAGCTGCTTGATCGCCACCGAGCCGAACGACCGGTGCACGCCGGCGTAGACCACGCCCCTGCGACCGGCCCCGATTGCCGGCCCTACCTGATACTGCGGCAGGGCTTGGACAACGTTCATCGCGAACTCCCGTCGGGGCCGGGCATGCCTGGCGGCAGGATGCTACCGCTGCTGGCAACCCATTGGGCCGAACGAAACGACCGCGAAACAGGCTTGTTCGCACAGTGACGCCGCCGGCGCGCAGCGTCAGGGGCAGGCCTGGTGAGGGATTTCCCGGGCGGCGGCGCGACTGGCGTTCCATTCACGCCAGTCGTCCGCCGGCAGTTCCCGCCACGGGGTGGCGCAGGCCTTCAGCCGGTCCGGTAGGCCGTCCAGCGCTGGCAGGATATCCACCGACAGTCCGGACAGGTACACCGCGTCCAGCCGCTGGGTCTGCTGCCAGCGCTGCACGTCCTGCCGGGCCACCAGGTACTCCGGGTTCAGCGCCGCCAGCACCAGCAGCGACGCGATGCCGGTGGCGAGCATGCCCTGGGGCAGCCAGCGGCCATTCAGCCGCACCCCGGCCACGATCACCATGACGTACACCAGACCGAGCCAGATCTCGCACGCCTCCACCAACAACCGCAGCACGGTGAAGCCGTACGCCTCCTGATAGGCCCACATGCGGCTCAACGCCGAGGCCACCACGACCAGCGTCAGCACCGACAGCGCACCGAGAATCGCCCTGAGCCACAACCGATCCGTGGCCGACTCGCGGGGCGCGATCCGGGCCGTGACGCCGATGACCGCCAGTGTCAGCACCGTGACCGTGGTGAGCTGCCAGAAGGCTGTACGGGCGTACTGGGCATAGGTCAGATCAGCCGTGCGCAGGACGTAGTCGCTGCCGCCGAACCACGAAGCCACCTGCACGCCGACAAAGGCCGCGAACAACGCCACCAGCATGCCGACCGGGACCGCCCACTCCAGCCGGCGGACCACCGTCCGGCTCGGCCTCGGCAGTCGTTGGCGGACGTGCGGGCGCAGCGCCCCGGCGGCGATCAAACCGCCGCCGCAGAACAGGAACAGCGTTCGGAACGTCGATGCGACGTCCACTGTGGGCGTGCTGCCGCGCAGCAGCGCGGCGAAGTCCGGGTCGGCCGACGCGAACAGCGCGCCGAAGATCGCCACCATGGTCACGCCGATCCCGACCGACACCACCATCCGCCCGCCGCCGCCGCGGACCCGTCCACTGTCGCGGATCCGGACGACGCCCTTGGTGATGGACGGAAACGCCCGCGCCGCGCCGAACACCAGGGCCGTGACCGTGCGGCCGCCGCTCACCGCCATCGACGCCGTCACCAGCGCCGCCAGCAGGCACAGCGTGAACAGCCACTCCGCCGCCCGCACCGTGCCCACGCCCACCAGCAGCACGGTCACCGCCGCCCACCCCACGCTGACCAACTTCGGCCGGCTGATCTGCGTGCACACCACCACAACCAACAGCAGCGCCGCCAGCAGCCAGCCGACCCCCGGTCTGTCCAGCGGCACCAGGGCGGCCGTCACCACTCCGGCCAGCAGGACCGGCCAAGGCTTCGGCGTGGGAGTGACCGGCGCGGGACTGATCTGGACGGTGTTCATCGGGCCGTGGTTCGTCGGGCTGTAGCTCATCGTGACTCCAAGGCAGGTGTCATCGCCGTCGCACCCCGAGCGGGTGGACGTGGCAGGAGAGTTCCGTCAGGTCAGGCGGCGGGGAGGGTGACTCGGATCCGGCAGCCCTTGCGGCCGGGGTCGACCACGGCGATGGCGCCGCCGTGCAGGTCCACCACCCACTGGGCGATGGCCAGCCCCAAACCGGTTCCGCCGTCGCCGGAGCGCTCGCCGCGGGTGAACCGCTCGAACACCCGGTCCCGGTCGGCGGCGGCGATGCCGGGGCCCTCGTCGACCACCTCGATCACGGTGTGGTCGGCGTGGGCGACGGCCTGCACCCGGACCAGACCGCCGCGGGGGCCGTGCCGGGAGGCGTTGTCCAGCAGGTTGGCCACGACCTGGTGCAGCCGCCCGCGGTCGGCGTGCACGGTGGCGTCGGCCGGCTCGACCTTCACCTCGAACCGGGTGCCGCGGCCGGCCACCTCGGCCTCGGCGACCATGTCGGCCAGCAGCGGTGCCAGCGCCAGCTCCTCCCGGGCCAGCGTCAGCACGCCGGCGTCCAGCCGGGACAGGTCCAGCAGCTCCTCGATGAGCCGGCCGAGCCGCTGGGTCTGGGCAAGGGCGGTGGTCATGGTCGCCGGATCGGCCGGGGTCACGCCGTCGACCACGTTCTCCAGCACGGCCTGCAGCGCCGTGATGGGCGTGCGCAGCTCGTGGGACACGTTGGCGATCAGGTCCCGCCGCTGCTGGTCGGCCGCGCCCAGGTCGGCGGCCATCTGGTTGAAGGCGACGGCCAGCTCGCCGACCTCGTCCCGGGCGGTGGCCCGCACCCGCACCTCGTACCCGCCGCGGGCGATGGACTTGGCCGAGGCGGTCATCGCCCGCAGCGGCCGGGTCATGCCGTGGGCCAGCACCTGCGAGGTGACCAGGGCCAGCACGATGGCCATCACCGAGGTCGCCGGGGGCAGCCAGCCGATCTGCCACCAGAAGAAGGCCAGCGCGGCCGCGCCGGAGGCGACCACCACGATGCCCAGCTTGAGTTTGATCGACCGGACCGGGTCCAGCGGCCGGGGCAGCCGCCGCAGCAGCTCCACCACCCGGTGCACCAGCCTCACCGCGGCACCTCCAGGGCGTAGCCGACGCCGTGCACGGTGCGGATCAGGTCCGCCCCGAGCTTGCGTCGCAATGCCTTGACGTGACTGTCCACGGTCCGGGTGCCGGCGGCCTCGCCCCAGCCCCACACCTCGGCCAGCAGCCGCTCCCGCGGCAGCACCGCCCGCGGCCGGCCGGCCAGGTGCACCAGCAGCTGGAACTCGGTCGGCGTCAGGTGCACCTCCTCGCCGGACCGGTGCACGCGCCGTTCGACCACGTCGATCTCCAGATCGGCCAGCACGATCCGGCGGCCGTCCAGCTGCTCCGACCGCCCGGCCCGGCGCAGCAGGGCGTGCACGCGGGCGGCCAGCTCCCGGATGGAGAACGGCTTGGTGAGGTAGTCGTCGGCGCCGACGGCCAGCCCGACCAGCAGATCGGTCTCGTCGTCCCGGGCGGTCAGCATCAGCACCGGGACCGGCCGCTCGGCCTGGATCCGCCGGCACACCTCCAGCCCGTCGAAGCCCGGCAGCATCACGTCGAGCACCACCAGGTCGGGCCGCCGGGCCGCGGCCGCGGTCACCGCCGACGGCCCGTCGGCGGCGATCTCCACCTCGAAACCCTCGGCCCGCAGCCGTGCCGCCACCGACTGGGCGATGGTGGGCTCGTCGTCGACGACCAGCACCCTGCGCTGTTGCTCCGCCATGGACCCGACCCTAGACGCGGGCCGTGGAGAGCGATGGCGGAAGATGTGAAGGTCTCGTGGAGGGGGGCAGGCAGCGTGAACCGGGTGGTGGCCGACCGGTATGTGATCGTCGGCGAGCTGGGCCGGGGCGGCATGGGCGTGGTGTGGCGCGCCGACGACCGGGTCATCGGGCGGCAGGTCGCGCTCAAGGAGATCCAGGTCCCGCCGGGCGGCATGGAGCGGGTGCTGAGGGAGGCGCGCACCGCGGGCCGGCTCAACGACCCGGGCGTGGTCACGGTGTACGACGTGCTCACCGACCGCGGCTCCACCTTCGTGGTGATGGAGCTGGTGGAGGCCCCGACGCTGGCCGACATCATGGCCGCGCAGGGCCCGCTGGCCTCGGACCGGGTGGCCACCATCGGCCTGGCCCTGCTGTCCGCCCTGGAGGTCGCGCACGCGGCCGGCATCGTGCACCGGGACGTCAAGCCCAGCAACGTGATGCTGCTGCCCGGCGACCGGGTGAAGCTGGCCGACTTCGGCATCGCCCGGGCCATGGACGATCCCGGCCACACCGCCAGCGGCGTGCTCGGCTCGCCCGGCTACATGGCCCCGGAGCTGTTCAACGGCGGATTCCCCGGCCCCGCCTCGGACTTGTGGGCGCTGGGCGCGACCCTGTTCCACGCCGTCGAGGGCCACGGGCCGTTCCACCGGGACACCACCGCCGCCACCCTGCACGCGATCATGTACGAGGAGCCGCGGCTGCGGCTGTGCCGGCCGCCGCTGGCCGACGTGATCATGGGATTGCTGGTGGCCGACCCGTACCAGCGGTGGCTGCCGGCGCAGGTGCGGCAGGTCCTGTCCGGCGGCCCGCCGCTGACCCCGACCCGGCCGGTGGATCCGTGGGAGGGTGAGCCGAAACCCGGTCGCCGCAAGGCTTTCCTCATCGGGGGAGCGGCCGCGGCGGCGGTCGCGGCAGCCGCCACCTCCGCGGTGCTGCTGGCCAACTCCGGGCAGCAGGACGGCATCGCCTCGGCCGCGGCCGTCAACTCGACGACGGCGGCCACGACCACCACGACGGCGGCGCCGACGACCACGACCGCCGCCACCAGCACCACGACGACCAAGACCACCAAAACCACCACCACGACGTCCAAGCCGCCGCTGGCGCTGGTGGCGCTGACCCGGTACGCCAACGCCAAGGGCTTCCACTACAGCGGCACGCCCAAGGTCGCCGCGCCGGCCGGCTTCCACCCGGAGGGCCCGCTCGGCTCGCTGCTGGCCAAGGCCGAGCCGGGCGCGGTGAAGTTCTACTCGTGCAAGATGAAGACCACCGACGACCACTTCAGCTCGCTCGACCAGACCGGCAAGTGCGAGGGTGAGACCACGCTCGCCCTGCTCGGCTACGTCTACGAGAACAAGCCGGCCGGCGTGGTCACCACCGCCCTGTACCGGTGCAACTCCGGCGGCAGCCACTTCGACTCGGTGATCGCGAACTGCGAGAACCCCAAAGTGGTCAAGGAGGGGCCGCTCGGCTTCCTGGTGTCCGCGTCCGGATAGCGCGGGCCTTGGGCCGGGCGGCGGCGGTGTTTTTGACGTCACGGGGGCACCTGTGGCCACGTAACGTGATTCCTGCCGGCCCCCGTTTCACCCCCCGTGACGGGAACCGGCTAGCTGTCCCCGGCTCCCCTCACCCTTCTGGAGCCGGGGCAGCCCCCGAATTCAGCGCACCGACTGCGGGCGCTTGTCCAGTTCGGCGACCAGTTCCGCCAGCTCGGCCCGGTACTCGCGGACCGACTCGACCTTGATGTCCTCGTAGCCGCGGACCCGGTCGGGCAGGCCGGCGACGCGCAGCGCCAGCTCCTCCGGGGCGCCGGCCAGCCGGCCGACGACGTCCACGTACTCGGCGATCAGGTCACGCTCCAGCCGGCGCAGCGCGGTGTGCCCGAACACGTCGAGCCGGCCGCCGCGCAGGCGGCGCATCGACCGCAGCACCCGGAACGCCGGGCCGGCGGTGCGGCCCAGGGCCAGCTTGCGGCGCATGCCCATGGCCCGCAGCAGCGGCGGGTGCAGCATGACCTTCACCTTGGCGTCCGGGCCGAACTGCTGGCGCACGGCCGGATCGAGGTGCAGGCGGGCCACCTCGTACTCGTCCTTGTACGCCATCAGCTTGTAGAGCTGGCGCGCCACGACCTCCCGCACCGCCTCGTTCTCGACCCCGGTGAGCACGTCGACGTAGCGGCGGGCGTAGCGCGTGTCCTGGTAGCCGATCAGGTCCGCGGTCCTGGTCAGCGCGGCCGCCGAGTCGATGCCCGCCGCGGCGAGCATTTCCTTGGCCTGGGCCATGAACGGCTCGGCCCGAAGCAGCCCGTCGTCGGTGCTTTCGGCCTGGCCCGGCCAGCCTGGTTCGAGCACGAGCTTGCGGCCGGCCCGGAACGCCTGGACCGTGCTGGCCACGCCGACGCCGTTCTGCTCGATGGCCGCCTCGATCGCCCGGGCGCTCATCGGCAGCAGCCCCGACTGGTAGGCCGCGCCGATGACCAGGAAGTTGGCCGCGGTGGTGTTGCCGAACAGCCGGGCGGCGACGCCGAGCGCGTCCACGGCGACCATCCGGCCGCCGATGGTGCGGTCCGCGATCGTGCCCAGAAGCGTTGTGCTGGCCGGGAAAACCTTCGACGGATCGGTCACCGTCTCGCCGGTCGCGGTCTGGCTGGTGGACACCACCGCGACCGTCCGGTCCGGCGCGCAACGGTCCAGATTGGACGATGCCGTGGCCGCGAGCGCGTCGAAGGCCAGGTAGGTGTCGGCGGCGCCCAACCCGACCAGGCCCGGGCGTTCCCGGTGCTCCGGACCGATCCGCAGGTGCGACACCACCGCGCCGGCCTTCTGGCTCAGGCCGGTCTGGTCCATAGCCCGGGCGTCCAGGCCGTCCAACAACGCCGCGCCGGCCAGCACCTGGTTCGCCGTGACCACACCGGTTCCGCCGACGCCGACCAGCACCACGTTGGCCTGACCTGGCCTCTGTGCCGGTTCCGGCAGGTCGCCGCCCAGCTGCGGTGGCGTGACCTTGGCCTTGGCCTTCCCGGGAACAACCGTCATGAACGACGGGCAGTCGCCGAGCAGGCAGGAGAAGTCCTTGTTGCAGGAGGTCTGGTCGATCCGGGTCTTGCGGCCGAACTCCGTCTCCACCGGCTCCACACTCAGGCAGTTGGACTTCGCGCCGCAGTCGCCGCAGCCCTCGCAGACCGCCTCGTTGATGAACACGCGCTGCGGCGGCTCGGGAGCCTTGCCGCGCTTGCGCTTGCGGCGCGTCTCGGCCGCGCAGGCCTGGTCATAGAGCAGGACTGTCGTGCCCGTGACCGTCCTGAGCTCACGTTGTACGGCATCCAGATCGTCACGATGCCGTACTGTCACGCCCGTCGCCCATGCGGTGCCGCGCGGGTACTTGCCCGGATCGTCAGCAACCACAACGATTTTCGCCACGCCCTCGGCGTGCAGCAGGTGCGTCACGCCGACCGGGTCGATGCCGCCGTCGGCGTCCTGGCCGCCGGTCATGGCCACCGCGCTGTTGTAGAGCAGCTTGAACGTGATGTTGGTGCCGGCCGCCACCGCCTGCCGCACGGCCAGGCTGCCGGAGTGGAAGAACGTGCCGTCGCCGATGTTCTGGAACATGTGACCCATGCCGTTGAACGGGGCCGCGCCGACCCAGGTCGCGCCCTCGCCGCCCATCTGCGTCATGCCGAGGCTGCGGTCCATGAACGTGGTCATCGCGTGGCAGCCGATGCCCGCGCCGGCCATCGACCCGTCAGGCACCACTGTGGACCGGTTGTGCGGGCAGCCCGAGCAGAAGAACGGGGTCCGGCTGACCGCCGTCAGCGTCAGCTGCGGACGCCGCCGCGGCAGCGGGTGCACCGCGTCCGCGCCGAACCGCTCGGTCAGGGTTTTGGTCAGCGCCAAGGCGATCCGGTCCGCGTCCAGCTCCCCGGTGACCGGGATGAGGTCCTTGCCCCGCACCCGCGGCCGGGTCGGCAGGTCGTAGAGCGCGTCCCGGACCAGCGGCTCCACGAAGGCCCGCTTGTCCTCGACCACCACGATCTCGTCGAGGCCGTCGGCGAACTCGCGCACCGTCTCCTGGTCCAGCGGGTGCACCATGCCCAGCCGCAGCAGCCGGACGCGGTGGATCTGCTCGTCCACCCCGAGCCGGTGCAGCGCCTCGCGAAGCTCCACATAGGACCGTCCGACGCCGATGAAGCCGATCTTCGCCCCGTCGGTCGCGCCCTCGATCCGGTTGATCCCGTTGGCCCGCGCGAAAGCCGTCGCCGCCGCCAGCCGGCCGTCCAGCACCTCGCGTTCCATCGACAGCGCCGCCGGGATGTCCACGCCCGGCTTGTGCGTGGGCTGCCAGGGACGGCCCAGCCAGCTGAACTCCGGCGTGGTGATCTCCAGCTGCTCCGAGGTGTCCACCACCTCGGTCGCGTCGGCGATGCTGGTCAGCACGGTCAGGCCCACCCAGGCGCCGCTGAACCGGGACATCTCGATGCCCAGCCGGCCCAGCCGCAGCACGTCGGCCACCGAGGCCGGGGCCAGCACCGGCATGAACGACTCGGCCAGCGCCATCACCGAGTTCGACGGCAGGGTCGAGGACTTGCAGGCCGGGTCGTCGCCGGCCACCACCAGCACGCCGCCGCGGCGGGTCGTGCCCATCCAGTTGGCGTGCTTGAAGGCGTCCGACGAGCGGTCCACGCCCGGGGCCTTGCCGTACCAGAGGCCGAACACCCCGTCGAAGCTCGCGTCCGGCAGCTGGGTGCTCAGCTGCGAGCCGTAGACCACGGTCGCCGCCAGCTCCTCGTTCACGCCTGGCACGAACGTGATGTCGTGCTCCGCGAGCAGCTTGGACTGCTTCAGCAGCAGCTGGTCCAGGCCGGCCAGCGGGGAGCCCCGATAGCCCGAGACCAGGCCGGCCGTGCGCCAGCCGCGAGCCCGGTCCGCCTCGCTCTGGTCGACGAGCAGCCGGGCCAGCGCGTGCACTCCGTTGAGCAGCTGCACTTCGACCTCCCAAAACCCTGCGCAAGTTGACTAGATTGCACGTCCAATCAGGGCGATGCGCAATATGAGGGTCCACTGATTGAGCGATATGCTCAATGAACAGGGCCGACTCGACGACGGGGTGAGCAGAACGGTGACTCTCGACACACTAGACCTGCGCATACTGCGTGAGCTGGTGCGACGGCCGCGGGCCGGCACCACCGAGCTGGCCAGCCTGCTCGGCGTCGCCCGCAACACCGCCCACGCCCGCGTCCAGCGCCTCGAACGCGACGGCGTCATCGGCGCCCGCGGCCGTGAGATCGACATGACCGCCCTGGGCCTGGAGGTCACCGCCTTCGTCACCCTGGAGGTCGCCCAGGGCCGGCTCAACGAGGCCGTCGCCGGTCTCAAGACCGTGCCCTACGTGCTGGAGGCCCACGGCATCGCCGGCTCCGGCGACCTGCTGGTCCGGGTCGTCGCCCGCAGCAACCGCCACCTCCAGCAGGTCATCGCCTCGGTGCTGGCCTGCCCCGGCATGCTGCGCAGCACCACCACCGTCGCGCTCACCGAGCCTGTCGGCTACCGCGTCGACCCGCTGTTCGAGGTGGTGCCGGCCGAGACGTGACCGACCGCTCGTTGCGATCACGGGCCGCCGGCACGGACCCTGCGGCATGGACTTCTTCATCGACCTGGAACGGGAGGAGCTCCGGCGTCGGGCCGAAGTGATCAAGGCGATGGGGCCGGAGTGGGATCCCGCCGAGCTGCTGCGCGGCGAGCAGGAGGCCTACCGCCTGCTGTTCTCGAACCTGGACGCCGAACAGCAGGCGGTGTACGAACGGCTGGTCGAAGCCGGGATCATCCCGCCCTACCAGGACTAGCGCGACTTGGCCGGCTTGGCGGTATCGCGGTCCTTGAGCCGCTGCTGCTCCTCGCGGAACCCGGCCTGGGTCTCGCGCTCCCGCACCAGCCAGTCCGGGTTGTCGGTCTTGATCTGCTCGATCTGCTCGGTGGTCAGCGCCTCGGTGATGCCGGCGCGGGCCAGGCCGCCGATGGAGACGCCGAGCTTGGCCGCCACCACGGGCCGCGGGTGCGGGCCGTTGACGCGCAGGTCGCGCAGCCACTCGGGCGGCTCGGCCTGCAGGGCGTTCAGCTCGTCGCGGGAGACGACGCCGTCCCGGAACTCCGCGGGGGTGGCCTCGAGGTACACGCCCAGCTTCTTCGCCGCGGTGGCGGGCTTCATCGTCTGGGGTGTCTTCTGCGACGTCATGGGCCCAAGCCTACGGCCGGTAGCCTGACCCCGTGACTTTCAGGCTGGCCTACGTGCCGGGGGTGACTCCGGCCAAGTGGGTGCGCACCTGGCGGGAGCGCGTGCCCGAGGTCCCGCTGACCCTCGTGCGGGTGACCGCCGCCGAGGCCGAGCAGGCCGTGCGGCGGCGCGACGCCGACGCCGTGCTGCTGCGGCTGCCGGTGGACCGCGCCGGCCTGCACGCGATCCCGCTGTACACCGAGGCGACCGTGGTCATCGTGCCCAAGGACCACTTCCTGGCCGCGGCCGAGGAGCTGTCCGAACAGGACCTGGCCGGGGACGTGCTGCTGCACCCGCTCGACGACGTTCTGGAGTGGACGGAGCCGCTGCCCGGCAAGCCGGCGATCGAGCGGCCCGCCACCACCGAGGACGCCGTCGACCTGGTGTCGGCCGGGGTCGGGCTGCTGGTGGCGCCGCAGTCGCTGGCCCGGCTGCACCACCGCAAGGACCTCACCTACCGCCCCCTGCCGACCGCCCCGGCCTCGCAGGTCGCGCTGTCGTGGCTGGAGGGGGAGACCACGGAGCTGATGGAGCAGTTCATCGGCATCGTGCGCGGCCGTACCGTGAACAGCTCGCGGGGTAGCCAGCCGCCGGCGGAGAAGCCCAAGCCGGCGGAGAAGGCCGCCGAGCGGCGCAAACCGGCGGCCAGCACCAGCCGGCAGCGGAGCTCGGGCGCCCCCAAGGGCCGCGGCAAACCCCGCCGCCGAGGCTAACCCCCCCAGCCCCCGCTTCCTCCCCCTCTTCTGCCACATGCGCTTCCTACTTGCGTGCTGGTGCCAAGTGGGAAGCGCATGTGGCAGCAGCGTCAGCCCTTGTGGGCGGCGAGGTGCTCCAGCAGCAGCGGGATGACCTTGTCGGCGGACTCCTCGGGCAGCCAGTGGCTGGCGCCGGGCAGCTCCACGAACTGGTACGGACCGTCCACCCAGTCCTTGGTGGACTCGGCGGCGAGCCGCCCCAGCGCCCGGTCCTCGCTGCCCCAGATGTACAGGGTCGGGGCGGTGACCCGGCCGGCCGGGATGTCCAGGTCGTCGGTGGGGACGGCCCGGTACCAGCTCAGGGCGGCGGTCAGCGCCCCGGGCTCGGAGAACCGCTTCACGTTGCGGGCCACCAGTTCCTCGGACACCGCGCCGCCGTAGGCGCCGGCCAGCCGGGCGGCGTTGTCGCCGAGCAGAGCCTCCTCGGCCGGACCGACCCCGCTGCGGAAGAACCGCACGTAGCCGACCCGGTCGTACTGGTCCGCGTCGGACTGCACGGCGGCGTGCAGCGCCTGCGGATGGGGCGTGGCCAGCACGGTGAACGACTTGAGCCGGTCGGAGTGCGAGCCGGCCAGGGCCCAGCCGACGATGCCGCCCCAGTCGTGGCAGACCAGGTGGAACCGGTCCGCTCCCCCCTGGTCCGTCAGCACGGAGTCGGCGAAGCCCAGGGCGTCGGACACGAGGTTGTCGACGACGTAGTCCGAGATGGTGGTGGGCCGCGCGCCGGGGGAGTAGCCGCGCTGGTCGACGGCCACGGCCCGGTAGCCGGCCGCGCCGAGCGCGGTGAGCTCGGCGGTCCAGCAGTCGGCGAACTCGGGATAGCCGTGCAGCAGCAGCACGAATTCGCCGTCCGCGGGACCGGTGGCGAGCGCGTCGAACACGTGCTCGCCGAGCGTGATCGTCAGAGATTCCATGCCGGCAGTCTGCCGGACAACGCCGTGGTCAGCGGCCCAGGACGGCGGCGATCGAGGACGCCAGCGGCGTGGTGGGGTGCCCGATCAGCCGGGCCAGGTCGCCGGAGCCGTCGGTGAGCGCGCCGCCGGCCAGCTTGCCGTCCACCTCGACGAGCAGGTCGACCAGGTGCGGGGGCAGGCCGGCCTCGCTGAGGGCGGCATGGTGCTGGTCCGCGGTCAGGTCGGTGTACGTGATCGTCTTGCCGGCGGCCTCGGTGAGCGCGGCGGCCAGGTCGGGGTAGCTCCAGGCCACGTCGCCGGCCAGCTCGTAGACCTTGTTCTCGTGCCCGGCCCCGGTCAGCACGGCCACCGCGGCCGCGGCGTAGTCGGCCCGGGCGGCGCTGGCCAGCCGGCCCGCGCCGGCGCTGCCGATGAACGAGCCGTGGGCCACGGCCTGCTGGAAGGTCGGCGCGTACATCTCCGTGTACCAGCTGTTGCGCAGGAAGGTGAACGGGATGCCGGCCGCGCGGATCAGCTCCTCGGTGACCTTGTGCTCGGCGGCCAGGCCCAGCGGGCTGGTGTCGGCGTGCAGCACGCTGGTGTAGGCGAGGTGCTTCACCCCGGCCGCCTTGGCCGCGTCGATCACGGCCCCGTGCTGGTCGACGCGCTTGCCGACCTCGCTGCCGGAGATGAGCAGGACCTTGTCCGCGCCGTCGAACGCGCCGGCCAGGCTGGCCGGGTCGTCGTAGCTGCCGACCCGCACCGGCACGCCGAGGTCGGCGGCCTTGGCCGGATCGCGGACCAGGCCCACGACGTCGGTCACACCGGCCTCGGCCAGGCCAGCGAGGACAAGACGGCCCAGGGCGCCGGTGGCGCCGGTCACGACGATCATCTGACGTGCTCCTTCGATCGGGTTCGTACCGTCACGAGGATTGCACTAACTTCTAGAAAGTGCAAACTTCAAGTGTGTGCTGTGTGTGAGCTACCATGGGTGGCATGAGCGGATCCGACTTCGAGGAGCACGGCCGCGTCCTGTTCGACGTGTTCGCCCGCAACTGCTCGTCGCGGGCGACGCTGGAGCACGTGACCGGGCGGTGGGGGATCCTGGCGCTGGCCGCGCTGCGCGACGGCTCGCTGCGGTTCAACGCGCTGCGCCGGCGGGTGGACGGGGTCAGCGAGAAGATGCTCGCCCAGACCCTGCAGGCCCTGGAGCGGGATGGCTTCGTGCACCGTGACGCCCAGGCGACGATTCCGCCGCGGGTGGACTACAGCCTGACGCCGCTGGGCGAGGCGACGTCCAAGCGCCTGTTCGAGCTCATCGAGTTCGTCGAGGACCACATGCTGGAAGTGACGGCGAACCAGGCGACCTACGACACGGCCCGCGCCGAGAAGTAGCCAGGACCGATGGCCCGCCGGCGAACTATCGACCGGTTCGCGCCTTGTCATCTTCACCTGGCCGCCACCCCAAGAGAGCGCGAGGCCCCGCCGGCGCTTCGCACGGCAAGGGCGAGGCGGTGGCTACCCGGGGGCCGAGCCGCGACGCCGGAGGCGGCGCCAAAAATACAGAGAGCCCCGCGCCGGCACCGGCGCGGGGCTCTCCTGTTCGGCTGCTCAGATGGCGCGGACGCCCTGGGCCTGGGGGCCCTTCTGGCCCTGGCCGATCTCGAACTCCACGCGCTGACCCTCGTCCAGGGTCTTGAAGCCGTTGCCCTGGATCTCCGAGTAGTGCACGAAGACGTCGGGACCGCCACCGTCCTGCGCGATGAACCCGAAGCCCTTTTCGCTGTTAAACCACTTCACACTGCCCTGCGCCATACCACTAACTCCCTGTAAGCCGAGCCAGGCCATCACAACGAAAAGCCCCGGTCTCTGGACACATCATGCCACCACGAGGGCCCGGTGCGGAGGGCACGGCGCGGATAAGTTCGCGATTCTCGCCCGAAAGGGGAGTTTTCCCAGGTCACTGACGGTGAGCCGGGTACGGTGCGGAGCTCGTGGTCACGCTCGGTGTGCCCTGATCGGGGTAACCGGTCCGGCCGAACAGCCTGATCAACAGGCCCCTCGGTCCGGCTGGGCGGGCCGGCGTGACACGATGGACCGAGCAGCACAGGGGGCGACATGACGGACAATCCGGAGCAGTACAGCCACTACCCGCAGCAGCCGCCGATGGCTCCGGTCCAGGCGCCTCAGCCTGGGGTCATACCGCTGCGTCCGCTGGACATGGGGGCCATGATCGGCGGCGCGTTCAAGGCCGTCTTCCGTAACTGGCAGCCGGCGCTGCTGCTGCCCTTCCTCGGCTCCCTGATCGCCACGGCCGCCGGCATCGTGCCGGCCGTCAGCCTGTTCGGCCAGCTCATCGCCCTGCGCGACACGCGGGCGAACCCCGACCAGGTCCTGTCGTTCGTCGGCGGCTGGCTGCTGCTGATGCTGGTCGAGCTGGTGCTGGTCATCGCGGTGTCGGTGCTCACCCAGGCCGTGGTCACGGTGACGGTGAGCCGTGCGGTGCTCGGCCGCCTCACCACCATCGGCCAGGCGCTGCGCGCGGCCGCCCCACGGCTGCTGCCGCTGCTGGGCCTGTCGGCGCTGGTGTGGCTGATCGTGTTCGGCTGCGCCTTCGTGCCGTTCGTGGCGATCATCGTGCTGGCCGTGGCCGCCAACGCCCCGGCCCTGGGCCTGCTGGCCTTCCTGGTGTTCGTGGCCGGCATCGTCGCCGGCGCCTACTTCTGGACCTCCTACGCGTTCGCGCCGGCCGCGCTGGTCCTGGAGCCGGCCCCGGTGCTGACCGCGCTGCGCCGGTCCCGCTGGCTGGTCGTCAACAACTGGTGGCGGGCGTTCGGCGTCCTGCTGCTGTGCGGGGTCATGGCTGCCTTCGTCAGCTACCTGGTCGAGCTGCCGGTGGAGGCCGTGCAGTTGTCGCAGGTGACGACGACCAGCGTGGGCGGCACGCCGGACCCGACGGCGTTGTTCAACAGCGTGTTCTCGCCGACCGTGTTGATCCTGGTCAGCGTGGCGTCGGCCGTGGTGTACGCGGTCGGCCAGGCGTTCATGATCGGCGTGACCACGCTGATGTACCACGACCTGCGCATCCGCAAGGAGAGCTTCCACCTGCCGCTGTGGCAGATGTCGCAGCTGCCCGACGACCTCAGCCGCCCGGGGACGCCGCCGCCGCATCCCGAAGCCACGATCTGAGGTAGCCGGCGAACGAGGGCCGCACCAGGATCCGGTACGTCGGCGCGGCGTCGACCTGGTGCAGCACCACGTTGGCGCGGGCCAGCATCGTCTGCGCGCACCGGCCCGGCCCGAACGCCCTGGGGTGCAGGTCGATCCCGCAACCTTGCTCCAGCACGTCCCGTGCCCCCGGCCCGGACAGCTCGAACACGACCCGGTTGGCCGAGACGTCCACGACCGAGCCCGCCGTGTCGCCGAGCGCCACCCGCAGCTGCTCCTCGGACGCGCCGAACACCAGCCACTGGTCGGGTCCCAGCCACAGCACCGTCTCGGACCCGGTGTTCGGCACCACCGGCAGCGGCGTGCCCAGCAGCTCCCCGATTCGGGTGGCGGCCGGATCGACGGGGTCGACCCGCAGGTCGACCTGCCGGTCGAGCGCGATCTCCCGCACCTCAGCCATCTCGGCGTGTCCCCTCCGGGTCGTAGAAGATCGGCTCGGTGACGGTCGCGGCGATCGTGCGGTCGTCGAGCGGGGCCAGCACGGTCTGCCCGATCAGCTGCCGGCCGCCCTTGACCAGGGCCAGCGCGAAGGTCCGCTCCAGGGCGGCGCTGTGGTAGCTGGAGGTGACGTGCCCAAGCATCGGCACCGGTGGCTCCAGGGGTGTGTCCGGGGCGATCAGCTGCGCGCCCTCGGGCAGCAGGTCGTCCGGGTTCTTCGGCAGCAGGCCGACCAGGTGCTTGCGGTCCGGGCGCGCGCTGTCGACCCGCTGGTACGAGCGTTTGCCGACGAAGTCCTTGCGCGGCGAGACGATCCACTCCATGCCCAGGTCCTGCGGGGTGACCGTGCCGTCGGTGTCCTGGCCGACGATCACGTAGCCCTTCTCGGCCCGCAGCACGTGCATGGTCTCGGTGCCGTACGGGGTGGGCAGCCCGGTGGCCAGCACCGCGTCCCAGGTCCGGGCGCCGTGCCGACCGTCCACATTGATCTCGAACGCCAGCTCGCCGGAGAACGACACCCGTGCGATCCGGGCCGGCGTGCCGTCGGCCAGCGCGACGTCGGAGAACGTCATGAAGTCGAACGCCGCCGCCGAGCAGTCCACGTCCGGCGCGACCAGGGCCAGCACGGTGCGGGCCTGCGGGCCGACCACGGCGATCGTCGCCCACTGCTCGGTGACGGAGGTGAACCACACCTTGAGGTCCGGCCACTCGGTCTGGGCCCACTCCTCGAACCAGTCCAGCACCGCGGCCGCGTTGCCGGTGGTTGTCGTGGCCAGGAAACGGTCTTCGGCGATGCGCATCACGACGCCGTCGTCGAACACCATGCCGTCGGCCTTGCACAGCAGGCCGTACCGGCAGTGGCCGACCTTGAGCTTGGCGAACGCGTTGGTGTACATGCGATTGAGGAACTCGCCGGCGTCCGGGCCCTGGATGTCGATCTTGCCGAGGGTGGACGCGTCCATCACGGCGACGCTGGTCCGGGCGGCCCGGCACTCGCGCAGCACCGCCGTCTTCATGTCCTCGCCCGGCCGCGGGTAGTACCAGGGGCGCTTCCACTGGCCGACGTTCTCGAACAGCGCGCCGTTGCGGACGTGCCAGTCGTGCATCGGGGTCACGCGCACCGGATCGTGCAGCTCGCCGCGGTCCCGCCCGGCCAGCAGCGCGAACGACACCGGCGTGTAGGGCGGCCGGTAGGTGGTCGTTCCCTGCGGCGTTTCGGCCCCGAGTAGTCGCGCGATCACGCCGATCGCCGCGAAGCCGGAGGTCTTGCCCTGGTCGTGCGCGGTGCCGATGGTCGTGTACCGCTTCACGTGTTCCACCGAGCGCATGCCCGCCCCGGTCGCCCGGCGCACGTCGGCGACGGTCGCATCCCGTTGCAGGTCAACGAACTGCCGGTCCTCCGGGCCGTCGGTGAACCACACCGGCTTCGGATCCGTCAGTGATTCCCCTGCCGTGTGAGGAGCTTCCGGCTTTGTGCCGTCGAACCCGGTCAGCCTCGCGGCGGCCAAGCCCGCGGTGAAACCCTCGTCGAGGCAGCCGGCGAGGTCGTAGACGGCGTTCGCGGCGCCCACGATGTGCTGGTCCTGCACGGACTGGCCCGGCACGAACGCGGCGACCCGCTCGTCGTACCGGGTTCGGCCCTGGGACTGGGAGAACAGGTGCACGGCCGGGTTCCAGCCGCCGGACACCGCGAGCAGGTCGCAGGCGATCTCCCGGTCGCCGACCAGCACCCCTTCGGCCCTTTGCGTGCCCAGCGCCTGTCGCACCACCGAGCCGGCGAGCACTTCGATGCCGAGATTCCTGGCCCGGGCGGCAAGTCCGGCCGGCGGATTCGGTCGACTGTCTACAATCGTCGATACACGGTCGGCGAGGTCGAAGGCCGTCCCGTAGGCGCCGTCGTTGGTCGTGGCCACCACGATGTGCTGGCCCGGCAGCGCCGCGTACCGGTTGACGTACTGGCGGACCGCCGAGGCCAGCATGATGCCCGGCCGGTCGTTGTCCACGAACACCAGCGGCCGCTCGTGCGCGCCGGTGGCCAGCACCACCCGCTTGGCGCGGACGTGCCAGAGACGGGTTTTCGAAGCCAGGGCCAGGAAGTTCTGGTCGTAGTAGCCGAAGGCCGTGGTCCCGGTGAGCACCTTGGTCTCGGGGAGGGCGCCCAACTCTTCGGCGGTGTCGGCGAGCCAGCCCGGCAACCGGTTCTCGGTCAGCAGCGAACCGCCGAGCTCCCGCTGCTCGTCCACGAGGATCGTGCGTGCCCCGGTTCGCCCAGCTGCCAGCGCGGCCGCCAGACCAGCCGGTCCGCCGCCGACCACCAGCACGTCACAGTGCACGTTTCGCTTGTCGTACCGGGTGTTGTCCGGCGTGTCGGTAAGCCTTCCCTTGCCACGCAAGGTGGTCGCCGCCAATCCGTCCACGAGCTCGACGGTCGTGGCCAGCAACATCGGATCGTCCAGCTGCACCAAGGCATTCGGCTCGTCGACGCCGGCCGCGAAGATCCCGCGCGGCCGCCCCAGGTACGTGCTCGGCGCGACCTCGATCAGCCCGTTGGCGATCATCGCCGACGCCAGCGTGTCGCCGGCGCACCCCGTGTGCTCGATGTCGTCCACCGTGAAGCGCAACGGTTTCGTGCGGTCGATTCGGCCGCCTTCGGGGAGCCTCATCGCACGATCTCGTGGGTCGCGGTGTCACGGACGATATCGAACCAGCGTCGGCACCCAGCCGCGTGCGACCAGCGCTCGGCGAACTGGCCCTTGGGATTGTCGCGTACGAACAGGTAATCGCCCCACTGCTCGTCCGACAACTCGGCCGGCCGCGCCGGATACGGCACACCGGCCTGGCCGCCGTAGTGGAACTCCGTCTCGTCGCGGTCGCCGCACCAGGGGCACGGGATGAGCAACATCGGTACCTCCCTCTAGTGGGCGACGGCCGCCGCACCGTGCTCGTCGATCAGCGCGCCGGTGGTGAACCGCTCCAGCGCGAACGGCTCGTTCAGCGGATGCGCCTTGCCGGTGGCCAAGGTGTGCGCGTAGGTCCAGCCCGACGCCGGCGTCGCCTTGAAGCCGCCGGTGCCCCAGCCGCAGTTGACGAAGAGGTTGTCCACCGGGGTCGGGCCGATGATCGGCGACGCGTCCGGCGTGACGTCCACGATGCCGCCCCAGGTGCGCAGCACGTGGGCCCGGGCGAAGAGCGGGAACAGCTCCAGCGCGGCCGCCATCTGCTGCTCGATCACGTGCACCGAACCGCGCTGCGCGTAGGAGTTGTACGGGTCGATGCCGGCGCCCATCACCAGCTCGCCCTTGTGCGCCTGGCTGACGTACACGTGCACGTGGTTGGACATCACCACGCACGGGTGCACGGGCTCCAGCAGCTCGGACACCAAGGCCTGCAGCGGATGGCTCTGCACCGGCAGCCGAATCCCGGCCAGGCTCGCCAACACGCTGCTGTGTCCCGCCGCCGCGAGTCCCACCCGGCCCGCCTTGATCGGCCCCAGGTTCGTCTCCACCCCGACGACCTTGTTGCCGTCCTTGAGAAAACCGGTGACCTCGCAGCCCTGGATCAGGTCCACGCCCAGCTCATCAGCCTTGCGTGCGAAGGCCCAGGCCACGTGATCATGTTTGGCGATGCCCGCCCGCGGCTGCAACGTCGCGCCCAGCACCGGGTACCGCACGTCCGGCGAGGTGTTGACGATCGGACAGAACTTGCGGACCCCGTCCGGGTCCAGCCACTCCGCGTCCACCCCGTTGAGCCGGTTCGCGTTCACCCGCCGCGTGCCCTCTCGCACGTCCTGAAGGGTGTGGGCCAGATTCAGCACGCCCCGCTGGCTGAACAGGATGTCGTAGTCCAGCTCCGCCGACAGGCCCTCCCACAGCTTGAGGGCGTGCTCGTAGATGGCCGCGCTCTCGTCCCACAGGTAGTTGGAGCGGATGATCGTCGTGTTGCGGGCCATGTTCCCGCCGGCCAGCCACCCCTTCTCCAGCACCGCCACGTTGCGTGTGCCGTGGTTGGCGGCCAGGTAGTAGGCGGTGGCCAGCCCGTGCCCGCCGCCGCCGACCACGATCACGTCGTAGCCGGCCTTGGGCTCGGGGTTACGCCACAGCCGGTCGGGGTGCTCGGACATGACCACCTCCAGGAAGCCTGCGCTGTTGCAGATTAAGCGCCCAGTTGCGCTCTCCACAACACCCTGCCCGGCTGAATGCGGGTTGGGGGGCTTTACCTGCGTTCAACGCAGGTAAAGCCCCCCAACCCGCAAAACGGGAATGGTCTAGCCGGTGTGGCCGATGCGGTGGCTGATGTCCTTGGCGCCGTCCCCCGCCAGGCGGGCGACCTCGGGGAAGCGGTCGGTGGTGAGCCGGTAGGAGGGGCCGGAGACGCTCAGGGCTGCCACGACGGTGCCGTCCATGCCGCGGATCGGCACGGCGACGGCGTTGAGGCCGATCTCCAGCTCGTCGGCGGTGCTGGCCCAGCCGGCGGTCGAGGCGGCGTCGAGCTCGGCCCGCAGCAGGCCGGGGTCGGTGACGGTGCGCGGGGTGTACATGGTCAGCGGCCGGGCCAGCAGCTCGTCGCGGACGGCGGCCGGCTGGTTGGCCAGCAGGACCTTGCCGCTGGAGGTGGCGTGCAGCGGGGTGCGCTGCCCGACCCAGTTGATGGTGGCCACGGTGGCGCTGCCGCGGACCTGGCTGACGTTGATGGCGTAGCCGCCGTCCAGGATCGCGACGTTGACCGTCTCGCCGATCTGGGCGGCCAGCCGCTCGCACACCGGCCGGCTCTCCCGGGACAGGTCCATCTGCGCGGCGGTGGCGCCGGCCAGCCGGACCAGGCCGAAGCCGAGCCGGTACTTGCCGCGGTCGCCGGCCTGCTCGACCAGCCCGCGGCCGTCCAGCACCGACACCAGCCGGAACGCCGTGGACTTGTGCACGCCCAGCTCGGCGGCCAGCTCGGTGATGCCCATCTCACCGTGCAGGGCCAGCAACTCCAGGACGGACACCGCACGGTCGACGGACTGCACGAGGGCCGCCGACCCCTCGCTCGAAGCCATGCACGCACTGTAGTCGAGCTGA
>Ga0307511_10001280_pt1 | contig 26662 bp, 23 predicted proteins | sample 13_EM_MG_FD_200266 | JGI IMG/M metagenome (GOLD analysis project Ga0307511, IMG submission 200266) | Populus trichocarpa ectomycorrhiza microbial communities from riparian zone in the Pacific Northwest, United States - 13_EM | ecosystem: Host-associated > Plants > Roots > Unclassified | place...
GTGTTCATGGAGTTCCGGGGGCGGAAAGCAATTTAAATGATTTTTTGAAGAAATATTTTATCAATTAAATTGATTTACGTAGCTTGGTTCTATCAACAAATGAAGGATGGTAATTGCTACTTTTGCATCACCAGAATTTTGATGATTTCGCCCACTGCGATATTGGGCTTTTTTTGGTTCAACTTGACACAAGCCACTGGGTTTACAGCCTCTAAGAACGCTAGTAGTGTTTCTTAGGGGCTGTTACCTTAGAATAAACAGGGGCATTGGTTTTCAAAAGAAATTTGAATGGGAATTATCGATTTTTTGTAGCTTTGTAAAACAACAAAAGCCCGGGAAGGCGTATCCCGGACTTTGACCATCACTTCAGTAATTGAAGGATGGTGATCACCAACTTAATAATTACCAAAATTTTGGTAATCGTGCCCAGCGTATCGCTGGGCATGGTTTTTTTCTCCATAAATGATAGACATCGGGGATTTTGCAGCCCCGAAAAACGTAACACAAGGCCAGCATTGGCCTGTATGTCGTTTTTTTTGATCTGACATTATGAAAAACATCGCCGTGAGAACCTTTTTGATTCCCATAAACCATTAAGAAAATGATAGAGCAAAGATAAATAAATATTGCTATTGCTATTTTATTTAGTTTTTTGCCTGAATTATCCCCACCACCAATTACCAACCCTCCCCCAATCCCGCCTGCTCAGCCAGCACCCGCTGAAACTCAAGCCAGGCGCGACCTTCTCACATTTATGATTTTCAATATTTTACACAAAATTAATTAGCCATTTCAGGTGAAAATGGCCTAATTTTGCGGTTTAAATGCTTATTTATTCTCATACAATATGGCTATTTTAGTATTCTTCGTGTGTCATTGGTTTCTGTCCCTATTTGCACAAACTTTCTTCCTGCACCGCTATGCTTCGCATAAGATGTTCCGAATGAATAAATTCTGGGAAAGATTCTTTTACAGCTTCACTTTTATTACCCAGGGCTCGTCCTTCCTGAACCCCCGGGCATACGCTATCCTGCACCGCATGCACCATGCCTACAGCGATACGGAAAAGGATCCCCATTCCCCCCATTTTTTTAAGGATGTGTGGAATATGACCATGGAGACGAAGAATATTTACATGGACTATCTCCTGCATAAAAAGGAGCCTGAACCCGCTTTCCGGGGCAATTACCCCGTCTGGCCAATGATCGACCGTATCAGCGACCTCTGGATGACCCGCATTGCGTTTGCTGTAGGATATACAGCCTTTTATGTAGCTTTTGCCACGCATTGGTGGATGTACCTGCTGCTGCCCATTCATTATTTTATGGGCCCCATCCATGGCGCCATCGTCAACTGGTGCGGGCACAAATACGGTTATTCCAATTTCGACAATCACGACCACAGTAAGAATAGCTTACCGCTCGACTTCCTGATGATGGGAGAGCTGTTCCAGAATAATCATCACAAACGCCCCAATGACGCCAATTTTGCCAAAAAATGGTTTGAGGTGGACCCCACCTACCCTGTTATTAAGTTGCTGCATGCCCTTCGCATTATTAAACTGAGGAAAACGTATCCCCTTACGAAAGGCCAGCCCAAAGTAATCCGGATGGAGGAAAGGCCGGTGGCTTCTGTCAAGAGCGAGAGCCTGTAGCGAATGACGCCCGGCCGGATCCAGCCATTGCTGTATCGGCAGGAGCCGGGTACTAACTATTGCAGAATACTTTCTACATCGACCGTAAGCGTATTTTGAGCGGGAGCCGGTTTTGAAACCATATAAGCCTGTTTATCCGGCCAATTGGTGATTACCAGGCTATCTGCCGCCACCCGGCTGCCGGTCTTTTCAAATACCACCTGCCGGACAAAAGATTCGGGTACCCATTCAGGATAAGTGGAAGGCCGTCCAAATTCATCCCAGGAAATATTGACGCCATATTGGCGCTGGAACAAGTCGGGGGCCGGACGGATAAACGCAACATTCGTGATGCCCGCATGATACTGTGTATCAATATAACTCCTTACCAGCTCGTATTCTTTTTTGACGGGTCTCAGGAACTGGTAGCGGAAATTGTACCAGGCATTGGCCACCAAAAAGAGACTCAGCCCGCTGGCTATTACCAATTGATGTCTTTCCATCCGCACCCATTGCAGGAGCGTAGTAAATACCAGGAGAAATACGGCCATGTCCAGGGCCAGCAGGGTCCTGTTGGAAGCATAATTCTCTTTGACGATGAGTGAAGGAAGATAGATCAGGCCCAGGAGACAAAAGACTCCCGCCAGATAGCGCAGGCGGAAAGAGAAAGACCGGGGCCGCAGCAGGTAAAGGCTCAGCAGGAGCCACCCTCCCGCAACAAGGGCATAGCCCCCTTTGCCTGCCACGCTACGCTCGTTGACGAGCCAGGTGAAATGGAAGGCGGTCGCCAGCGGCCGGGCCAGGAAGAACAGCAGTTTAGAAAAGGGTTCCGGGGCAAGGCCCGTTCGTTCACTGGCGCCCATATGCCAGAACTGCATCTGCCACCGGAATAACACATAGTACAGCAGATAGGTGAAGAAATACATGCCGATCGCCGTTCCGATCGTGCGGGACCATTGCTTTTTAGCAATCACCTGCAGCAGAAAAGGCAGCAGGAAGCAGCCGAAACCATTCTGATAGGTGAAGAGGGAAATGATTCCGAATAGTAAGCTCCAGACGATTGCCCGCCGTGAATAGAAGACATACCCTGCAATGAGCCCGCTGGTATTGGCAATAAACAACTCCATGCAGGAGGCCCAGCTAACGGATACGCAAAAGGGAGGGCAGGCGATCAGGTACAGCACGATAACAAAAGGTAAAAAAGAAGGGAGTTCTTCCTTCCGGCATACCCTGGTAAGGATCGTATACCAGACAGGAATGCAGGCCATCCATCCCAGTAAGGAAAATACATGCAGCCGGGTGATCTGCCCGATGGTATCGATCGCGCTGAACAGGAATTGAAAAAGCACATCGGTGAGATAGCGCCCCTGCACGGCAAACATATGGAAGTCAGCCCCCTTCCGGTAGTGGGTCAACTGGATGACCTCATCCGTATAAAAATAATGCGTATAAAAAAGCGGGTAAAAGATGATAAGGGTTATTCCTGTTAAAATACCCAGGTCGCGATAGGAGGATCTTTTCATAACGTCGGATAAAAATAAGAAAATATTGCTTATCGCAACAGAGTTGGGCAGGATTGGTAACTTCATAGATATGAAAGCAATCCTGATCACAAAAAAAGGGGGCCCGGAAGTGCTGGAGCTGCGCGAAATGGTCACTCCTGTTCCTGCCGCCGGAGAGGTCCTGATAAAAATAAAGGCTGCGGGGTTGAACCGCAGTGATGTCTATTCCCGTAGTTCGCATTCGTATGGGGGAAGGAAAGAGGCCGGAGGGGATGGAGCGGAGGCTACCGGAGGAGAGATCCCCGGGCTCGAAGTCTCCGGGCATATTGAAGCCTGTGGGCCGGACGTCAGGCGCTGGAAAAAAGGGGATACTGTCTGTGCACTGGTGACCGGGGGTGGGTATGCGCAGTATGTAGCGGTTCCGGAAGGGCAATGCCTGCCCCTGCCGGAGGGAATCAGCCTGGAGGAAGCCGCGGCCCTGCCGGAGACCATTTTTACGGTATGGCTAAATGTCTTCCGGACTGCCCGGGTACAACCCGGAGAGAACCTGTTGGTCCATGGCGGCAGCAGCGGTATTGGCGTTACAGCCATCCAGCTGGCTACCGCATTCGGCGTGAATATTTTTACGACGGCGGGCACCAATGAGAAGTGCCGGTGGTGCGAGTCACTGGGAGCTAAAAAGGCCGTCAACTATAAAACGGAGGATTTCGAAAAGGAACTGAAGGGGGTGGGGATCGATGTTATACTGGATATGACGGGAGGGGATTTTACGCCAAAGAATATCCGGCTGCTGCGGGAGGAGGGACGGATCGTATTCATTAATGCCATGCGGGGAAACGAATCCCCGGTAAATATTGCCGAGATCATGCGCAAACGCCTGGTGTTGACGGGCAGCATGTTGAGGCCCCGGGATGCTGTTTTTAAAGCGGCTCTTGCCGCAGACGTGGAAAAAAATGTCTGGCCGCTGATCGCCCGGGGGGCCGTGAAGCCCATCATCTACAAAATACTGCCCCTGGAAGAGGCTGCCGAAGCGCAGCGCCTGATGGAAAGCGGTGCGCATACAGGGAAAATACTTTTAAGAATATACTAGGATGTGCGGAAGCTGGGCTCATGTTTGATGGGGAAATTACAGGAGTTCGCGATAAAGCACAGCTTACCGGCCTCATGATGCAATTCCCTGGCCCTGTCGATCCTGGTGCTGTCGGTAAGAGTAACGATGGGGTATAAAGTAACTTCTTTAAAATAACCGCTGCCGTCCGCCTTTTCCATCATAATGCCTTTGGCCTCGTCCCTGTAATCCGTCACTACAATGTTATTGACCGAGCACAGATGCAGATACCAGAGCATATGACAGGAAGATAAGGAGGATACCAATAATTCTTCGGGATTATATCTTTGTGGGGATCCCCGGAAGGAGGGGTCTGATGAGCCGGGAATTGCCGGCTTGCCATTTACTTCAATGATATGGTCCCTGTCGTAAGCTTTGTAACTGGCCGTGCCTTCCCCTTTATTACCTGTCCACGTGAGAGAGGTGGTATAGTGGTGTTGTTTTTCCATGGAAAGGCAAAATTAGGAAAGAATCGGGGAATGGACCGGGATGATGATCCGGACGGCCGGCGGAGGGGGGTATTAAAATAAAATTATTCATCTATCTACTGGTAGGTAAAAAATAAGTTTTGCATTGAGATGGAGTAGAAAGGTAGGCTGGCAGAAGATTAGCGAGGTATAAGCATAAAAAAAATAAAAATCGTCTACCAACTGGTAGGTAAAAAAAAAGAGGGTGACGGAGCAAAATGGCGCCTAAATTCTAATGAGCTATGGAGACCCTTGCGGACTTGGGAACCGGGGAACCGGAGCCTTTTTCCAACAGGTAGGTCCTGTCTGCGATCTCTGTCAGAGAATCTTTATGAGAGATAATCAGCATGCCTGCCTGTTGCCGGAGTTGTTGCAGGATACTGATCACGAATTGTTCCGTGGCGGTGTCCATGGCCGCAGTAGGCTCGTCCAACAGGATCAGTTGAGGGCCCGCGTACAGGCAGCGGGCCAGGGCCAGCAGTTGTTTCTGCCCGCCCGATAAGGCGACGCCTCCTTCTCCCAGGAGGGTAGCATAAGACTGGGGGAAGTTTTCAAAGAACCGGTCGAAGCCATATTGATGGCAGAACCCGCGGACCTTGTCTATATTTTCCGTTGCCGGATCGAGGCAGATATTCGCCAGAAGAGTGCCGCTAAACACGGCGATATCCTGGGGTACCACCCCGATCACTTTTCGCCAGGCAGGTGTATCGATGGTCCGCATTTCCCGGTCGTTGACCCATACCGGGCCTCCTTCATATGGATAAAACTTCTGTAAGATCTGCAGCAGGGTACTCTTTCCCTGTCCGCTTTCCCCGGAGATCGCAATGATCTCTCCTTTTTTCAGCTCCAGTGAAACATCTTTCAGCAATAGCCGTCTCCCGGGAAACCGGAAGGCTAATTTTTCCATCGACAGCCGCTCAAAACGGATGGGCTCCTCCCCTGCTGTTGCTGCCTGCTGAGCGGGGTCGTATTCCGGTTCCAGTATAGTGAATTCGTACATCCGGTCCAGGGCCACGGCAGCCTCCTGTACCTGGAGGTTGGTGAGGGCCACCAGGATAACCGTTTGCATGAGTATCCCCGCCAGTTGGAGGATGGCGATCATTTGCCCGGTACGCAGGGAGCCATTCCAGGTGTCGAGGGCCGCCCAGCCGATGACGGTGAGTAAAAACAGTGCAGTGATGATCTCCAGCAGAACATTGAAGCGGATCCTGATCTTTCCAAGTTGCATTACGGAATTTTGTAAGGATAAAAAAAAGTTGGCAGCGATACCGGCAAAAAGAGATTCGCGGTTCATTGACTTAATCGTGTGGATGCCTCTTATGCTGTCCACATAATTGCTCTCATTCTGAGCGTGTGCGACCATAACGGAGCGCTGCCCCCGTATGATCCCACCTTCAAAGTATTTTACGATCCCGGCTATAACGGGCACCATCAACAGGCAAAATACGGCTATAGGCCAGGAGTATAGGAAGAGCAGGGAGAGCGTGACCAGCAGGAGCAGGCACTGAATGGTCATTTCGCCCAGTATATAGCTGGCAGCCTGCTGGATGCGCTGGGTATCGTTGAGGCGGGCGATGAGGTCCCCTGTCTTGCGGTGATCGAAAAAGGATTTGTTCAGGGAGAGGATGGAGCGAAAGAATCCACCGGTGACCCGGAGATTGAACCCATACCCCTGCCGGATCAGGAGCTGCTGCCGAAAGAAGGAGAACCCGCTCTTCATGAGCAATAGAAGGCCTAAGAGAGACAAACCGATCAACAGCTCCCGGCGATCTTTGGAGGGGAGGATATGGTCGATCAGCCTTTGAGAAAAAACGGCTGTGGAGAGATTGAGCAGGGCGCAAAGAAGGCCGAGTCCAAGTGCGACATATAACAGGTGAACGTCTTCTTTGAGCGTCTGCCAGATCCAGCGTATTTTTTTTCGCCGTTGCTGCTGCCATTGGGCCAGCTGCTCGCCGGGTTCCAGTAATAAGAGGAGCTGGCCGGTCCATATCTTTTCCAGTTCTTCCGGGTAGAAGTGGACCAATCCTTTTGCGGGGTCTCCAATGAGGAGGAGGTGGATGCTCTCTGTCGGGTAATAAACGATATAATGCTGCAGGCCTCCCGCCAGGGTAACATGAAGTATACAGGGATGTTGTAATTCACGGAGATCGGAGATACCTCCGGCCCTGGCCCCCCGCGCCTTGAATCCTGCCTGGGTGGCTGCCTGGTGAAGGCCCAGTAAGGTGGTGCCCTCTATGCCGGCCCCGCTCCATTCCCGCAATTTTTCCAGGGATATATCGGCCTTATAATAGCTCAGTATATTGCGCAGGCACGCCACGCCGCAATCGTATTGATCGTGCTGTAATTTAAAATGGGAGGGTCTTTTATTCTTCATGATCGCGGAATTAGATCTATTGTTATGATATCAGGGATGTGAGTTACGACGGTATCAGGAATGGGAGTTACTACGGTATCAGGGATGGGAGCTGATAACGAGGAAGGCGGCGCCTATCATCGTGCACAGGAGTCCCAATCCATAACTTGCTATTACCAGCCGGAGACTTTTTCCAAAGGGCTGCCGGAGAAAAAAACGCAGGCCTGCTGCCAGCAAAAGGACATAAGCTACCTGGAAGAGGTCGAGCGTTTGCAGGGGATAGTTCAGCCAGTCCGGTACCGAAGATGCTCTAAAAAGGCTGAACAGGGATAGGGGTGCGAAGGTCTGAAATTGCGCCAGACTTTCTATACTATGAGAGAAAGTCAGCAGCAGCAGCCTCAACAGAGTGCTGGCGGCAAAAGCCGATTCTGCGAAGAGCGCGATCTTGAAAAGGGTCTGAAAGGGTAGTTTCTGAGCCGTAAGTAACAGGCCGGTAAGCAAACAAAAGGACACGAGCGTCATTTTAAAAAGGAGGGCAACGGGAACCATCAGATAACTCAGGAAGCTCATCCGGTGCTGGGCATCCAGGTAAGCGCTTAGTTTGTCAGTGCTGATCTGCCCTGCCAGGGAATAATAATACACCTGATCGGTTAGCACCTCTGTCTGGAGCCACCAGTTGAAGAACAGGTAAATAAAGCAGATGCCTGAAAAGACCCACCAGCCGTTGAGGGCATAAAGGGGTTGTTCAGCAGAAGTTCCGGAGCTTTGTTCCGTTGCAGCCAGATCAGTCATAAGGATTTCCTGATTAATAATGTGCCGGAAATGCGCTATTGAAAAAATTAGCGCATTTTCGGCAAAAGGCTAATGGAACAGGATGATAACCAGGGAGGTTATCATCCTGTTATTAAATGTTATAAACCGAGCGGTAAGCTAGGCAAGGTGGAGGGCAGGAGATCAATGTTGTAGCTGATACCCACGCCGAATCCAAGACCGATTCCCAGCAATGATCCTAAGCCAAGCGTGTTCAACAATGCGGTAAGCGGAAAATTGATGGCAATGTTACCAGAAGATCCACCCTGGATGTTTTCCATGGAGGCTAAGTCTAAGCTTTTCATTTTACTGTGTTTTTTCAGAAGCACCGCAAGATCGCAGTGTGCCGTAAAATTGCCCAGAAGGCCTTGTATATCCTATCCGATATAAGGATACTTTATTCTCAAAGAGCATAATTTATGCATTTGCTGCATATATGGCTTCCCGGGGCAGGATTGGTGAAAAAACCGGACGTTGATAAATCCGGAAAGGCATTATTTTCGTAAGTGTTTAATCACACTTTCGTAAGTGTTTGATCATATTTTCATAAAATGTTTGATCATTTCTCTCTCAGGCCTGATTAATAGCACAACAACCCTTCCCCTGTCGGACAATTATTGTGAATTCATCCAAATAATGGATTTGTGGACAATCCATCCAATGAACTAACCTCATCCGTATGACTGGACAAAAACTAAGGGTATTGAGAGAATTTCGTAATTATTCGCAGGAGTATATAGCTGAGAAATTAGGGATCACTCAAAACGCCTATTCCCGGATCGAAAACAACCAGACAAAAATAACAGCCGAGCGGCTGGGAAGGCTGGCCGTTATTCTGAATATTCCCCCCATGGAGCTATTGTCTGACAAGGAGCCGGTCCTCCACTTTGCGGACTCCCCCCCCCATACCTCCCCCAAGGAAGATCACTGGAAAGAGATGATCGAGAACACCCGCCAGCTTTATGGGCAGGTGATCTGCAGCAAGGATGAAAAGATCGCTTTTTTGGAAAATGAGATCCATACCCTCCGCAGGGAAAGGGATAAGATCATCCACCTGATCGAAAAACTGACAGCCCCGGCCGCCGTTGTTGGCGCCTCCTGAGGAAGGAAGGACGACCTTCATAACCGGCAGGGACGGGAGAATTGTGCGTTGCCACCGGGAACTTAATTTGGAAAGTCACTAAATTGCATCTAATTTGCCGCAGTGTCGGCGAATCCATTTTTCGTTTACCGGCACGGCAAATATCCACGGATGAACCTCCCGAAAAAAATATTATCCAGGCAGGCAGAGATCACCAGGGAATACCTGGCTGAAGTAGACAAGCATCTTGCCGATATACTATCCGGAAAGGCAGATAAAATGTATCATATCAAGGATTTTGCGGCGATCCTGTTCATTCACCCGGTACACCTGAGCAATACGATCAAACTCACTACGGGACATTCTCCCTGTTATTTTTTCGAAGATAAGCTGATGGCGGAGGCCCGTAAAATGTTACGGGAGGAGCCATTCACCATCGCCGAAATAGCGGAACGCCTCACTTTTGACACTTCCAATTTCACCAAGTTCTTCAAACGTTTTGAAGGTATGACTCCTTCCGCCTACCGGCAACAGGTTCTTGAGGCAGGACGTAAGCAGGAAGCTATTTTTATCTCATGAATATTTACCGTTCAGGCTGGATCTTATTGTGTCTATGCCGGGCTCTGGGAGCCGGGGCACAGGGGACTGATCAAAACCCGTCGGTCCGTTCCGATGCAGCGCAGGCGGGCCGCTCTGCCCCAGCATCTTTTTCCGTCGTCCCCCTGGGAGTGAAGGGAGGATTGGATGAAAGCAATTTATCCTCCTATATGGTGGCCGCGGCAGGGAGTAATGAGTATATCTGCCTGGATGCGGGGACCTTATATGCCGGGATCCGCAAGGCGGTGGATTCCGGTGTGTTCATGACCAGCGTCTCCCATGTATTAAAGGATTCTATCAAGGCTTATTTCATCTCGCATCCTCACCTGGATCATGTGGCGGGGCTGATCATGAACTCCCCGGAGGATAATGCCAAGACCATTTATGGACTTTCCTTTTGTCTCGATGTGCTGAAGGAAAAATATTTTACCTGGGAAAGCTGGGCGAACTTCGGGGATGAGGGGGAAAAACCGCAGCTAAAGAAATATCATTATTCCACGCTGTGGCCTGGGGAGGAAATCGCCGTTCCGAATACGCACCTATATGTCCAGGCCTTTCCCCTGAGTCATGGAACGCCCTATCAGAGCACGGCTTTTCTGGTTCGGACCGGCGATGCCCTCGTGCAAAAGAACGATGCCTACCTGCTCTACCTGGGCGATACCGGAGCCGATACTATCGAACATTCCGATAAGCTGCACCGGCTCTGGGAAGAAATAAGTCCGCTTGTCAAAGCCGGAAAGCTCAAAGCTGTTCTTATAGAAGTCTCCTTCCCTAATGAACAACCTGAGAAGCTCCTCTTCGGGCATCTGACTCCTGCCCTGCTGCAAAAAGAGCTGGCCGATCTGGCAAAAACAGCCGGAGGAATGTCGCTATCGGAACTACCGGTAGTGATCACTCACAGAAAGCCTTCCGGCGACCAGGAAATGATGATCCAAAAAGAATTGCAGGCGGACAGCAATCTTCGGGTAAAGCTGATCTTCCCCCGGCAAGCCGTGCGGCTCTATTTTTAGCGCAGGAATGCTGCGGGGATCGGTAAGGTTTGCTAAATTTTTGTTTATCGGTCAATTAAGCGTTTTATTGGTATGGCCGGTCATTTATAATTTTTATTGGTACAAAAGATGGATAAGAAAAAGTTAAGTTTGCATTGACCTACCGTATTATTCCTAACCTATGGTCGCCCTGAGCTGTTATAGTAGTAAAACCACCAGTCATGTCAGAGAGAAAAACAAGTTCCACCAACTACCGCAACCAGTCCTTCCTCGAAGAGAAGTGCGCCCTTAATGAATTATTGGATCTCGTCAGTAAAAGATGGTTTAGCGACGTCTTATTCTGTATCCAGGAGGGTAACAACCGTTTTAAACTGATCAAGGACGACCTGAAGTATATCAGCGACACGATCCTCTCGGATCGTCTTAAGTTACTGGAAAAGTATGGATTGATCACCCGGATCGATTTTGATGAGATACCTCCCAAGGTAGAATATTCCCTGACCAGCAAAGGGGAAGAGTTGTCCGATCTCCTGGACAATATGTGCACGTTCAGCGAAACTATTATTGGGATGAAGGCGATGGCCGCTGCTCCTGCCGGGCAGTAGCAGCTATTAGCTGCTAGCTGTCAGCCGCCAGCCAGAACCCGCTTGTAGCTCGAAGCTAACAGCTTGAAACTGGTTACACCCTCAGAAAGGTCTTCTTCTTATACAGGAAGTACAGGAAAGCCCATTTAACGGCCAGGAAGCAGAAGACCATTACGAAGGCATTCCAGGGATCGCCTGTCAGCTGGTCGAGCCATTTAAAGAAACCTGCGGTGGCGTATTTCCAGTCTATAAAACGGCTGGACATATAGATCAGGATCGAATTCATGCCGATCACCGTGAAAAAGAACGCCCATTTTTTATATCCCAGCACATCGATGATATAATAAAACCCTGCGAGTAAGAGCAGGCTAAGCCCCCCTACCATCAGGACGAAAGAGCTGGTCCAGAGATTTTTGTTGATCGGGAAGACGAGGTTCCAGATCTGGGCGAGTATAATGAAAACGGCGCCGGCAAGAGCCATCCGTAAAGCTTTTGAGGCCTGTGTTAAAGGACTGTTTCTCAGCAGGTTGCCCGTCAGGATGCCCAACAATCCCGTGCCAATGGCCGGAATAGCGGATACCAGTCCTTCCGGATCATGGATGCCCAGGTAGAGTTTTCCCGGGATAATGGACCGGTCGATATAAGATGCGAAGTTCCCCTGCATGGATAAATCTCCCCTGGGAAAACCGGGAGCGGAATTGAATAATAACAGTAACCAATAGCCGATCAGAATAGAACAGAACCAGATGATCTGCCCCCTTTGCCGGGTATACAAATAAATGATATTAGCGAACATATAGGCAATCCCGATGCGTCCCAGTACGCTGGGAAAACGGGTCTCTGCGAGCGGGTGGATCTTCAGGCCGTTGTTGTAAATGATGCCCAGCAGGACAAGGATCAGCCCCCGGCGGATAACGCGTATCAGGAGCTGCCGGCGGGGAGTTCCCTTCTCCAGCTCCTTCCCTACGGAGTAGGGAGTCGCCACTCCTGCGATGAAGAGGAACATGGGAAATATCAGGTCATATGCATGAAAGCCGTTCCAGTCGGGATGGGTGAACTGGTTGGCAATAGCTTCCCAGAAAGGAGAGCCGGTGATCTTCGCCAGGCTATGGAAGATCTCTTCTGCTCCGATAATCCAGAACATATCAAATCCCCGCAGGGCATCGAGCGAATAGAGTCTTTGGGAAGGGCTGGACAGAAGGGGGGAAGCGCTAGTCTGGGTCATACTATATTTTAGGATAATAAATATAGGAAATTCCGGGTAAGAACACCTTCAAGTTGTCCGGTTTTGTTTGGATCCTTTAAAAAAGGGATAAATTTCTACATAAATTTTTTTTTGTGTTGGAAAAAATTTGGTGGAACCGGAATATGTATTACTTTAGTGTACTACTTACTTAGTACACTAAATCACCAAGCATGAATAATTCACCTTTGGTAGCTATCCGGGACCTTGAATTCGCCTATCGGCGAAAGCCTGTATTCAAGGGACTCAGCCTGAGCCTTCAGCCAGGATTTATCTATGGACTGCTGGGAAAGAACGGGACCGGCAAATCCACTTTATTGAAAAATATAGCCGGACTTCTCTTCCCCGATAAGGGGGCGATCCGGGTAATGGATTTTGAGCCGGGCAGAAGACAACCGGCTTTTTTGCAGCAGGTCTTTCTTGTACCGGAGGAGTTCAGCCTGCCAGGCATTTCCATCGGACAATGGGTACGGTATAACAGTCCTTTCTACCCGAAGTTCGATAAGGCCCTCTTTGCCCGGGCGATTACAGACTTTGCAGTCCCTACTGACTCAAACCTGACTGAAATGAGCTATGGGCAGCAAAAGAAGGCGTTGATCAGTTTTGCCCTGGCCACGAATGCCTCTTTATTATTAATGGATGAACCCACCAACGGGCTGGATATTCTCAGCAAGAGCCAGTTCCGCAAAGTCATCGCCGGCTGTCTTGACGAAGGGAAATGCATTATCATCAGCACCCACCAGGTGAAGGACCTGGAAAACCTCATCGACCGGGTGATGATCATCGACGAAGGAAGTATCTTATTTGATCAGCGGATGGATGTCATCTCCCGCAAACTGGATTTCCGGCTCTCTTTTGATCCGGAAGAAACGGCGGCGGCCCTCTATAGCGAGTCCTCCCTGAAAGGCAATGCGATCATCACGTTGAATGCGGAAGGGGAAGAATCCCGGCCGGACCTGGAAATGCTGTATAAGGCTATTATGCTGCAGGGCCAACAATTCAACAGCTTATTTGACGATCAAAAATCTATGTAGCCCTCACACTTTACTTAACACCATTTAACCTTCATACTTTAATTAACACCCCACACTTTAAAAGACCTACTATGAGCGGATATGATCAATCCCTGGATTCAACACTGGGGCGAAGCAAACAAAATACACCGGGGAGTGGAGGACAGGCCATGTCCCTGCCAACCCAACAGCTTTTCGTCCCGGCAAGATGGTGGATGCTGGTGACCCTGCACTGGGCGGAGAACCGCAAGCGGTACCTGTTGGCGATGCCGGCTATTGCAGGCGCCTTATTTGTCTGGTATAGCTTCATCCTGGTGATGGACAGGAATGAGCCACTCAACATGCCTTACCAGGTTTCAGCTTATTATGTCGGATTATATCTGATAGGATGCCTGTATGGCAGCATGCTCTTTTCCGAGCTGGGCCATAAGACCCGGAGCATTCAATATCTTTCCATACCTGCCTCCCAGTTCGAAAAATGGCTGTGCGCACTTTTTTTCGGGGTACTGCTTTTTTTCGTCGTCTATACCCTGCTGTTCTACCTGGTGGATATTCCCATGGTGGGCCTGGCCAATCGTCTTATTTTAGCACATGCCGCCCATGGGCATACAGCGATCGCCAGCGAGTATCCCATCCAGGTATATAACCTGATCACTAAGGAGGGAGGCCCCATGCCGGATAAAGAATTCAACGCCTTTATATTGGCTTATTTTGCCCTCCAGTCAGCTTTTATCCTGGGCTCAGTCTATTTTGCCCGATACTCTTTTATAAAGACGGTGGTGAGCCTGCTGCTGCTCACGCTGGTCTACATGCTGTTCGTCATAAAGGGGATATCCGATTCTCTTCCGAATGGATGGCATCTGGGAGAGAGCCTTTATGAATGGGGGCAAAATTACACCCCCAACGGCGATCGAAAATTGATACGGGATCCGTCCTGGGTGGGCGATAGCCTGTCCTTTCTTATAAAGTATTGTATGCCCTTTATTTTCTGGTCAATTACCTATACCCGCCTGAAAGAAAAAGAAGTGTAGGATTAAAATCATCATTATGCAGTTCAGAGAATCACAAGCAATCTTCTTACAGATCGCGGACTATGTGTGCGAAAAGATCCTGCTGAAGGAGTGGATCGCCGGGGAGCGCATTCCTTCTGTCCGGGAACTGGCCGTGCAACTGGAAGTAAACCCGAATACGGTCATGCGCACCTACGAATACCTGCAGCAGCAAGGCATTATTTTCAACCAGCGGGGCATTGGATTTTTCACGGCGGAAGATGCCGTAAAGCAAGCTGCCGGCTACCGCAAAAAGGCCTTCATTGAAAAAGACCTGCCACAGGTATTCCGGAGCCTGTACCTGCTCGGCATGGACCCCGAGGAATTGAAACCCCGGTATGAAAAATACAAAGAACATTTTTTTTCCAAACCCGGAGCGAAAAAATAACTATTCGCCGAAATAACTATTCACCGAATCAGACAATAACCATCTTTTATGAAGAAAAGTAATAAGCTACTACTGCTGACCGCCGTGTTGCCCCTGATCATTTTAAGTCTTGTTCACCTCAGTTTATATGCCAGGTATAAAGCCGGTAATTTTGTGACGGAGAAGCAGCTCCACTCAGAGCGATATGAAAGAAAAGAGCTGCCGGCGCCCGTCGTTCTTTGGGTAAGGGGGGTCGATTACGTCGATGTCATTCCTTCGGATACTTTTGCGGTGGAATACGACAAAGAGATTACCAGGAAGCGGACGCAAGTCGTTCAGGCAGGAATACCGGCCTCCTCCTATCTCCCGGGACTCCATTATTCCCGGAGGGGGGATACTTTGGAGATCGTAGGGTTTGAAACGGATACGCTTGCGTTGTTCAGTAATCCGGGACAACCACAGCCAGCCCATACCTTTCCTCACATCACGCTCTATTGCCGGGGGATCCGGACAATGGCTTTCGAAGTGGTGCATGTAACCCTTCAACAGGAAAAAAGACCAGCCCTGGCCCCTGACAGCCGCCTGATCCTGAAGAACAGTTCCTTTTCGCTGGAAGATCCTGAACCCTTTAGATATTCACCTATCCCCTATTATTATGATGCTCTCCGGGTGGAGGAGGCGGAGAGCAGTAGCCTGCTTCTCAGTCCCAATGCGGTCCTCCGGGACCTGACCGTAGAACTGAATAGTAGCTCCTTCATCGATGATAATAATGCCAAAATCGAAGCTCTCCATATCCAGTGCGAAGAGCATTCAAAGATAAATCTCAACGGAGCCAACCTGAGGAAAGTTCAGATGATCAGGCCCTGATCTTTCCGACAGCGCGCGGATCAATAACGCAAAACAGGACAATGTATATAAATCATTAATAATCCATATGTATTGTCCTGAATGCACCCGCAAAATGTCTGGTATGCCAGCCTGATTTTAATAAATTTCTGCTTAATCTTGTATAGCAGATGCAAATGCACCATTTTGCAGCATCGCTTAAATAAAAGGTTATGAAAGAAAATCGTCAGGCAGCTATCGGGTTCATTTTTATTACGCTTCTTATTGATATAATGGGTTGGGGATTGATCATTCCGGTGATGCCGGACCTTATTTCACAACTGAAGGGCATTCCCATAAATGAAGCCAGTCGCTATGGCGCCTTGCTGCTCTCGGTCTACGCGCTGACGGCGTTTGTTTGTGCACCGATCGTCGGCAACCTGAGCGATAGATATGGTCGCCGTCCTGTGCTGTTATTTTCTCTTTTAGGTTTTGGCATCGATTATTGTTTTCTGGCATTGGCGCCTACCTATGGCTGGTTATTTGTGGGCAGGGTCATTGCCGGTCTTACCGGGGCCAGTTTTACAACGGCTACCGCCTATATCGCGGATATCAGCAATGAAGAGACAAGGGCAAAGAATTTTGGAATGATCGGCGCTGCCTTCGGGCTTGGCTTTATCATTGGTCCGGCCCTGGGCGGTTTAATTGCAGGCTGGGGGGTTCGCGCTCCTTTCTATGCCGCCGCCATTTTATGTCTGTTAAACTGTGTGTACGGGTATTTTTTATTGCCGGAGTCCCTGAGTAAGGAAAACCGGCGGGCTTTTGATTGGAAAAGGGCGAATCCATTCGGATCACTCCGGTTCTTAACAAAGCACCCGGAGATTGGGGGGCTTGCCATCTGCTTTTTTCTCATTTACATGGGCGCGCAGGCCGTGCAGGGTAACTGGAATTTTTTTACCATGTATCGTTTTCAATGGAGCGAAAAGATGGTAGGGATTTCCCTGGCGGTCGTAGGTTTATTAATAGGGTTGGTGCAGGCGGTGCTAACCCGTGTTATTAATCCAAGGATCGGGAATGAAAAAAGTGTTTATCTGGGATTGATCTTATATACGCTGGGGCTGGTTTTATTTGCATTTGCCAATCAAGGATGGATGATGTTCGCCTTTCTTGTTCCCTATTGCCTGGGGGGTATTGCAGGTCCATCGCTGCAGGCAATTCTTGCCGGCCATGTACCATCCAATGAGCAGGGGGAACTGCAGGGCGCGTTGACGAGCCTGATGAGCCTCACTACTATCATCGGGCCACTTATCATGAACAATCTATTTTCTTATTTCACTACTAAATCAGCCATTCATTTTCCCGGGGTGTCTTTTTTACTCGGTTCGGTATTTATGCTGTCGAGCGTATTAATAGCGTGGATTGTGTTGAAAAAGGAAAAGGTTAAGGCGGTTAATATCGCGTGAGTTTGCTCATCCCCCACCTTGTCAGCACGGAACTGTCGGGTTGATTGTGAAAGACACGCAGCGGGGTTGGCATGGATAAGGTGGAAATAGTGACAATATTCAATAGCAAAACATAGTAGCCTACCGGGAAGGCTAACAAGCCGGTGAGAATGTCGAAATTTCGTCCCTCAAAACTCATCTGCACGGGCGATTGCTGACAAAATAGTTTTCCTCTCCGATGCGGGTAGTCTGCCGGTCCACGCTGCAAAGGCTACTTCCCCGTATATTTAGAAAAAAAGAAAAGGGGCCTTTGATATCGGGTCGGAAACATTCCCTGACTTGTATGGGAGGTAGATTTGCGTTATGGTGAATAATGGAGGGAGGCAAAGTGGCCGGAAGATTAAAAAAGGGGTGTTTTTCCTATTGGTAATGTCTGGAATAGAGTTTAAATTATAGGCAATTTGAAAGAACTAACAACGGCACACAATGAAGATTCACGCTGACAAAACACCCCAAAATAAAAGTCAGGTTGCTGCTAATAGTTTAGCTAAACAGCCAGATACTGGAAAATCTACTTTTCAGTTTGTAGTTAACCGCCCTGAAGCAATTACGCAAATGGCCTTGCAAGAGATCGCCAATAATATTCCACAGGTGAGACAATTGAAAGCCTACCAGGAAATGGCGAATAATAGCCCTCAGGCTAAACAATTTAAGGCTTATCAGGCAATGGCTGATTTACGTTCAGGGCAAGAAAAGCATTTGCCGCGGAATAATACCACTATTCAACTACAGGAAATTACTGCTGCAGCAGCCGAAGCGGCTATGCAGGAGCGAGGTGGGAATTTTGCTACTGGTGTTTATGAAATTCTGACTCCCTGGGGAAATGACCCGGAAGAAACTAATTGCCATGGGTATACGATAAATCAAGAAGTTGATCACTGGGTTTATGGTGATCAGCTTCTTGCCGGAATAGGAGCAGAAGCTAGTGTTGCTGTCTTTATTCGAAATGATCAAATTGCACATTCTGGCAGATATAATGGCGATCAGTTTACGCACTTCCTGATAGGAGTTGGTATAGTACGATCAACGCTCGCTCTTGCTAATACCGCCGGATATGACGCAAGGTATAATCTTCCGGGCGACCGGGAGGCATTAGATACATTTCTGGCGCAAGCTGAGGCAGCTGCAGGTATTGCAGAGGCTGCAGCAGCAAGAAGGAACCTTGTTGAACGTATACTAGACCATGCCAGGCAAATACAGGTTGCTGTAGCAAAAGGTGTAACCATCGGTGATTATGATGCTTTATATGGGGATGAGGCCCATGATGCATTCATTGCAACCAACCTGGAAGAAATTAATCGTGTCCGACAAGTTATCAATAGTGAACACGAGGGCGAATATGAAGAAGTAAATTAGGGATGGAATGGTACAACGAACGGCCGTCAGCAGCAAAAATACTGACGGCCTCTTCAGGAACAAAGAAGGGCACTATGGATTATCAGCGGTAATATCCTGCGCCAGGATGGCATCGTCGGGGGTGACTTTCAGCTCCCTGTCCAATGAAGATAGGGCGGAATGGGATGCCTTCTCCCCTCCTGCGATCTTGATCTTATCGAGCAGGTTGAGGGCGAGGGTCTCTTCTTCCGTCTGTTCTTTTACGAACCACTGCATGAAATTCCAGGTAGCCCAATCTTCTTCGACCAGGCTCATTTTGACCAGCTTGTAGATGCCTGCGGTATTATCCACTTCCTGTTCGAAGACTTTCTCAAAACAATTCTGTATGCTGGTGGGATCCGGTAAAGGGGCAGGAATGGCGTCCACTTTCACTTTTGCGCCTCTTTCGAGGATATATTCGAGGATCTTCATCATGTGATTGCGTTCTTCCTGGGCATGGCGGAAAAGAAAGTTCGAGATGCCTTCATATCCCTGGCTGTTCGCCCAGGCGCCCAGGGAGAGATAGATCTGGGAGGCATGTGCTTCCTTTGTCATCTGCGCATTCAGGCCTGCTGAAAGAGTGTCCGAAAGTCTGTTGGTTTTCATTCCTGTAAGGTTTTTTGTTTGTTGATGGAAGTTAGCTCTTTTTTAAAAGCGGACCATGGGTCCGATTGACTAAATGCAAAAAGCAGACCACCTCTCTGCTGCGATGGAAAGGCATAAAAAAAGGGCCTTGTTGAACCAAGACCCTTTTTTCGCACCAACGTTTTCATTTCCTGGGCAAATGGGTCATCGACACATCGTCGGTCAGGTTATAGTATTTTTTAACTTCGGCGTAGTTCTTAAAGTCAATATTGGGCAGGCCGCGTCTTCCGTTGCCGCCACCTGTGCTATTGGTAGCTGCATTGCTAAGGAGGATGCGCACTAACTTAATACCATCATATATTTCGCCGGGGCCAGCGGTCCTGGTAAAAGAAAAATAGGCGCTGTCAGCGTTCGTAAAAGAATTGTAATACAAAAAGCTATAGTTACTTTGATTATCGATTCCGTACCCTGGAATAGCCACATTGACAGTGTTGTTTCCGGTGGCTGCGGTAAAACTAAATAAATAGGCGAACCAGGCTGCCTTGTTCAGTGTATCGTTTGGAAGTTTCAGTCCCAGCGTAATTCCATTCGGAGTAGCCGGGGTCGTAGTCGTAAAATCTACTTCCGTAAGATTGGTGCCATCGTTCGGTAAATAGACATATTCCATGACATTGGCATTGCCGGACTGACCGGTAGGACCTACCGCGCCTGCTGCACCGGTTGGACCTGTGGGACCTGCGGGGCCAGCGGGACCAGCGGGGCCTGTATCGCCTTTTTTACAGGAGGTCATGCTTACGATCGCTATCGTGATAGCGCAAATGCTCATTAGTCGCGTAATCCTTTTCATTTTCATATTAATTTAAGTAGTGAATAAAAATATAATTGAATACAGGTTTAAATTTCTATAGCGCCAGGGTCCAGCTGATCCAGATCCGTGCATCGGTCTTGTTCACCATGTCATAGGTTTTAGGTCCGGTATTCACAAAGTAATACCCGCCGCCATTGACCAGTTGCTGTGCGGACTGAAAGCCTCCGCCGGTTGAGGGAGGCGTGCCGAACGTATAGCTGATGGAAAATACACCGTGACCATCTGTCTGTGCAGCAAAGCCCCCACCCCATCCCCATACCAGGTCCAGTCCGGTGCGCGCGTTATTGATGAAGATGGGGCCGAAGAAGTCAATACCCGGATTAAAATTGGGAAAATAGATCATGTAATAATACGGGAGCACATTGTTAGCGGTATCCCGGCCGGTAAGGGTATCCACCCGATAGGCATTGTCCACTCCATTGATATGATATCCATTGACGGAATACCAGTAGGTATTGTTTGCATTGGCGGCCTGATACCAGGCTGCCGCGGCACCCGCATTCACAGCCAGCGGCGCGTTGGCTCCGGTGATCGTTCCGGACTGGCCGCCGATGCTAACGGTCAGTGTCGAGGAGCCGGCATTCCAGGCGAGATTGTCGATGCCTGTTATTGTCTGGCTGCCATTGACGATCGGAGAGGAGAATTGGATACCGGTGCCAAGGATGTAATAGCTGACGGTAGCTGTCCGGATATTACCGGATCCGTCTATCCAGGTAAAGGTGACGGTACGATTGATGGCGTTGATGCGGATCTCATAGCTGACGCCGCCCAGCGAAAGGCGTTTGAAATATTGGAGGATATTATTCAGGTTGCCTAGACCAGTGAACAGGTTTAGAACATTACCCCCGAGATAGGCGGTCTGCTGTGCCTGGGTTGCTTTTATCAGCATGCCCTGAGCGCTATTGAGGTTGCCTATCAACTGAATGGTATCACCGAGGGCGGTGGCGGCGACGGAGTCGGAAAAGGAGAATTCGAAGTCTGTGCCCCAGCCATAGCCAAAACCAAAGGGGCTATGCGAGACGTTAGGGTCCGGGTCGCAGGGGACGTGCAGGTAGCTATAGGTATCGAAGATGAGGGCTGGTCTTGTCAGCTCTTTGACATTGTAGCTGGAAGTTTTTGGTGTGGCGGCCATGGACGGGTCGAAGTCGGAGATCATCGACACCCGGCCGCTGTCGGTGAACTGCATATAGTAGGCCAGGGTAATCTGTGGCCCGGTCGCGCTGACGCCCTGATTGTAGGCGATACCGGTGGTGCTTTCGAGGAAGATCCAGCCATAGGGAGCTGCTGTGAGCTTCTTCTGGTAAGCGGCGAGGGCTGCGGAGACCCGTTGATCCGGTGTCTGGCCCTGGATGGTATCGTTGTATGTTTTCCGGCAGCCGGCTCCTATCGTCATCACTGCGAGAATATATAAAAATGTCTTTTTCATCGTACTTCGTTTAGACGGGATTATTGCAAATAGTTGACAAAGGAACTGCGGCAGATGGCGCGCAGGGCGTAGAAATCGATGTTCCATGCGCTGGCGAAATAACTGACGACTATAGCTTCCTTTCGTTTGATGGTTTCATAGCCTACGGACCCCGGGCCGCCTGCCTGTACCAGTAATTGTTCGTATTCGTCATAACCACCGGAGGGCCCGTTGGGGCCGCCCGCGAGCATGCTGCTGATCATTTCCACAAAGTCCTCGTCGGGGGCGGATTCGGCATAGGCGGTGATGAACCCGCTTTGTCTTGCGGTGGCATCGGGTACGTTATACCAGTTGCCGGTGTAGCCGGTGGAGATGGTTTTGTAAGCGACGGGATAATAGATATTCTGGTGGAGGATATGCCCGAATTCGTGGTGCATGGTATGCATGGTCTGCTTGAAGGTGTTGGAGTCAGCCGTTTGCCGGCTGAAGGAATTCACCATATAGAGCAGCATGGCTGTTCCTCCCTCGGCCTGACCGAGGAAGATAGCGCCGTTAGCAAGGTATTCCGCGCTGCCGGCCAGCTCGAGCACCTTGGGGAGGTATTTGCGAAGAAAGAGGGTGGAGCCCGTTATTTTGTTGTAAGGAGCATATGCTACATTGAGCAGTGCCTTACACATGGGGATGACCTTGGCCTCGTCGGGCGGGGTGATGTCGCTCGGGAAGTCGAGCTCACCGGGCAGCCATTTGTAATAAACGGCTACATTGTAGGGGACCGTAAGACTGTCGTAGATGAAGCTGTCTATGGCAGTTTTGGGACTGTTGTCACCACCCAGGCCTACCGGCGGGGTAGTAATGGGGGTGAATTTGTCTTTTTTACAGGAGATCAGGCCGGCCAGTGCGGTGAGACATAAGAGCGGGAGTATCCTTGAAAGTAGTTTCATGCTTTACGTTTGTGAGATTATCGTGGATTAGGTTCAAGGCCATCGGCTACGGCGTCTGCGGGTATCTGCAACACTCTTCGTTTGTCGGTAGGCGGTATGGAATCGATCGGGGTCGAAAAGTCGCTGCCGGAGTACCGGTAGATGGTGATGCCGAGGCGGATATCATCGAACCATCTGAGTCCTTCCTGCATATAGGTCACGCGTTTGAAGTCGAGGGCAGCGAGGATGAGGGAAACATAGTCCGGGGCACCGTACCAGTTCTCGGCTTTTGTGAGGGTGACGTTACGGGCGACAGTGTACGCTTTAATGTTTTTGCTCACCCAGGTATTGAGGTCGGCCAGGGAGGCGGTGAGATTACCGGTCCAGGCGTATGCTTCGGCCCTGTTCATGAGCACTTCTTCCATACTGAAGAGCGGGAAGAGACCGTAGCGGGCATTGTTGCTGGCGTAAGGGTTCCACTTGGGGAAGTTGAAGGCCTGGGGTGTTGCGCCGTAGGTGATGACCCCGTAGGCGCCTCCGGTCACGTTGGCGCCATTGATGACGTTGTTGAAAAGACCCAGGCCATAACCATAACGGTAGCTGGCATAGGAGTCAAAGTAATTGCTTTGCGCCTCCTGCAGGAGGATATTGCCATTTGATGAAGAGGAGGTGTAAGCGAGGCCCAGCTGCGCATACTGAAGGGTGTCGTACAGGCTAACCTGGTCGCGGATGAGCGTCGCGGGATCGGCTGATCCAAAGACCGCGGAGGAATGGGCTATCACCTGATTGTAGTCTCCTTTGAACATATAAAAACGGGAGGCGAAGGCGTGTGCGGCCTGTTGCGTGAAATGGAATTTTGGCGCTGTGCCGTATGTTTTGTCCTGGATAAGTGATAACCCGCGGACGAGGTCGCTTTCGATGTTGGCGTAGTCGGTGGCGACCGTACCTCTTGCATATTTCTGGAAGACGGAGGTCTGGACCGTGGTGACATATGGGATACCTGGGTCGGTGGCGGCGGACTTGGGGTCATATGGTTTTGCGAACAGGCAGACCAGCATAAAGTGGGCATAGGCGCGGCAAAGCAGGGCCTCGCCTTTCTGGGCGGCATAGCTGGCAGAGTCAGGACCATTGCAATAACCGAGCGCCAGATTGGCTGTTGCGATCGCCCTGTAACAGGAATCCCAATAAGCGGTAGGTGAGTCAAATCGCAGGGTGGTGACATCCTGGTACTGGTAGGCCTGTAAATTGATCTGGTATGATTCCGGATCGGTGGATACGGGGCCACCGCCTTTGTCTTCTGCATTATCGCTCATCGGCTCAGTAAACGGAGCGTATATGGCGTGGGGATAGGCCGAGGTCAGGAGCTGTGTCACCTGGGCGACGTTGGTGATGACGGCTCTGTTATCGGGGAGCTTATCCAGCTGCTTGTTACAGCTGGCCAGGTAAGCGGCCGGTATTATTAGAAAGAGATAGGGAAATAACTTTTTCATGCTGAGAAATATTTTCAGATTAAAGCCCGAGTCTTAGTGCAAAGGTTACTTGTTTGTTTACCGGTAAGGCGGCTCCGCCGGTGGCATAGAATTCAGGGTCCTGGCCATGGAGCCGGCTATCGGAATGGATCAGCCAGAGGTTGTTGGCAACTATCGAGACCGAACCGGTCTTTATGCCGGCCCTGCTTATCAGCTTGTCGGGCAGCTGATAGGAGAAGGTTGCCGCTTTTAGCCGCACAAAACCTCCGTCGGCCACGCGATCGGATGAATAGTTATAATTATTATAGGGATAGGCCGATGCCTGCGACAGAATATAACCGGCCTGATTAAGCATCTCTACGGATGGGATATTGGTCAGCTTCCCGTCGCCGGGAAGCTCCCATCTTTTCCTGAACTCGTTGGGGAGAGCGTCGAGATCGGAATATTGGCTGGTATAGACGGGGCGAAGCCTGATCTTATTACCTGCCTGGAAGGTAAACAATACGTTTAGCGTAAAGGCCTGATAGCGGAACGTGTTGGACCAGCCGCCGGTGATGGTCGGGTCGCTGGGGCCCTCGTATTTCAGGTAGGAGGTATTGAGGCTGGTGAGATTGACTACCGGGCTTACGTGACCGCTATCGTTGAGAAAAACCGGGTATCCAAGGTAGGGGTCGAGTCCCCTGTTGGCGATGGAGAACAGACCGCGAACGGGGAAACCCTGCTGTGCGCCGCCGCCCTCTCCTACGAGCTGGAAGATATTGGGATTGCTTCTCAGGTTGGTGATCCTTGTGATATTCCATCCTGTGTTGAGGGTAGAGGTGATGCTCCAGTTCCTTTCCTGGACGATCTTACCTGTCACGGAGACGTCGAGACCATGGGATTGCATGTTGGCGTAGTTGGCATACTGGTTGACCTCTCCGCCGATGCCCGACGTGCGGACAAGCCCGATCAGGTCAAAGCTGCGGCGGCGATAGTAATCTACTACGATGCCGATGCGATCTTTCAGCAGGCCGATGTCGGCGCCAACGTTGAGCTCGTATTTCTTTTCCCAGGTAAGGTCGAGGTTCTGCAGGTCCTGGATATTGATCTCCGTCTGCTGGTCGGACTGGTACTGACGGTTTGTGATAGCCGATTTTAAGATGGTGGTGCTGTTGATGGCGTTGCCGATGCTGGCGTTGAGGCCATAGCTGGATTTCAGCATGAGGTGGCTGACGATGTTCTGTGACGGGTACATGAAATTTTCCTGGTCGACGTTCCATACCCCGGCGACGGTCCAGGTCGGCAGCCAGCGTGCGCTGGAAGTGTTGCCCATTCGGTTGGAGCCATCATAACGGGTCGTGCCCATGATGGTATACCGGTTGTTATAGGTATACTGGACATTGGCGTAATAGGCTGCGTTACGATCGTATTCGTTAAGCATACCATAGTAAACGCCGTTGGTTTCTGTCAGCTGTTTGAAATATACATAATCGACGAAAGGGGTTCCGCCGCTGTTCCACTGATAACCGACGCCAACATCGCTGGCTGTCTGACGGCTCGTGGAGATATACTCCTGGCCGAGGAGAGCGGTGAGCTGGTGTTTGCGGTCGTCCCAGCTTTGGGTAAAGTTCAGCTGGTTTCTGACACTGTAATTGGAGAGGGTCCGGTCGGTGCGTTTGTAAAAGCCGCCGTAGGGTAATACGGAGACTGCCTGGTTAAAGGGCAGGGACGGGTCCTGGTAGAGGAATTTATTGTTCTGGTTGACGATGCTGTTCGATCCCGGCTGGTTGGGATCGCCGGTGCGAAAGGCGTTGGCTTCATTGGAATTGTCCAGCACGTTATGCTCTTCAGTGGTCTTGGCATACCGCAGGCCACCGACGAAATCATAGGAAAGCCATGGGGTTATCTTATAGGAGAGCCTTCCCTGAATCTTGCCGTCGAGGACGTTGAGATGGGTCGTATTGTTCTTTAGTTCGTAGAGAATATTAAAGGGGGTGTAATTCCGGGTCGAATAATTATAGGAACCGTCGTCGTTGTATGCGGGCAGGGTCCGGGAGGTGCTGAGCGCATAGGTGAAGGGATTGATATCAAAATCCCGGGTATAGGCGCCTACTACGGGATCGGTGCTGCGATTTTCGGTACCGGAGATCTGTTGCTGGCGCACGTTGCCACCGACGATGAAGCCGAAGCTCAGCCTGCTGTTCGGGGTATAGTTCTGATTGAGGCTGAGCGTATAGCTCTTTACGTTATCTGCGACGGTCCAGCCGGGGTCATTGTAAAAGCTGGTAGACAAATAGGTGGTGGCCTTATCGGTACCGGATGAAATGCTAAGGGAATGGTTCTGATTGACGGAATTCCTGAACAGCAGCTTGAACCAGTCCGTATTGGTGTTGGCGTATTTCATCAGCCAGGCCTGTCTGGCTTCAGGGGTATTCTGTACTGCGAAATTGCCGTTGGCGTCCGGGGTCTGGAGGAGTCTGCCCAGCTCGCCATAGACCCCCGAATTCTGGGCGTTGACCATCTGGGGATAGAAAAGAGTCATTTTTCTTTCCATCTCCGCGTTGACGGACATGGCGTCGGCGGAGTTCATAATATCGTAGGTAGAATAAGATGGTTTTAGCTGGAGGCCGAAGGTGCCGGTATAATTGATCCTGGGGGTGCCTGACTTACCTTTTTTGGTGGTGATGACGATGACGCCGTTCATGGCCCGGGCGCCGTAGAGGGCTGCGGCGGAAGCGTCTTTCAGGATATCGAAGGTCTCGATGTCGTTGATGTTGAGGCCGGCGACACTGGAGCCAAGCAGGGTGCTGGCGTCTCCGCTGGTGAGCTGTTCGTTAGAGACGTTGACGATGTCTTCAAGGACGACGCCGTCGATGACCCAGAGTGGTTTGTTCTCACCGCTGATGGAGGTTGCGCCCCGGATGCGGACCTTTGGAGCT